>Ga0209098_1000659_pt1 | contig 36804 bp, 29 predicted proteins | sample AD_JPNHW1_MetaG_FD_184429 | JGI IMG/M metagenome (GOLD analysis project Ga0209098, IMG submission 184429) | Active sludge microbial communities of municipal wastewater-treating anaerobic digesters from Japan - AD_JPNHW1_MetaG (SPAdes) (version 2) | ecosystem: Engineered > Bioreactor > Anaerobic...
AGAAGACTATGACGAATGGTTACAGGTTTGTCATCCTAAGTGTGAAAAAGAAAAAAACCGAATATTTCTTGTTGTTGATAAGGATATTGAAATAAGTTCAGATAATTGGAAAATATTTACATGGAAAGAAGTTGCAATAACTCTTTTGAGATTTCTTGAAAAAAACCATCTTTCACACCCGGAACATCATTATCTCAGTTTCTTTGTAGCCAGTATCATTCAGGATATTTATGAAATTGAACCAAACAACAATTTTGCTATAGCGAATTTAATAAACATGACAAGGGAGAAATAAAATGGCAACAATGAGCAAGAGTTTTCTTTTTTATCTAAAAAACTGGGATGTTATGGAGTATATTTCAGAGTGTTCCGATTTTGAAGTTGATAAAATATTTAAACAATCTAATATTTCTCAAGCTTATGAAAAAGATGATGCGGTAAGAAACGCAGCCAGTGAATATTGTTTCGAATTTCTTGATAAAATTAGGGATTGTTATAAGGAAAAGCACCTCGATTTTCTAAACATATACAATAACAAAGTCAAAAACCGAACCGATTTATGGGAAAGAGATTTTTTTATCGGAAAAACTTTGGATGATATTAAAGAAAAGAAGTGGCGATTAAGTTTTTATGTCAGAAAATATAAAGGAAAAATTTGTGTTCTTTCTTTTATTGTAAGATTTGCAGGCAAAACAATGACATTAAAAAAAGAAATTGATGCAATAATAAACACTTCAATAAAAAAAGACGATGGCGACGAAATATATAACGATTGCTCCCACCTTGCATTTGTAGAACTACCAACAGACTGGAAAAAAGACATTGATGATGAATCAATAATTGAAGAAATTGTTCAGAAAACGATTCAAGCTCTGCCTGAAGAAAAACTCAGAAATATTCTCCAACTAAACTAAGCAGTGAAAATTCTGCATCTAAATTCTACAAAAAACAAAAAAATTGAATAAATATCTGAACTTCACTATTATTTCACATCACACCCGCCGCGCCTCTTTCTTCGGAAAAGCGTAATTCGGCGGGTTTTTTTATTTCCGGAGTAATCAATGAAATATACTAAACCAGCAAAAACTTTTGAAGAACAAGCAGATTTATTGATTGAAAGAGGATTAATCGCTGAAAGAGAAAAATTAATAAGAAAGCTGCAAAATGTTAACTATTATCGACTTAGCGGATATCTTTTTCCATATAAGGACAAGGATGAACATTTTATTGAAGGAACCGATTTCTCTAAAATATGGAAATTTTACAACTTCGACAGAAAATTAAGGTTGCTAGTGTTTGATGCAATTGAAAGGATTGAGGTGAAAGCAAGGACTTCGGCTGCATATCATATTGCACACAATGAAGGTCCTTTCAGTTACAGTGAAAAGAGAATCTTTCCTCGACTAAATGTCGATTTTGATAAATGGATTGCAAGTATTTCGGATGAATATGATAGGAATCAGGAATTATTCAAGAATCACTTTAAATTAAAATACGGAGACAGTCATTCACTTCCCCCGATATGGATATCTGTTGAAATAATGTCTTTTGGAGATGTTGTAAGAATTTTTAGAAGTTATGATTCTTCACTTTCAAAAGAATTTGCCAGAGAAACGAAAATTCCTGACAAGGTTTTAGAATCATGGTTTCTTTCGCTTAATTACATAAGAAACATCTGTGCTCATCATTCAAGATTATGGAACAAAATGCTCTCCGTAAAACCGCTTTTACCAAATTCAAGAAAGTATAAACAATGGGATATTGTTGACAGGTATTCTCAAAGTCATATCTTTGTTATTATTGCAATATGTTCTTGTTTTCTAAAAACCATTGCACCAAAAAGCAGTTGGAAAAACAGGATTTTTGATCTTTTAAAGGAATATCCGGAAGTTGATATCAAAGAAATGGGATTTCCTTATGGTTGGAAAGAATTTCTTGAGCAAATATAGAACCCTCATCCTCACACCAATGGAAATCTACAAATATCAAGTTGAGCTGTTCGGGGAGAAGTAGAATATTAACTACAATTACAACATGTTACAAACATTCAATTGTACGGACACTGTCCGCATATTTAATACCGCTGGCATTTTGAATAAAACACCAAAAAAAAATTTATTTTAAAAAGTATTCATATGTCTGACGAAGCTTTTCTTTATTCCTGAAAAATTCTTCCCTGTAAATTTCATATTTTCAACATTTATTTCAAAATATCGCCAGTCTTCATGATGTTCATAAGCTCTTGAACCTTTTGGTTGTTTTGATGTGCCTGAAAAATATAACCGAAAACTGTTCTCTGAAAATGATATTTGAAAACGAGTTTTTTTGTATTCAAATTCATAAACCATATCTTCTGTTTCTTTTTCGGCATTAAGTTTAAATTCTTCCGAGTTAATAGATAGTTCTGAACCAACAAACTTCACTATTTCAAGCAACAATGAATTCATGTCTTGCAAGTAATCCGCAGTCTTCTCAAACTGTTTGTTGAAATCTTTAATTGATTTAAAGTTCAGTGAAAATTCTGATGAGTATTTATTTTTAATTCTATCAAATTTCATCGGTTTATTTTTTTTATTCCAATCCAACATGCAGAATTCATTATCATTTTCACCAATATAATATCCGTAAAAACCCATATAATCTTCTTTGTATTTAATATATATTCGCCAGTTATCAATAAAATCTCTTATTTTGCTTCCGCCTTGTTGCCTGCCTTTTTCTGTTTTAAGCAATTTAACATATTCAAAAAACCTGCTGACACTTTGTTTTGATTTTTTTAATAAATTAGAAAAACTCTTGTATTCTTGAGCGTAATAATTCATATCAAGACGGAATAAACCCTCTGACACAAGATATGCCAGAAAGTAATATATCAATTTATTTTCGGAGGTTCTTTTCGGTTTTTTATCATGCTCAAAGTAATCTTCGTCAGTGTCGTATTTCCAGTATTTTGGAAAAAAGCTTTCTTTAATAACTTCAAACAGTTGTTCCCATGTGAGCTCATTCCAAAAATCTTTCTCTTTTTTATTTAACTTTCTCAATTGAGAATATTCTGGTTTAATTAAAAAGAAGTTTTTGCATTTTTCATATTCTCCCCTGTAATTTGTAAGTTGACCGCCGTTTATGTCAGAGTCAATCTTGTGCTCACAAACAGCAATAACATTAGCTCCTTTCCATACAACCAAGTCAGCTATTGATTTTGTTTCTTCCCCTTTTCTGCTCTGAGTTTCAAACGAGTAATCTTCAAACTTCCTGATACCTTTAAAACCAAGAAATTCAGTAAGATAAATCTTTTTAAACTCATCTGAAATATTTGCCATGAAAGCAATGAGTTCTGTCAAATAATCTTCCTTCTGATGGACATTTTTCTTGCCTTTTTTGTACAAATTTTCAAAATCCATGTTTTCCCTCCAATTTTTCTCTGTAATTTGACTCAAGATTATTCCAGAATCTTGCCGGAACACCTGTAACAAGCTCCAGTTTGTTTGCCGTTTCGTAAGTAATCGGCTGGTCCCCTTTGAATATTCTGATGATCGTTTGTTCTGTCAAGCCGGTTCTTGTTGCAAGTTCTTTTTGAGTCATGTTGAAAGATTCCATCGTTTCTTTCAATGTCTCTCCCGGAGCAATTGCGTAATCCGGTTCATATGCAAATCTTTTTAGTGCTTCCATGTTTTTACTCCAAATCTTCAACATGTTTCAAATTCATGGCTCTAAATTACATCCATATCATTCATTTTTCAAATAAATTCAGCAACTTTTTAATGATTTTTTCAACCGTATGAATCCAGTCATTCTTTCTTATAGCAGCTTGTCCTGAGCCAATTCGCTCAGGGAAAGATCAGAATTCAGATCTAAGTTCTTTCCACTCTTTTTCCAGTATTGCGAACACTGCATCATCGACCCATTTTTCGTTCAGATAGAGGCTTTCGATGAAATGGGCTTCTTTTCTGAATCCGAGTTTTTCCACAAGTTTTATTGAAGCTGTGTTTTTGGGATCAATTGATGCTGTTATCCGGTGTTTTTTCAAATCATTAAATAAGTAGTCAATCACTCTGATTAAGGCTTCTTTTGCATAGCCTTTGCCATGATAATCACGGTCCAGTGTATAGCCGATTTCCACCTGTTTGTTGTCAGTATTCAGAAAATGTATTCCTATGTCCCCGATAATGCTGTCCGTTCTTTTCTCGATGATCACCAGTTGAAACCATGTTCCTGGCAGATCAGGCTCCGTTGCCGTTTTTCCAATAAATTCCTCTACATCTTTAATATTCTCTGGAATCCAGCCCTGATATTTATTAGTATCACTGTCCGAACGGTATCTGAAAACCGTCTCTTTGTCATCAATGGAAACGGGCCTCAGCTTTAATCTTTCTGTTATAAAATTCATATCCATTGTCCCGATAAACCAGTTTCTATGAAAATATTACTTCAGGCTGTACAAATCAAATTTTACTGCTGAACTTCAATTAGAAAGATCGGAATTTGATATAATTTAAAAATTTCAGGGACACTAACTCCTTAAAATTTGATTATTTCAAGGAATTAAATTCCTCAAAATTTGACAATTTCAGGGAATTTGGTATTCTAAGACTGTATTTTTAAGGGAGACAGACATGATTCCGAGAGCTTTGGATGATCTTAATAACTATCTGAAAAAAGGAAAAGTTCTTGTAGTTTTCGGTCCACGGCAGGTAGGAAAAACAACTCTTTTGAAGAATTTTCTCTCAAAAACTCAGCTTAAATACCGTTTTGATAACGGTGAAGATTTCAGGATAACTGAACTTTTTTCATCAGGAAATCCTGACAAATTATCTGAATATGCAAAAGGCTACGAACTCGTTGTAATAGATGAAGCCCAGAAAATTCCTGATGCAGGCTCAGGACTTAAAATGCTGATAGATAACAATCCGGAACTTATGGTCATTGCCACAGGTTCTTCATCTTTTGAACTGGCAGGAACAGTCGGAGAACCTCTGACCGGAAGGAAAAGGACTCTGACAATGTTTCCTGTCGCCCAGATAGAACTTTCAGAAACACTTAACAGATACGACTTAAAAGAAAAACTTGAGGAGTTTCTTGTTTACGGATCTTACCCTGAAGTGATCACGGCGGAATCAAAAGAGGAAAAATCCAGAATAATTACAGAACTTACTCATTCATATCTTCTTAAAGATATTATTGCTTTTGACCGGATTAAAAACAGTCGTGTAATTTTTGACCTCCTGAGAATGCTCGCTTTTCAGACAGGCAGTGAAGTTTCACTCTCAGAAATTGGAAAGAACATCGGAGTTGATGCAAAAACAGTGAATCGTTATATCGACATTCTTGAGAAATCATTTGTCATTTTCCGCCTCACCGGTTTCAGCAGAAATCTGAGAAAAGAGATTGTCAAAAAAAACAAATACTATTTTTACGATACCGGGATAAGAAATGCTCTTATTTCGAACTTCAATCCTTTGAGTATAAGAAATGATATCGGACAACTGTGGGAAAATCTTATGTTTATTGAACGGCTTAAGAGAAATTCCTATAAAAATGTCCTGCTTAACAGCTATTTCTGGAGAACATGGAATCAGCAGGAAATAGATCTTGTCGAAGAAAGAGAAGGAAAACTTTTCGGTTATGAATTTAAGTACGGGGGAAAAATACCGCAAGCTCCGGCACTATGGATAGAAAACTACAGTGAGGCATCTTTTGAAGTCGTGAACAGAGCAAACTATCTTGATTTTATTTTATAAACCCAAGTTTTTTCATTCTTTTACACGATCGCATCACACACTGTTTTTCACAATTTCAGTGCACATTCAATATATGAAAATTTCAGATTTATAAACATTTTACCCGCTATTGACAAATTCCCGTCTGTTTAGCAGTTTTTTTCACTCCATGTACTCTTCCATCATTACCGTTTCATTTATCGGTTTCCGTTTTGTCAAATGACGATCCGCACTTAGAAAACCATCTTGAGGATACCCTAAAATCAGCAGAACTGTCGGTTCAATGTAATCTGGAATATTAAACTCTCTCCTGATAATTTCCGGATCAAAAAGCCCTACCATGACACTACCGATTCCAATTTCCCTTGCTGCCAGCATCATGTGATCTGTCACAATTCCGATGTCCAGATCTCCTGGGCTTTTATTGTCAAATTCTCTACTCAGAGCTTCTCTATCATCTCTACAGACAATTAGAACACATTGAGACCCGAATGTCTTATATGCTTTCTGAACTTTTTCAATATTTTCAGGGTGTTGCACAACAATAATGCGCTGAGGCTGCTTGTTACATGCTGTCGGAGCGACACGGCTCGCCTCCAGAATATATTCAAGTTTTTCCTTTTCCACCGGTTTATCTGCAAACGAACGGATCGAACACCGTTGCTTTGCCAGTTCAAGAAAATTCATAGCAATATCTCCGAAAACTATTTATCAACTAGCCTTAAAATAAAAATATTACTTCATGGTGAACAAATCAAATTTTACAAGCAAACATCGTTCTCAAAACGAATTCCCTAAAGAGAAATAAAAGTTGAGCTGTCCTTTTGCGGTGAGTCCGTATGCGGTTCCGAAGGTGAACATGATAGGAACTCTGTACCACCAGACGGTGTAAAGTTTCAATTCGCCGCCGATTCCTGCTATGAACTGGTCATCGAACATGTTGATGTCGGGAGATGCCACGCCGAGGTCAAAAAATATAGATCCCTGCACATTTTTGAACATGAGCGGAACTGTGCCGAGTCCTCTTTCGATCGACAAGAGGTGAAATCTGAACTCGTTATTTGTGAAATAGATGTGCTGTCCACCAAAAGCGCCGTAATTATAACCTCTTACGGTAACGCTTGATGATCCGCCGTAAATAAAAGTGTTGAGGTTCAAAATATCTGTGCCAAGTTCATTTCCGCCGATAACATAATAAGAATCGGTAAGGAATCTCAGGTAAAGCGAGTGTTTTGTCAGAAAGCCGAGTTTTCCGTTTGGAAGAAGAAGAAAACTCAACCTGCCTGAAGGTGAAAATGATATTGATCGCCCGTCATCAAAAAGCGACTTGTGAAATGCTACAGGAAATGACATCGAAAATCTGTCCATATCACTGAAAAGATAATACGAGCCGGGATTCAGTGAAAACGAAAATCCATAATAAAATGAAGCTGCTAAACTTAATTTGTCATGAATAAATGGAGTTATTTCAAGCGGATCTTTCAGTTTTTCTATTTCGATCTGAGTACCGCTTATTCCAAATGAAGTGCCGATGCTGTGATTCATTGAAACAACTTTGGACGGACAGATAAAAACCGGATAATTCAATGAACTTGAGAGCGAAAATCCTGAATTAAAACGGTTATATGCAGCATGAGTCACATAATTTCCGCCTATTTTGCCCTCTTCTCTGCCGTATGAAAAATACCATCTGAATCCCGGCCAGATACTGCTGTCATAGTAGTTAATCACAGCATAATGTCTGTCGCTTCCACCCCAGGTCTTGCTGTAACTTATGTCATATGACCTTTCCATATCATTTGATTCACCGGATATTGTGAACCCCAGAGTGTGCGAATTTGACGAACCGGAATAATTAGGAATTATCAAAGCAGGGAACATTCCTTCATAAAATTTTGCTCTTTTCAGTTCAGAACCCTCTTTTTCAGCTTCAGCGACCTTAACTTTTACAAATTTGTCTTCAGATATTTTACCAAGTTCTATCCTTTCAGCCACACCCCATGCTGAAAAATATCCATCATTATCGAAAGATATAAAATGGATATTCCCGTCAATAAGTTTGGGAAAAAGTGTAATAAGTTCGGGCCTGTAAAGCTGGATCAGATCTCCTGTTTTTAAATTAAGGCTCATCGGAACTATTCTGCTTTCAAGCTCTGATGAAAACACAATTTCATCGTCACTTTGAAAATAGACAGAATACTGATCGCCCGGTATCTGAACTTCTGTCAACTCATTGTTTTTTATATCGAAAAAGAAAATGTTCTTTTCCCTGTCATAAATATTTCCTGAAAATACCAACCTCGATCCGTCTTTTGAAACTGAAATGCTGTAAATTGAATCCAACTGCCTGAATTCCCACTCTTTTATCAAGGTTCCATCAAGTTTTGAATGGGTTATCCTGTTCACTCCGTCACGATATGACGAATAGAAATAATCATCATTCCTGCCGAAAGCGGTTTCAACGGCACTTTCGTTCTCAGTAAGTTTTTTGATGCTTCTTTTTTTAAGGTCCATATAAAAAACTTCATTTCTTATGTATCTGTCGCCCACCCTTATGCTCAACGGAACAAGGATATGCCCGTTAAGATACGAAAATGAATTGTGTGAAGGCATGGACACGATCTTTTTTGTTTCCCCTTTTTCAAAACTGTAGATCTTTCTTCTGACAAGTCCGGTTCCGGAAAAAATATATTTATCGCTGTTAAGCTCTGCAAAAACCGAAACAAATCTCTCTTTTGACTTGTAAATTCCGCTTTTACTGACATTCGCACCGGAAACTCTCGCCTTGTTTTCATTTATGAAATCTTTGTACAAACTTGAAAGTCTTGAATGAAGTGTCTTTTTTGATGCCCATTGAACCATGAACGGAATGACATCATCCGAAAGTTCAACGAAAAGATCAGAAACCGCTTTTTTGCCTTTATTTTCAACAAGATACGCATAAAAATATGTTCCGAAAAGATACTGCAGACCGCCACCCATCCAGTGATCTGAAATTCCAGAAAGCTCACCAATCGTCAGTTCATTACCTTTTAAAAAGAACGAATCGAACTGTGCTTTGTAAAGCGGACTGTTGAGCCTCCCTTTTCCATCAATGAGCGATTCGCTGTAGACCGCCGCACCTTCAAGCATCCATCTGGGAGCCATTCCGCCAGGAAAATAGATATTGCCGAAAACCGTGTTGATGAATTTAGGAAAACCTTTTGTCATTCCGATCTGGGTTGCATGAGTATATTCGTGGACATGAAGCCCCTGCTCCCAGCTTTTGTAACTGTTCAGCTCTGAATATCTTTCAGCAGGGAAAGTATAGAGAAACATTGTGTTTTTCAGATAACTTCTTGACCAGCCGTTTGCCGTGTCGGTCTCTCTGTCATAGACTGTGACTATCTTTTTTTTGGGAACCCAGCCATAAAGCGCTTCGATAAATTCTTCAGACCTTTTTGCCTGTTTTATCAGCCTTGAAACCGCCCCGTCGCTCAGATTTGACGAAAAATAAATTATCTGGTGGTCAGTTTCATATTTCCTGAACTTCACCCGTTCAAGAGAATACAGCTCAAAAATACTGAAAATAATTGTAATAAAAAAGAAGTATCTGAATATTTTCAACATGCAAACCCGGATAAATTGCTCCGATATTTAACTTCAAACAGCGGATTATTGCAAGATATGTAAATCAGTGTAGAATTTAAACGCATTTTAGGAGGTTGATCATGAATATTCACATTTTTATTGACCGGGCGATAGTTCACTTGATGAAACTGGTTTCCGGGAAAAGGCGTATTTTCAGCAAAAGCATCGAAAGTCTGCCTTTTGAAGAGCTTATCAGGACAATTTCACTCAAGGTCCCGGTTATAAACGGAGAAGGGTTGTATGAAGTTGAGGCTCAGACTCCGCAGGGAATAATGAATCCGGCTTTCAAAGTTGTGAGATGGCTCGGCAACGACTATCCTACTTTTATTTATCACCACGGTAACAGCGAAAAACCCTTTAAAATAAGAAGGTTTGCAAGAAACACTTTTTTCAAGGTCTTTTTAAACACAAACGATCCGGTTGAAGCGAATCTCATCGCTTTGTGCTCTCCAATGCATACAATTCCGGTGAGCGAATATCAGAGAAAAATGACTGAACTTGGAAATTTCACATCTGCATTGTCAGTTATGGCAGTTCTTGTTGAAAATATAATTTCCCAGTTAAAACCCGAAGTTACAAAACCCATTATTGTTTCAGGCATCAGTTTCGGCGGATTTGTGACAAACCTCCACCGGGCATTTTTCAACACTGCTGACAAATATATTCCTCTTCTTGCCAGCTCTTCATTTGAGCTTGTTTTTTATCAGTCCATTTTTAAAAATCTTGCAAGCGAACTTGTGCTGCAGAATCCCGAAAAACTCAGACAGATCGTTAATTTTGATGAAAAGTTCATGGAAAACAAAAATAAAAATCTTTTTCCTCTTCTTGGCAGATACGACCAGTATATCAATCTGGAAGAACACAGCAAATGCTATGAAGGACATCCTCTTGTAATAGTTGAAAAAGGACATGTTACAACAGCTTTCAGTGCCGAAACCATGAGAAATCATATTTTTACAAATGCAGGATTATAAAACCTCACCGGAAACCGGCTCTCTCAAATTGAAAACTATCGGAATTATTGTAACGGCAGGAGCCACTTTTCTCACAGCTTTTTCAGGGTCTGCAACAAATATCGCTCTTCCCGCCATTGCAGAAAAATTCGACCTTAATGCCGTATCTCTGGGCTGGATATCTCTTGCCTATATGATCTCAACCGTTATTTTGATCCTGCCGATGGGAAGGATAAGCGACATTTACGGAAGAAAGAAAGTGTTTACAACAGGACTCATTCTTTTTACTTTGAGCGCACTTTTATGCGGATTTTCACTTAACTTTCCGATGATGATCTTTTTCAGAGCTGTTCAGGGCATCGGGTCTGCAATGCTTTTTGGAACGAGTATTGCGATCCTTACTGATATTTTTCCGCCTGAAAAACGGGGTGCTGCACTTGGAATTAATACTGCAAGCGTTTATATCGGACTTTCGGCAGGTCCTTTTCTCGGCGGATTGCTTACACATTTTTTTGGCTGGGAAAGCATTTTTCTGATCTCTCTGCCGATTGGACTGCCTGTAATTTTTCTTTCTGCCGCCTATTTAAAAAATTCTGTCACCGTACAGACCCGGGGCATTTTAAGAAATCCCGGAATTTTTTTCAGCGGACTGTTCCTGTTTAAAGGAAATAAAGCTTTTACCTATTCAAATATTGCGGCACTTATCAATTATTGCGCAACCTTTGCAACCAGTTTTCTCATGAGCCTTTTCCTTCAGAATATCAAGGGTTTAACGCCAGAAAAAGCAGGCTCGATACTTCTTATACAGCCACTTATTCAAGCATTTTTTTCACCAATAACAGGAAAACTTTCAGATACGATCGAACCAAGGATTCTCGCAAGTACCGGAATGGGAATAACTGCCGCCGGTCTTTTCTTTTTCTGCTTTTTAAGTCCGGGTTCTTCGATTTATTTTGTTATGACAGCCCTGATCCTGCTTGGAAGCGGATTTGCTCTTTTTTCATCACCGAACACAAATGCCGTTATGCACTCAGTTGACAAAAATCATTCCGGAGTCGGCGGAGCAACTGTCAGCACAATGAGGGTGATCGGACAGATTTTAAGTATCGGAATAACGACGCTGATCTTTTCCATCTTTCTCGGCGGATCAAAAATCACCCCTGAAAATCAATTTCAGTTTATCAGCAGTATCAATATCTCCTTCACTCTTTTTACGGTGTTATGTATCATCGGAATCTTTTTCTCATACAATAGAGGTGAAGTGCATAAAAGGAATTTCAAATGAAGACACGATTTAAAATTAGAGATATTACGATTACTTACATAAAACACAGCGATCTGACAGATCTGCTTGAAATGCTTAAAAATCCGGCAGTATGCGAACATGTTTTCTTTGGTCCTAACACAAAAGAGGAGACTGAAGAATATTTTGTTCCGTTAATTGACTCCATAAATAAATCGCTGAAAAAACACGAAATGCCCGAGGATCATGTTTTCATTGTCAGAAAAGGGGATCTGTTTATCGGGAACTGTGCACTTGTCTCGAACAGCTACAACCCGGGATGCTACACAGTCGGATATACAATCGATGAGCCGTTCTGGAAACAGGGTTATGGCGATATATCACTGAAATTCCTTATAGATTACGGATTCAACAAACTGAACGCATACCGGCTGAACGGCAATTGCATGAGCGGCAATACAGGATCAAGAAAGATCATGGAAAATAACGGGTTCAAACTTGAAGGGCGGCAGAGAAATTTCTGTTACAAGAACGGCAGTTACTCCGACAACCTTCTTTTCGGATTATTGAAATCAGATATTGATTTTTAAAGCCCTGCAATTATATTATGTGCGGACTGTTTTTTAGGAGGAGCAAATGTCGGTTTATATTTGTCACAACTGCAAGAAATCACTTGATGAAGAAATTGAAGACATCAGAGGAAAAGTCGGAAGGCAGGATGTATGTCCTCACTGCTACGCCGACCTTCACTGCTGCATGAACTGCAAATTCCACGATGAAGGCTACACCAATGAATGCCGTGAAGATGCAAGGTCATTTATCAGGGAAAGAGACAAAACCAACTTCTGCTCATCCTTTGAATTTGTTAAAGACGAAGGCGAGGACGGAAGTGACGAGATAGATGCAAAAACAAAACTCGGCGGTCTTTTTAAGCTTTAATTTTATCACTGTTCCCATTTTTGTGGAGTTCCCGAATGTTCAAATATGTTGTCAAAAAGATTTTTGGAACTGAAAACGATCGTTATTTAAAATCGATCGCACATGTTGTTACAAGAATAAATGATCTCGAAAGTTCGATGAAACCTTTGAGTAACGATCAGTTAATGCTTAAAACCCTTGAATTTAAACAGCGGCTTGCCAACGGAGCAACACTTAACCAGCTGCTTCCTGAAGCTTTTGCAGTTGTCCGGGAAGCTTCATCAAGAGTTCTGGGAATGAGGCATTACGATGTTCAGATGATAGGCGGAATAGTTCTGCATCAGGGTAAAATTGCAGAAATGAAGACCGGTGAGGGAAAAACGCTTGTTGCAACACTTGCTTTGTATTTGAACGCACTTGAAGGAAAAAGCGCCCACCTTGTCACGGTAAATGATTACCTTGCATCCAGAGATGCGGAATGGATGGGACAGATATACAGATTTCTCGGGCTCAGTGTCGGAACTATCACAAACGGAATGAGTACAAGAGATAGAAGAATCGCTTATGGATGTGATATAACTTACGGAACTAACAGTGAATTCGGATTTGACTATCTCAGAGATAATATGAAGTATGACATTTCACATTATGTTCAGAGAGAACTCAGATACGCTATCGTCGACGAAGTTGACTCCATTCTTATTGATGAAGCAAGAACACCGTTGATAATATCCGGGCCGAGCGATGAAAGCACTGATCTGTATGTCAGGGTCAATGCAGTTGTAAGAACGCTTACCGACGGACGACATTTTGAAAAGGATGAAAAAACGAAAAACGCCATATTGACACCTGAAGGAATTGCAAAAGTTGAAACAATGCTAGGGATAACAAACCTTTATGCTCCCGAAAATCTTGAACTTGTACACCATGTTCTTCAGGCACTTAAAGCAAATTTCATGTTCCACCTTGATGTTGATTATGTTATTAAAAACATTGACGGAACTGACAAGGTCATGATCGTTGATGAGTTCACCGGCAGACTTATGGAAGGCAGAAGATACAGCGACGGACTTCATCAGGCCCTTGAAGCTAAAGAAGGTGTCAGAGTTGAAAGGGAGAATCAGACCCTTGCAACAATTACCTATCAGAATTTCTTTAGAATGTATAACAAGCTCGCCGGAATGACAGGAACAGCTGATACTGAAGCCCGAGAATTTGCTGAAATATACAACCTCGGAGTTGTCGTAATTCCGACAAACAGAGTTGTTATAAGAAAAGATTCCCCTGACCAGATCTATAAAAATGAAAAAGCGAAGGAAAATGCCGTAATCAAAGAGATCCTTCAAAAAAATGCCAAAGGGCAGCCTGTCCTCGTCGGTACTGTTTCTGTTGAAAAATCGGAAAGGCTGAGCCAGCTTCTTACAAAACAGGGTGTAAAACACAATGTTCTTAATGCCAAATTTCATATGAAAGAAGCCGATGTTGTTGCTCAGGCAGGAAGAAAAGGGACAATAACAATAGCCACCAACATGGCGGGTCGAGGAACAGATATCGTTCTTGGCGGAAATCCCGAGAAACTTGCTGTCTGGGAAGCTGAAAAAACCATGGAATCCATAGACACGGCTTCGCCTGAATACGCTGAACTTTTTGAAAAATACAAAAAAATATGCGCCACTGAAAAAGAAGAAGTTCTTGCAGCCGGCGGACTTCACATTGTAGGAACAGAAAGACATGAGTCACGAAGAATAGACAACCAGTTGAGAGGTCGAAGCGGCAGACAGGGAGACCCCGGATCATCAAGATTTTATCTGAGTCTTGAAGATGATCTCATGAGAATTTTCGGAAGTGACAAACTTTCATCTGTAATGGACAGGCTGGGAATCGAAGAAGATCAGCCGATTGAGCACGGACTTATTTCCAGATCAATCGAAAATGCCCAGAAGAAAGTTGAAGGGCACAATTTCAGCATCAGAAAGAATGTCCTTGAATATGACGATGTAATGAATCAGCAGAGAAAGACTATTTATGCAATGAGGAGAAGCATTCTTACTGGCGGACAGCAGAACAAGGAAGTAATATACTCCATGATCGAAGAGATCGTAAATTACGGAATACGGACAACTATTCCCGAAAAAACCTCTATCACCTCATGGGATTTTGACGGTTTGAGAGAATTCGTGGCATCAATTGCGATGGTCGAGCATAAATCAGATATAGTTAATACAATAAATCCTGATGCAATAGCCGGCATAACCAGTCTTGAACAGGCTTTGTCAACAATGGCTCAGAAAATGTATGACTATCTTCTTGAACTGTATGACAAAAAAATGTCTGAATACAGTGCCGAACTCAGTTCTGAAATGGAAAGACATGTCGTGCTTGAAGTTCTTGATACTTACTGGAGAAGACATCTTCTTAATATGGACCACCTTCGTGAAGGTATCGGCCTTCGCGGTTACGGACAGAAAAATCCGAAGCTGGAATATAAACGGGAAGGATTCAGTATGTTCACTGAGATGATGAACAATATTTATTTTGAATCAATAAAGAGACTTTTCACTATTCAGGTAGTCACTGAGGAAACCATTGAAAAATTTGAGCAGAAAGAACAGAAAAAAGAGCAGGAAGTTCAGAGAAACACAACTGTGGTTGAAAGAGAACCTGTTAAAAGAATTGTGGCAAAAGTCGGAAGAAACGATAACTGTCCATGCGGAAGCGGTCAGAAATTCAAAAGATGCTGTATGAACAAAGGCATTTATGACTGATACAGCAAACTACAGGATCAACCGTTTTCTCTCTCTTTGCAATATCGCATCAAGACGAAAGGCTGATGATCTCATTAGTGCCGGGAAAGTGACCATAAACGGTCGCACCGCTGTACTTTCAGACACAGTTGACATAACAAAAGATGTTGTTTTTTATGACGGGAAAGTGCTTTCTGTTCCATCAGGACATGAGTATTATCTTCTTAACAAACCTATCGATGTCCTGAGTTCCAGCTCGGATGACAGAGGAAGAAAAACCATATCCGATTTTCTGCCGGAAAAATCAAATGCCGTGCCTGTCGGAAGGCTTGATCTCGATACGACCGGCGTTCTTATCCTGACTTCAGACGGAGAACTCCATTACCGCCTGACACATCCTTCTTTCGGTATAAAAAAGATCTACAAGGCAAAAGTCGCCGGAAATTTCGATAAGGAAAAGGCTGCTTCGATAATAAACGGTGTTGAGATCGAAGGGTTCATAATGAAAGCCGAAAAGCTCAGCATTATCAATCAGAGAGGGCGTGTTACCGATATTCTTATTGTGCTCAACGAAGGAAGAAAAAGAGAGATAAAAGAGCTGATAAAAGCTGTCGGATGCAGAGTTGTCAGGCTGGAAAGGATCGCTTTCGGCAACATAACCTGTGCAGAAATGGCTCCCGGTGACATCAGACCTCTGACCCAAGACGAAATCAAATATCTTTATAAAATCACTGGATTAAGCAGTAAATAAAAAAGAAAACCCGCCTCGGCCGTAACCTTCAAAGCAAGTTTTATCCTGTTTGCACAGGTGGGATAGGCCGAGCTGCTATTAGAATACCTTCACAGCATAAGTGCCATTCCCAAAATTTTTTCAAGGAAAAAACTTCTACGCTTACGGTTTCGCACCAGGCAGGCATATTCAATACTACTCAAGCTGTCATGTGTGTCAACAGCAAAATTGACAATGAAAAATTCAAAAAAGGAATAAAACATGTTAAACTTCCGTAAAGTTTGTTTTTTTACTAATTTTTTTATGGCAAAACAGATGACAGACAATATATCCGGAAACTTTTATAAAAAATGTGCTGCTGATTTCATTTTAAAGACTGACCTCGAAAATTTTGAAACCGCAAGAATAGTCGCTTTGGGCGTCGGCACTTTTCATATTCCTCTTTTTGCTCTTGATGTTGACAGATATTTTGCTGAAAGAGGTCTTTTCTCAAAACCGGGATTTACCGAAATAGCTGTTATTCATATTTTTTATCTAGTGTTTTTTCTGGCTTTTTATTTTATCGGATCTCAAAAACTTAAATCATCTGAAGATAAAATAATACCTGCTGATTATGCAAAAATTTATTGGAGAATTTTTCTTATTTCAACTATGTCATACGCAATGCTGACATCTCCTGCCTGTCATCTGATGCATGGAAACACAACAACTTATTTTATCACTGTCATGGGTATGGCTGTCGCTTTTAAAATAAAATTGAAAGAGTATTTTTTTTACATTATAGCTCTTTCATTCATGACATTGGGATTTATGATCAGTGTTGTTTCAGACAAAGTCGTTCTGACCGGATATATTCTGGATTTCTTTACTGTGAGCGTTCTTTCTATCATTATCAGCAACATAATTTACAAAAGATCCTGCTCTGAACACTATCATAAGGCCATATCAAAGAAAGAACATGCTGAAAAAGTAATTGAAAAAGAAGCTAATGATGCAAAAACCGCATTTATTGCAAATATGAGCCACGAACTCAGAACCCCAATGAACGGAATTATAGGAATGCTCGAACTTCTTCAAGAAACCGGGCTGAATGAAACACAGGAAGAATATGTGAGTCATGCAAAATCCAGCTCAGGTATTCTAATAGAAATAATTAACGATGTTCTTGATCTCAGCGTAATTGAATCAGGCAGAATGAAGCTTGAGAACAAACCTTTCAATTTAAAAAGAGCATTGAATTCAACAATGCAGAACATAAAAAGCAGTCAGAGCAAACCCGGATTAAATTTTCTTGTCGAAATAGACCGTTCTGTACCGGAACAAATTATCGGAGACCGGATCAGAATCATTCAGGTTTTGAACAATCTTCTTTCAAATGCAGTAAAATTCACCGATTGCGGAGAAATTAAAGTCACATGCAGAACAATAACTTTAGATTCCGGTGAATTTCTTCATTTTGAAGTAAAAGACTCAGGCATCGGACTTCCTGATACCGGAATTGAAACCATTTTCGAAAAATTCACACAGCTGGATTCCGGATATAAGAAAAAATTCAAAGGCGTGGGACTCGGACTTTATATTGTTAAAAATCTTGTTGCAATTATGGGAGGAACAGTACATGCGACATCGAATCTTCCTGACAAAGGATCGACCTTCTTTTTTCAGATACCTCTTATTACAAATGAAGAGGAACGCATTTCTGAACCGCTTGTAATAAAACCTGAAGTAAGCACATCTCTTGCCGGTATAAAAATACTTTTTGCAGAAGACAATCTCATCAACAGAGAGATCATCGTTAAATATCTGCAAAAGGAAAATTGCAGAATAACAACTGCCGAGAACGGTGCTGAAGCTGTTGCTCTTTATCAGCAAAATAACTTTGATGTCGTTATTCTTGATATTCAGATGCCGATTATGGATGGAAGTGAGGCGGCTCGCAAGATCAGGGAATTCGATTCGGGAAAAAACTGTCATGTCCCTATTATCGCACTGACAGCTTATGCAATGAAAGCTGATAAAGAGAAATTTATGCAGGAAGGTATTGACGGTTATCTTTCTAAACCGGTCACAAAACAGGAACTTGTTTCAGAAATTAGAAAATTCCTGTCACAAAAATAGGAGGGAATATGCTGAGAAATCTTTTTTCTGTTCTTTCAGTTATTTTTCTTTTTGTGTCGTGCGGAGTTGATGAAGACGAAATCATCAATGATTCTGACAGCACAACAAGCGACTCAGAAACCGCAGACTCCGATCTGGAACTTGTGGAAAACGACAATACTGAAAATGATGAAGCCGCAGATATTGAAAAAACTGATGTCGATCAAGGACTTTTCTGTTATTCAGGCGGAGCTGTTCTTTATGAAGGCGACCAGCAGTTTAAAATGTGTCCCGGGGATTTTAATAGAGTCCAGAAACAGATCTGCACAAACGGAAACTGGAAAGATGAAGGTGACTGCATTCTGAATTATGCGGTAGTTCCGGACGGCGATTTTAAAATGGGCTGCGATCCGGCGATTGAGGGAACTTGCGAAGAAGATAATGTGCCGGTTCACAAACTGAGACTTTCAGAATATTCTATTGATAAATTTGAAGTGACTGTGGAGAGATTCGAGCAGTGCATTGCCGCAAAAGCCTGTAATAATGATGATGCCGGGAAACTTCATTACAGAACTTCAGATGAATCATACAGCTGCAATGTCGGGAACGATGAAAGAAAAAACCATCCGGCGAACTGCATCACCTGGTACGGAGCTGATGCTTTCTGCAAATGGGCAGGAATGAGACTTCCGACCGAAGCTGAATGGGAAAAAGCGGCAAGATCGGGCAATGTCCAGATATATCCATGGGGAAATGAGCCTGAGCCTGATTGTGACTATGCAATAATGAAAACCGTCTCGAACGGATGCGGATTCAATGTAACTTTTCCCGTCGGTACTCTTCCAAAAGGATTGTCTCCATTCGGACTTTTTGATATGGCAGGAAATGTCTCGGAATTCGTAAGTGACTGGTATGCTGAAGATTTTTACTCAAGCGCAAATGCCTCAGACCGTGATGCCGCAGGACCGGCGGAACCGGGAACCGATCAATTCAAAGTATGCCGCGGCGGATCATATATCTACGGAGAGAACAGAACCCGCACCTCATTCAGAAGCGGATGCAAAATGGACGACCCAGCAATCGACTTCGGCTTCAGATGCGCCGCTGACAGGAAATAAATTTTATAAAATATTCTTATTTTCTTTTTCTTTACAGCTTTACGGGGTTTAATATAATGCCTTGTGCTTTATTTATTAAGGTGGGGTTATGAGCTATCAGGTAGTTGCAAGAAAGTGGCGTCCGCAGAGGTTCGATCAGGTTGTAGGACAGGATCATATTACCGAAACTCTCAAATATGCGATTTTGAACAGCAGGATCGCTCCTGTCTATCTTTTCACGGGAATTCGCGGAACCGGAAAGACCACTCTTGCAAGGATCATGGTCAAAAGTCTCAACTGCACGGCTCCTCAGATCGACGGCGAACCGTGCAACCAGTGTGAGAACTGCCTCGAAATAATCAACGGGAAAAACCCCGATGTCGTAGAGATCGACGGTGCATCGAACAACTCTGTCGACGATGTCAGGAACATCAAGGAGAACATTTCATATTCTCCAATAAAATCAAAGTATAAGGTCTATATAATCGATGAGATCCACATGCTCAGCAAGTCGGCTTTCAATGCTCTTTTGAAAACGCTTGAAGAGCCTCCTTCTCACACTGTTTTTATTCTTGCCACCACAGATCCGCAGAAAATACCGGCGACAGTTCTGAGCAGGTGCCAGAGATACGACCTTAAGAGGCTTTCGCTTGACGATGTTGCAAAACAGCTTTCAAAAATACTTGAATCTGAGGGGCTGAGCTACGATATGGAAGCTCTTTATGCCATTTCCAGAGAAGGCGAAGGCAGTATGCGTGACAGTCAGACCATCCTTGAACAGCTGATAACTTTCGGCGAAGGAAAAATAACAACAGAGGAAATTTCTCTGATACTCGGCAGTTCCGACAAAAAACAGTTGCGCGGAATCATCGAAGCCATCGCAAAAAAAGACCCCACTTCGGCATTATCACTTGTCAGCGAGATATATAAAAGCGGCAAATCTGTCGAAAAAGCGGCAAAAGACATACTTTATCTTCTGCATCATCTCGTGCTGTTCAGCGAATTGAAAGATCACAGTTTTCTTGAAGCCCCGAAAGAAGAAAAAGAATGGATAGAAAAAATATCTGCAACTGCATCGCCTTCAGACTGGATAAGACTTTTCAGATTCTGGAACGACCAGTATGAAAATATAAAGATCTCAGATTTTTCCTTAATGATACTGGAAGTTTCCATAATAACGGCATGTACTTTTCCGAGCATGGAGGATTTCAGGGATTTTGCAAAAAAGTTCTCTGAATCCGCAATAAACACCGGAACTGATCCTGAATCTGCTGAAACTCAAAAAAAAAAACCTGAACCGGAACTGAAAAAAGAAATTCCGGCTGAAAAACCTGTTGAAATTGTCAAAGATTACAACTGGAGAGCTTTCACCGATATGCTTATTTTAAAAGATCCGTTCTTTCACGGAGCTCTTGTAAATATTCCGTACAAAGAGGTCGGGGAAAAGATCTCTCTTTCACCGGAACTGAGCATGGAAATCACAAAAAAAGAGATCACCGACAAACTTAAAATACTTTTTAATGAATATTTTCAAGGACATAGAACTCTTGAAATACACATGGAAAAAGAGGACCGGCAGTCTATTTACACTGAAGCCGAAATAAAAAAACAGAAAGAGCTCGAAGAAATCAGGGAAAACATTAAAGCCAGTGAAGCGGTAATTACTGCGACACAGCTCGGATTTGAACTAAAAAAAATAACTGCAGAATGAAAAAGTACAACATTTTAGGTATCTTAACCTCAATAGTTTTCTTTCTTGTTTTCTTTGTCTGGGGCACAAAAGGAAAGTTCTGGACAGTATTTACGGCTTTTTATCCGAGATTCCATTACACAGCTCTTGTTGTGTTTATCATTGTACTTGCCGCCATTTATATTATACCGAACAAATCTATGAATTTATTTGAGTTTATTATCAGACACAGATATAAGATTTTCCCTTTTCTGGGATTTTTGTTCTGTGCACTGATCTCCATTTTTGTCTTTGATTCCATTCCCCATGTAATTGATGCGGCGCACTTTCTGTGGACTGCAAGAATATTCCTTGAAACAGGCTCATTCCACATACCATCCAGCGAACTTTATGAATATTATCAGAACACTTTCAACATGGATGTGAACGGAAGATATTTCTCGCTTTTCCTACCTGGTTTCTCAATTTTTCTCGCACCTTTCGAATTTCTCGGAATATCTTATCTTTTCACTCCAATATGTAACGGAATAGCAGTTTTTCTTCTAGGCAAAATAGCAGAAAAGCAGTTTGATGAAAGAGTTTCGCTGTTTGCAATGGTATTCGGGGTTTTCAGTTCTTTCTATCTTTTTATGGGTGCTTCCTACATGACCCATACATTTAATCTCGTTCTTACACTTCTGCCGATATATCTGATACTTTACAAAAGCAGACCCATATGGTTTCTGGCTGCCGGCTTCATTGCTTCAATACTTCTTTTTATCCGTCCGCAAAATGCCATGCTTCTTTATGTTTCGCTGATGATATTTATGCTTCTGAAGAACAAAAAGTTTAAAGATCTTGTGCTGTTGACCATTCCTTTCGGGGTTACAGGACTTCTGCTGATGTATTATAACTATTTTTATACCGGACACCCTCTTCTTTTTGCTCAGGATATTTATTTCTCGATCAGAGAACCTTACGAGCACTGCCATAGACTTGGACTCGGAAAAGGATGCCCCAATACGGAAGGTGATTATCTGCCGGCTGAAGGGCTGACAATGAAATATGCTTTCTGGGTTGCATTCACCCGGATAACTTTGATGAATTTCAATCTTTCGGGACACCCTCTCATTTTCATTTTTATTATTTCATCTTTTCTTTTTGCATTTAGAAAAAGCTTCGAAATAGCACTGTTTTTTATAATATTATTCACAGGTTATTACTTTTTTTATCTTCCAGGCAACCTTTTTGGACCAAGATATCTTGCAGAAACGGCATCTCTTCTTTTCATTCCGGCAGGTTTTGCATTTTTTAAGATGTTCGACTCAAAATACAGAGTTATAAAAGCCCTCACTATAACAATTCCTCTAACGATCCTCATTTTTCTTTCCACCACCATAATGCCCGTATTAATAGAACAATTCTCAGGGGATTTCTGGGGAACAGACCGTGAAATGGAAAAGGCTATCGAAAGAGAGAATATCAAAAACAGTATCGTTTTCATACCTGAAGAATATGCTTCCGTTTTTTTGAACCTCATGGATAAGCCTCCTTATGACAGACATGGAAACCTGATTCTTGCCGATCTTGGCAAAGAAAATAACTTCGCTGTCGCATATTATATGGAAAAAAGAGATTTTGAAGGAGCGTATGTCATTGATTATTATGAAAGTATTGAACATCGCACCGCTATAACGCCTCTTTATGAAGCAGTAAGGGACAGCATCTGGTTTGAATTTGAAGATAAAAGACTTCCCCGTTCAGGAATGCCTGATTACGGAGTCAATTTTGCCCAGAGCGAAGAAATCGATAAAAAATTCTATCCGGTAAAACAGATTTCCATTGATGTTTCCGAGGGAAGCGTTTTTGCAATGCGTTTCGGCGAACTTAACGAAAAAAGTTATTATGATTTCTCCCACCCCATTCTTGATTCGGGAATTTACGAGATAACCCTCTATTTTGTCTCAGATTTCTGCGGAAATGAATTTAATTTCTCAATTGACGGAACCGATTTCGGAATTTTTAACAGTTACTCCGCCGAACAGACAAACGGCACCTTTACGATCACACAATATCTCGAAAGAGGATCTCACACATTCAAACTCACACCGCTTCGCAAAAACACCTGTCTTATGATCGATGCTTTCAAAATGGAATTGGCGGACTGAAGCTTTAAAAAACACCTCCGACTTGATTATTGAAAGACTTTTGAATAGTATACAGCCGGAAATGAGTGCGGAGATAATTATGAAAAGGTTTACAGTTCTGATATTAACAGTTGCAATTCTTTCTTTTCTTTCATGCTCCTATGTAACAAGACCGGCAGTGGAAGCTAAAGAGATCACATGGGAAGAAGTTGAATCCGGATTCCATAAACTTGATACTTTAAACGACCTGAAAAAAAGTGAAGAATTCGCTCGTGAAATGCTTACAAAAACATGGGCTGACTGGCAGATTGAGTTTATAAAATACAAACTTGCAAAGTCACTTTTTGCTCAAGGAGAATTCGAGAAATCACTCAATGTTTTCAACCACTTGAAAAACACAAAACCCAACGGGAACGATATTCACCTCACAGCCGGGGCTGCTGCTCTTAATTTAAAAAAATATGAAGATTCGCTCAGATGGGTACTGACAGTATATCTGAATCTCGATAAGTCAGAAAAAATACCCGCCTCAAAAACTGTATTTCTTTCATATCTTTATTCAACAAGAATTGAAAAAGCGGCTGTCTGGTATTCAAAACTTGATGAAACAAAAAAGACCAATGTGAAAAAAGAACTTGAAGAATGGTTTACAAAAGATCCAGCCAATCGCACCGAATTTGAAAAATATATCAATCAATCCCCGTCTGAACCGCCAGATTCCGGAATAATTAAAGAAACTCCGCCATCTGAAACGGCTCCGGCAGCTTTTGACGGAAGTTACACTCCAGACTGGAATCAGCTTTGTGTTATGCTTTTTACTGATGATAAGTGGGTGAAATATAACGATGTTATCACTTCATTTATTAACTGGTATTTTACAGATTACAGAAAAAGCGGAATAAATATAAATATTTTTAACTATTCTGATGACACCGAACTTAATGCCGCTTTCGATAAAGCGTCAAAATTAAAATGCTTTGCCGTGGCCGGACCGTTTTTTGCACCTGAATTTACTGATATATTTGCTGCAAAATCGGTTGAAAAATCGATTCCGGTATTTTCATATACACCAGACTTTTCAGAGAACAGCGGACTTTTATTCAATTTTCACACAACAAAAGATATTGAAGCTGACAATCTGATTAAATATGCGATTTCCGCTAAAGAGAAAAAAACTTTTGCGATAGCTTATCTTGACAATGACGAAGGTCGGGAATTAAGGGATCTCTACTGGAAAATCATTGAAGAAAACGGCGGCAAAGTCACCGAACTTATTGATCTTTCTCCTGCCGACAATGCTTTTTTTGATGATATAGGAAAAATTGTCAGACTGCCCGGAAATTATTATGAAGCTTTAAGTAATTTCAAAGCTGTCAACAGATCAAAATACAGCAACGACACGCTTATGAAAAGAGCTTTGGAAAAATTCACAAAGGGTGTTCCGGGAAGATGCGATTTCGACACACTTGTCGTTCTTACCCCTGTCGCCCAGATGCCGCTTTTCATCCCTTCTTTTCCATATAAAAATGTTGAATTTGAATATCATTCGAACTTTCTCAACAAAAGCGTACAAAATCGCGAACAGGAACTGAAAGATAACGGGTTTGAGTGGAATGTCCAGCAGATACTTGTGCTTGCACCTTCAGAGCTTGTAAATAGCGACAAAGTCATTGAACAGCTCGGAACACTTGTTGATGGAATGACTGTCTTTGCTCCGGCAAATAATTATACCGAAACCAATAAATATTATTCTGAAATGGCGGCAAAATTCTCTGAAAAAAATTCCCGTGCGCTTTACTTTGCTGAAAACATCGTTTCAGAAATAACTGACATCATTTTTCAGGCTCGTGAAAAATCGGGGAAAAAAGAAATTGCAGGTTTTGTAAGTGTTTTGAAAGAAACGCCTTTTATGTCAACTGCAACCGGAACTGAATTAAAGTTCGATTCAAACAATAAACTTACCGGAAAAAGTGAGATAGAAATAGGAAGGAATAAAGACTCCTTTATTTCAGCACCCAAACCTGAAAAACAGAAGGAATCTGACAAGAAAGAACCGGAAAGCAAAGAAAAACCCGCGGAATAAGAAGATGTTCAAATATACTATCTCATTGATTTTTCTCATTTTTTATATGATATGGGCGCTTATACTTTATCCTTTTTACTATTTCAGCGGAAAAAAGATCGGTAAATTTCTTGTACGATATCTTTTAATTGTCGTCCTTAAGCTTTGCGGAGTAAAAATTGTTACAGAAGGGCTTGAAAATGTTGACGAAAATGAAAAGTATCTTGTCGTCAGCAATCACCAGAGTGTTTTTGATATACCTGTTATCGGAGCAGCACTTCCTTTGAATATGCGGATAATTGCAAAAAAAGAACTTTCGAGATTTCCTTTTTTCGGACAGATGCTGCTGCTTTATGATTTTGTTTTCGTTGATAGAAAAAACCCTCGAAAAGCAGTCAGAGATCTGAAAAAAGCCGCTGACCTGCTTAAACACTATTCTTTCCTTGTTTTTCCGGAAGGAACAAGATCAATTGACGGATCAGTCGGAAGCTTCAAGACCGGAGGAATTTCACTTGCTTTTGAAAGCGGTGTCAAAATTCTGCCTGTGGCAATTACAGGTGTAGACAAAGTAATGAAAAGAGGACAGTTGATCGTTCATGCCGGAACAGTGACAATGAAAGTTTTTCCACCCGTTACGATCATGCCCGGCGAATCAAGAAAAAATGTTACAAATAAGCTTCAATCCATGATTTCAGAATATGTTTCACAACAAAGGAGAGTTTTATGAAAAAGATCAGTCCAGCTCAAGTTCATCCCATTTTAGACAAGTACATACTTGCCGACGGATATGATATGGTTGTTGATGCACAGAAAAGTCACGGCAGCTATATGTATGATGCAAAACACAACATCGAATATCTTGATTTCTTTTCGTTTTTCGCCTCAATGCCGCTGGGTTTCAATCATCCCGGACTTAATAACGACGAATTCATTAAAGAGATCGGTACCGTAGCTCTGCACAACATTTCAAACAGCGATTTCTACACGACTACAATGGCTGAATTTGTTCAGCTTATGGGGGAGATTGTATTACCAAAACACATGAAAAAAATGTTTTTCGTTGCAGGTGGTGCACTCGCAGTTGAAAACGGACTTAAAACTGCTTTTGACTGGAAAGTAAGAAAAAATTTTGCAAAAGGAATCAAAGAGGAAAAAGGTTCGAAGATCATTCATTTTAAGCAGGCGTTCCACGGCAGGACAGGTTATACTTTGAGCATGACTAACACCGCCGATCCGAGAAAATATATGTATTTTCCGCTTTTTGACTGGCCCAGAGTTGAAAATCCGAAAGCGATCTTCCCGTTGACCGGTGAAAATCTTGAAAAAACGATTGCATCTGAGAAAAGATCTATCGCCCAGATAATTGAAGCATGTGAAAAATACAAAGACGACATTGCCGGACTTATCATCGAACCGATACAGGGTGAAGGCGGTGACAATCATTTCAGGCCTGAATATATGGCAGAACTCCGTAAACTTGCTGACAAATACGAATTCCTTCTTATTTTTGATGAAGTTCAGTCAGGCGGCGGAATTACCGGCAAATGGTGGGCTCATGAGCATTACAATGTTCAGCCCGATATCATCTGCTTCGGCAAAAAATTCCAGATCTGCGGAATCATGGTCGGTGATAGAGTTCTTTCCGTTCCTAAAAATGTTTTTGAGGAAGCAAGCCGCATTAATTCAACTTGGGGCGGAAGTATCGTTGATATGAAAAGAACCATTCGCTACCTCGAAATAATCAGAGACGAGAAACTCCTTGATAATGCTGCTAAAATGGGAGATATCCTTCAAAAAGGACTTGCTAAGATCGCCGAAAAAACAGGTAAAATTTCAAATGTCAGAGGCAAAGGACTTTTTGTTTCATTTGATATGGCAGATAAAGACACAAGAGCCCATTTCCTTGATGACTGCCTGAAAAAAGAGCACCTCATCATTCTTCCATGCGGCGAAATATCAGTAAGATTCAGACCGTTCCTCGATGTCAAAGAAGCCGACATCCTCGAAGGCCTCAAGAGAATCGAAAGAGTTTTGAGCTAATCTAAAACAGACATCTGACTTCATTTTTCCAAAATCTTAATTTCATTCACTTTTGCAACAACAAAATCCAAAGTTTCTCTTTACAAAAGGAAGGTTTTAACATAAAGTGTCTTTATAGAAAGGGAAACTATTTGACAAAACCTTCTTTTTAGGGAGAGACGGTATGGAAAAATTATTGCTTACTTTGGAAGAAGAATGCAGTCAGAAAATTAATTCTGAAACATGGCCAAGAAGTGTAAAAGTTCCTGATATTGCAACAAAAATTACGGTACTTGTCGGAATGAGACGAACAGGAAAAACGACTGTGCTTTTTCAGAAAATGCGAACATTGATAAATAACGGTGTGAGCCGATCAAGAATTTTGCATATAAATTTTGAAGATGACCGTTTGCGTCCTATAACTTCCGAAACAATGGCAAATATGGTGGATGCCTGGTATTCACTTGATCCTAAAAGACATGATGAAACCTGTTATCTTTTTCTGGATGAAGTTCAAAATGTTGCTGGATGGGAATTGACAGTCAGAAGACTTCATGAAACAAAAAAGGTGCGTCTTTTCCTCACAGGTTCTTCAGCGAAACTGCTTTCAAAAGAAATTGCAACAGAACTTCGAGGTCGTTCACTTTCAACAGAGATCTGGCCGCTTGACTTTGAAGAATATCCGGGGCTTGAGTTTTTTCCTTCTGTTATGGGAAAAGCCGCACAGGACAGATACTTAATGTCGCTTTCAAATTATATCGAAAAAGGCGGATTCCCGGAAACAGTGAAAGCTGATCGTTCAACTGCTGTACAAATTCTTCAGGAATATATTGAAGTTGTTCTTTTCAGAGATGTTCTTGAAAGATGGAACCTTGCAAATCTTTCACTGCTTCGCGAACTTTTCAGACGGCTGCTAACTACGCCAGGACGGCTTTTGTCGGTAAATAAACTGTATAACGAGCTGAAAGGTCTTGGTTATTCGATAGGCAAAAACACTCTGTATGAATACATAGCACACATTGAAGACGCATACCTTATTTTTCAGGTTCCTCTTTACAGTGATTCTCCCAAAAAAACTCTTGCAAATCCTCGAAAGATCTATGCTGTCGACACTGGTCTTTTGCATTCTGTAAATGTTTTTGTTGATCGTGACAAAGGATATTTGTTTGAAAATCTGATTTTCCTTGCACTTAAAAGAAGGGGCTTCCGGATTTATTATTATGTCACAAAAGAACAGTATGAGGTCGATTTTCTTGCTGAAAATTCAAGTGGAAAGCGTTTACTTGTGCAAGCATGCTGGGATATGACTGACGCTCAAACGAAGGAACGCGAAGAACGCGCTCTAAAAATTGCCGTTGAACGGACAGGTATTTCCGGTCACATAGTCACGCCGGAGACTTATCTCAAATTTGTCCGGGAACTTGATTCGCAAATATCTTAAAACTGTATGCTTTTTTCCTTGCAATGGGCTTTTTTTTTAATATAAACTTCGGACGGCTGTATTTTAGTTCTTATTATTTTAGGAGAGAAATTATGAATAAGACCCCTCTATTTGAAAAGCATGTTGCTCTCGGTGCGACAATGGGCGACTTCGGTGGATGGAATATGCCGCTGTGGTATAAAACCGGTCAGATTGCTGAACACAAGGCTACGAGAGAAAATTGCGGACTGTTCGACATCTGTCACATGGGAGAATTCATAATTACCGGAAAAGATTCGTTCGCATTCTGGCAGAAAGTCCTCACAAACAATGTTGCCAATATTGAAGACGGTCAGGCTCAGTACAATTTCATGCTCAATGAAAAAGGCGGCGTTGTCGATGATTGTATCGTCTACCGTTTCAATGCTGAACACTGGATGCTCGTTGTAAATGCCGGAACTCAGCTTGGCGATTACGAATGGCTTAAAAAGTATGCTCTTCCAAATATGAAAATTGAAAATATCAGTGACAATACCGGCAAACTCGACCTTCAGGGTCCGACTGCTCCGAAACTTATTGCCGAGCTTGCAGGTAAAAGCGCGATCGAAGATCTTAAATTCTTCAGATTTGCAGACAATGTGATGATAAACGGCATAAAAGTGCTTGTCAGCAGAACAGGCTACACCGGTGAAATCGGTTTTGAACTTTATTGTGACATCAATAAAACCGCATCACTGTGGGATATTCTTATGGAAAAAGGTGCAAAATACGGAATCATGCCGGCTGGACTCGGTGCAAGAGACACTCTAAGACTTGAAGCAGGACTTCCCCTTTCCGGCAGTGAAGTAGGCCCTGAAGTACCGGCAGTCGGGACACCATGGGAATTTGCAATTTCCTATGACCACGAATTCATCGGAAAAACGGCTCTTGAAAAAAACAAAGGCTCAAAATTTGTATATGCGATCGAAATTGAAGGAAGAAGAAAACCCGGACATCACACAAAAGTCATGTTCAACGGAAAAAAGATCGGCGATCTTACCAGCGAAATACTTGCTGTGACTCTCGGAATGAAACCTGCAGGGTTTATAAGAGTTGACACCGAGCTTGCCCTTAATTCAGAAATTGAACTGATAAATGAAAAAGACAAGTCATTTAAGGCATTTATCAGGGAAAACCCGATGGTTAAAGGCACATCAAGAAAAAAAATGTCATCTATGCTTTAATAACTTATTTTTTGTTTTGGAGGAAATCATGGCTAATTACAATGTACCGGCTGAACTCAGGTATTCTGAAAATCATGAGTGGGTGAGAGATCTCGGTGGAAATAAATTCCGCACCGGTATTACAGATTATGCAGCTCAGCACATCGGCGATGTCACTTATGTTGAACTTCCCGAAATCGGCTCAGAAGTTGATAAGGAATCCGTTGACTGTACTATCGAAACAGTAAAAAGTTCCGAAGATATTTTCAATCAGATCTCCGGCAATGTTTCAGCAGTTAATGAATCTCTAGAAGAATCACCCGAAATAATCAATTCAGACTGCTACGGTGACGGATGGCTTTATGAAGTTAAATCAGACAGCGATGATGATTTCAATTCACTTATGACAGCTGAGGAATATGAAAAATTTCTTGCTGAACAGGAAGACTGATTTGAGTACTTTTTGTACGATAAATTTTACGGGGAGCGTTTTCGTTCCCCTTTTTTTATGAATCTTCGGAGGTAAAAATGCGGTACCTTCCCATAACGGAAAAAGAGAGGCGTGAAATGCTGACAAAGATCGGAGTCAATTCGGTCGAAGATCTTTTTTCACCTCTTCCAAAAAATGTTCTTCTTAAAAAAGAACTTAATCTTCCCGATGCCAGAAGTGAAATGGAAATAGAAAGAGAAATGAAACGCCTCGGCAAGCTTAATTCAGGCACAGAAATGCTTTCATTCCTCGGCGGCGGATATTACAGACATCATTCGCCTGCAATAATTGACCAGCTGCTTCTGAGAAGCGAATTCTATACAGCTTATACTCCTTATCAGCCCGAAGTAAGTCAGGGCACACTTCAGGTGATATTCGAATTCCAGACCATGATCTCGACCCTTTTCGGCATGGATGTGGCAAATGCTTCAATGTATGACGGTGCAACAGCAGCGGCCGAAGCAGTTATGATGGCGGCTAAACTCAGCAAAAAAGGGAAAAAGGTGCTTATCGCATCCACAATGAACCCGCAGTATATAGCAACAGTCAAAACTTATGTCGAATTCCTCGTTGAGAAAGTCGAAATGCTTGATATGGATGCAAAAACAGGAATGATCAGCGACAGCGAACTTGCAAAAATCGACGAAGAGACCATCTGCGTGCTTTTCCAGTATCCGAATTATTTCGGTGTAATTGAAAACTTGCAGAAAATTGCGGCAAAAACAAAGGAAAAGGGAACACTTCTTATTCCTGTCGTTGCAGAAGCCACTTCGCTTGGAATTCTTGCAACTCCTGGCGACCTTGATGCCGATATCGCAGTCGGAGAAGGTCAGGCATTCGGCATTCCGCTTAATTTCGGCGGACCCGGTGTAGGACTTTTCACTTGCAAAGAAAAACTTTCAAGAAAAATGCCGGGCAGACTCGTAGGCCAGACGCTGGATAAGAACGGCAACAAGTGCTATGTTCTTACACTTTCAGCAAGAGAACAGCACATAAAAAGAGAAAAGGCTACTTCAAACATCTGCTCCAATCAGGGTTTGATGGCGACAGCCGCTTCGATGTACCTTGCAACAATGGGCAAGAACGGACTCAGGGAAGTTGCGTTGATGAATCTTAAAAGAGCTGAATATCTGAAAAAGAAGATCGCTTCTGAAACGGCATGCAAAATCGCTTTCTCAGGTCACACTTACAACGAATTCACAATACTTGTTCCGGGTATTGCTGAAAAAATTCTCAAAGAGCTTGAAAAAGAAGGTGTTCTGGGCGGAATTCCGGCAGCGAAATACTACCCTGAGCTTGATAACGCAATAATCGTCAATACAACAGAAGTTCACACTTATGAGGAACTTGACAGATTTGTTTCCGTCCTCAAAAAGGTTGCAGGAGGTGTAAAATGAGCTATCCCGGAATGAGAGATCTCAAACTTAAAGAGGAAACCCTTTTTGAAGTAAGCAGACCCGGAAGAAAAGGATATTCACTTCCTGAAGAAAATCTTACAGATGCAGAAAAACTGCTCCCGGCAGATCTGCTTAGAAAGAACCTTGACCTTCCTGAACTCAGCGAAGTTGATGTCGCAAGGCACTATACCAGACTTTCGACTTATAATTTCAGCATAGATCACGGTTTTTATCCGCTCGGAAGCTGTACAATGAAGTACAATCCGAAGATCAACGAAAAAATGGCAAGAGATCCGATGTTCTCAAATCTTCACCCTGAAACTCCGGTCGAACTGGCACAGGGAACGATGAAGCTGATGTACGACATGCAGAAAATGCTCAGCGAGATCGGCGGATTTGCAGCGACCACGCTCAATCCTTCAGCCGGTGCACACGGAGAATATGTCGGTCTCGGTGTCATCAGAAGTTATTTTAAGAAAAAAGGGGATACAAAAAGAACAAAAATAATTATTCCCGACAGTGCTCACGGCACAAATCCTGCCAGCTGCGCACTTAACGGTTTTGATGTTGTGGTGCTTGAAAGCAACGAAGCCGGGAAAATATGTGTCGACTGCCTTAAAGGAATGCTGAATGACGAAGTTGCAGGAATAATGCTCACAAACCCGAACACTCTCGGCGTTTTTGAAAGCGACATTCTTGCGATCACTCAGGCTGTTCATGATGCCGGCGGACTTGTTTACGGAGACGGTGCGAACTTGAACGCAATTCTCGGTATCGCAAGGCCCGGAGACATGGGAATAGATGTCATGCACTACAATCTGCATAAGACTTTTTCAACTCCTCACGGCGGCGGCGGTCCAGGTTCAGGTCCTGTCGGAGTGTGTGAAAAGCTTGTAGAATTCCTTCCGAATCCGTTTGTTGTGAAAGAAGGCGATTCCTATAAATTCGCAAATTCTGAATTTTCAATGGGCATGGTCCGTTCATTCTACGGAAATATGGGAATAACTTTAAGGGCTTATGTTTATATTCTTGAATACGGAAAACAGTATATTGCAGACATCGCAAAGAATGCCGTGCTCAACGCAAACTACATCAAAGCCTGTCTGAAGGACTATTTTCATTTGAAATATAAATCCGACACTCTTCACGAAGTTGTTTTTGATGATTCTGAAATGCCCAATCATGTTACGACCATGGATCTTGCAAAAGGTTTAATTGACAGAGGATTCCATCCGCCAACGGTATATTTCCCGATTATCGTTCATGGCGCCATCATGATCGAGCCTACTGAAACTGAAAGCAAAGAAACGCTCGACTCATTTATTGAAGCCATGATTGATATCGCAAATACGGCGAAGACAAATCCCGAAAACATTATCAATGCACCGCTTAACACAGCGATCAGCCGTCCCGACGAAACTCTTGCGGCAAGAAAACCTGTGCTCAAATACTGCCCGAACGCAGACTGATTTATCTGATTTGATTGACAATACATTTCCAAATCCGTAATATCTTTTGAAAGATTTATCCACTCCGGTGATATTATGATCGTTTTCCCGTTTGAGATCTGCAAGGAAGAATATGCTTCACTTATGAAAAAGTTGAAAGTATCTGACACAGGAAGTTCCATCATGAAAGACCGTTTCAGCCTGAAATCATTTATGATATCAGACATTTCAACTCCTGCGGCAAATGTGATAAAACAGCATGTTCTTGCCATAGGCGGTGAAGCGGCGGTTCCTGCTCATTCCGTAAACTGCTCTGAACCTAAAAGCGATCTGTATTTTTCGATCAGGGAGGATAAGCTTCCCCAACTTCTTGAAAAGTTCAGATGTCAGTGCTGGAAACTCCCTCAAGTTGCTGAATCAATTGACAATTTCACATCAGCGTCCAAGCCGTGGTTTTTGTTCAAATCGAAAAATCTTGATACTTCCAGACCTCTTGTCATGGGAATTTTGAATGTCACACCTGATTCTTTTTCCGACGGCGGCAAATTCCTGAAGCTTGAAGATGCAGTCAAAAAGGCTGAAACCATGATCGCTGACGGAGCTGATATAATTGACATCGGCGGTGAATCGACAAGACCGGGATCTATTCCTGTTGAAACGGAAGAAGAGGTAAAAAGGGTTGTTCCTGTAATAAAAAAGATCAGGGAAATTAATAAGAATATCGTTATTTCCATTGATACTTCTAAAAGCGCCGTAGCAAAGGAAGCGCTTGATGCCGGAGCCGGTATTATCAATGATATCAGCGGATTCACTTTTGATCCTCAAATGGCGCACCTTGCGGCAGAAAGGGCCGTTCCTGTAATTTTGATGCATATACTCGGACGACCTTCAACAATGCAGACAAATCCCGAATACATTGATCTTTTTCCCGAAATGCTCGATCAGCTCAGCAGATCTGTGGAGATCGCAATTTCCGCCGGAGTAAGTCCGCAGAAGATCATTATCGATCCGGGAATCGGTTTTGGCAAAACGATTGAACACAATATTGCAATAATAAAACATTTTGAGGCATTTCAGGCACTTGCAATGCCAATACTTGCAGGCTTGAGCAGAAAAAGCTTTATCGGAACACTTACCGGAAGAAAAGATCCCCATGAAAGAATTGCCGGAACGGTTGCTCTCCACTTGAAAGTTCTTGAAAAAGGTGCTGCAATTATAAGGGTTCACGATGTAAAAGAGGCCGTTGATACCGTATCCATATATCGGGCACTAAAAAAGGAGCCGCTATGCTGATGAATTATATTTATGCTTACTGGCAGGCGATATGGGGAGGTTCACTATATTCATTCCTCATAAGCCTTGCCGATCTGTTAATAGTCTATTTTATTCTCTACAGATTTCTTGTTCTGGTCAAAGGAACAAAATCTATGCAGATTCTTTCAGGTTTTTTTGTTCTTTTAATTGTCTATTTTATCGGAAATCAGCTTGGATTGAAAACTACTAAATGGCTTCTCGAAGGTATTTTTGCAAACATTTTTATAATAATTGTTGTTCTTTTTCATGAAGAGATCCGCTCAATCCTTTCAAGTTTTGAGGTCTTTGATCTGTTTAAAGGATCAAATAAAAAGAAAGAGAACATTCACCTTGTTGACGAAATAACCGAATCATTGTGGTATCTTGCATCAATTTCAGAAGGAGCCATAATGGTGATTGCCCAGAAAGGAAACCCGGAATCTTTCATCACCGGCGGAATAAGACTGGATGCAAATGTGAAAAAAGAACTGCTTCTCACAATTTTCAAAAAGAACTCTCCGCTTCATGACGGAGCAGTTGTGATACGGGATAATAAAATAGTTATTGCCGGAGCAGTACTTCCACTCAGCACAAACCCCGATATCGACCCTAATTTCGGCACAAGGCACAGAGCGGCTTACGGAATCAGCGAGGTTGTTGACAGTCTCGTTTTTGTTGTAAGTGAGGAAAGAGGGCAGATCTCAATGCTTAACCGTGGAAGAATAACGAGAAATATGAGCAGAGAGATAGTTAGAAAAGTCCTTTCGACCTACCTTGTCAAGGAGAAAAAATGAAAGAGAAAATAAAGCTTTTTCTGACTGAATATTCAAGAGAAAAACTTCTTGCATTATTTCTGACCATTGTGGTTTACACATTGGCGATAGATATAAATCACGAATCAAAAACTTACTCGGTAAAGGTAAATGTTGTTGTTGCCGAAGATCAGATAATAACTTCAGATCCTCTTGATTTTGTTCAGGTAAAGGTAAAGGGAAGTGTTTTTGATTTTGCAACTGTAAATGAAAAAGATCTTTTTATAACATTTGATCTTTCAACAAAAAAACCGGGGAAGTTCACTAGATTTTTCGATGCTGGAATAATGCCGTTTGGCGAAAAGATCAGAGTCGAAAAGATAATTCCTTCTGAAATAGTTATCAGAACTGCTAAAAAGGGACAAAATGACAAAAAAGCTTCTGTTCGGAACTGACGGAATAAGAGGAAAGGCGAATATTTACCCTCTTGATCCTGAATCAGCCGTTAAAATCGGAAAAGCCATTGCCGCTTACTTCAAAAAAAGAAATGGTCCAAAAGGTAAAGCTGTTATAGGAATGGATCCTAGAATTTCTTCAGGTATGCTTGCAAACAGTGTTTCCGCAGGTATTCAGAGCATGGGGACCGATGTTCTTTTTCTGGGTGTTGTAACTACACCGCTTGTCAGCAGCTATGTTACCGGAAATACTGCCGATTTTGGCATTGTTATCTCTGCCAGCCACAATCCTTACGACGACAACGGAATAAAAATATTTAACGGAAAGGGAACAAAGCTCAATGATAATGAAGAGCTGAAAATAGAAAGCATCTATTTCAACAATGATTTTTCTGAAACTGCAACCGCTGACTCGATAGGAAAATTTTTCATCGTTGAAAATGGTGCTGCTGATTATGTTTCAAAACTTATTTCTATTTTTAAAAATTCGTTTTCCGGTTCAGAACTTAAAGCGAGCATTGACTGTGCAAACGGAGCGGCATTTTCTATCTCCCGCAAAGTATTCGACGGTCTTTTCAAAAAAACACCGGAATATTACTCGACAAATCCTGACGGCATCAATATTAACAGTAATTGCGGTGCATTACACCCTGCCGAACTTGCAAAAAAAGTTCTTGCTGATAAAAGCGATATCGGGATTGCTTTTGATGGTGACGGTGACCGTTTTATTGCAGTCGATGAGTTTGGAACTGTTGTCGACGGAGACATAATCATAGGGATCTGCGCTGATCATCTTAATAAAAACGGCAGATTGAAGAACGGAATTGTTGTGACAACGGTCATGAGCAATGCCGGTCTTGAAAAATATCTGTTCGGCAAAGGGATCAAAATGATCAGAACTTCTGTCGGTGACAGATATGTTTTTGAAGAAATGCTGCGGACAAACGCCGTTCTTGGCGGAGAGAACAGCGGACACATCATATTTTCAGACATAAATCCTACAGGCGACGGAATCGTGGCGGCACTTACCATTCTTGAAATAATGACATCTACAGGATTAAGACTGTCAGAACTTGCTAAAAACATTCAGGTTTTCCCGCAGATAATGTCGAAGCTCAAAGTAGCTGAAAAAAAGCCTTTGAACGAAATTGCCGGACTTGAAGAGCTTATCAGAAGTGAAGAACTCAAACTTGATGGTGGAAGAATGCTGGTAAGATACAGCGGAACCGAACCAGTGCTCCGGATAATGGCCGAAGGACCCGATACTGAAAAAGTAAAAACAGCAGTAAATAATGTTGCAAAATTTATTAATGACCTGAAA
>Ga0209098_1000660_pt1 | contig 36797 bp, 25 predicted proteins | sample AD_JPNHW1_MetaG_FD_184429 | JGI IMG/M metagenome (GOLD analysis project Ga0209098, IMG submission 184429) | Active sludge microbial communities of municipal wastewater-treating anaerobic digesters from Japan - AD_JPNHW1_MetaG (SPAdes) (version 2) | ecosystem: Engineered > Bioreactor > Anaerobic...
GGTTTCGCCGCCGGCCAGGAACTCACCGAGCACGCCTCGCCGGCGCGGGCGATCATCCAGATGCTTTCCGGCCACGCCGAGTGGACCCTCGGCACCGAGAAACTCACCCTCGCCGCCGGCGATCTCCTCCATCTCCCGCCCGGCCAACCCCACGCCGTGGTCGCCACCGAGCCGTTCTCCATGCTGCTCACCCTCGTGCGCGAAAACGCCGTGGCCACACCGCAGGGCGAAGGGCTGGAGTAAGCTTGGCCGAAACCGCCGGGCACCGAGCCGCAAGTCGGCAATCGAGCGCCTAGAAATCCCAGCGTCGAGAGCCTGACGACCGAGGGGCTTCTTGTGCAACGCTGGGGGCGAGCGGCGCACCGCCTCTAGAGCGGTTTCAGCAATGTTGTAGCCGGCCGCGGTGAGGCCGGCGCCTCTGGCCGGGGTCAACGCCCCCGGCTGCAGTAATTCAAAACTGCTCTCGCCTCCCGCGCCTCAGCGCAGCCGGATCACATCGAGCACCGTCTTCATGCGGGCGACCTCGCCCCGCGTCTCCTCGACCAGCATGAGCAACCGCGCCTCGTCGAGACCGGTCTTCGCGAAGCAGACCGACTGGTCGGCCCAGAGCATCGCCTCGCCCGGCAGCCCGCAATCCAGCCCCGTCGCGAAACGTCCGGCCAGATTGAGCAGATACGCCAGCTGCGGGCTGTTCGGATTCCGGTCGGGCCACAGATGCTCGCGCACCGCCCCGGAGATCGGCTTCGGGAAACGCCACATCTCGCACAACGCGGCGCCGACCTGCGCATGCTGGACGCCGAAGACCCGCGTCTCCCATTCGGGCAGCGGTGTGCCGTCGTCGGCATACGGCGCGACCGTCCCCGCCGCGAAGCGGGCGAGCACCATCTTGCCGATCGAGCGGATCAGCCCCGCGGTGTAGCCGAGCGCGGCATCGCCACCGGTGGCCTGACAAAGTTTCTCCATCGCCACGGCCGTCGTCAGTCCGTTGCACCACAACCGCGCGGAATCCGTGGCATACAGCGCCATGTCCGACTGGTAGGCCGCCGCCGCCGCGCACAATCCGACGATGCGGTGCAACTCCTTCAACCCCACGCGCAGCACCGCCTCCTCCGCGCTGGTCGCCTGCGTGCGGAATCCGAACAACACGCTGTTGGCCACCCGCAACAGCTGTGAGGTGATCGTCGCGTCGAGCCGGACCAGCTCCGCCATGCGATCGAGACTGCAATCGCCATCGTTGATCGCCGTCACCAAGCGACCGAAGACCTGCGGGGCAGGCGGCAGCTTGTTGGCATAAACCACCAACGACTGCATATCGAAACGTTTGCAGGCTTGCGCTGAAACCATGTGGGAGGTGCGAGGACTATCGACCCCGTGCCGCCAAACTGTAGCGCGCGCCACCCCGCGCCTCGTGCCGCCCCCCATCGGTTGTCCCGCAAGCAAACGGCACCCGTGGGGGCGCTCCCTCAGCATCCGAAGCCCGGATTTTTTCGGAACCGCAGGGATGTCCACCTTCTTCGCCCGCTCCGCCCGGACCCTTGGCAGCCGCGCGTTTGTGCCGTTGGATTGCGTTGCGATGCACAACAGCAACGAGGCGCACGGCAGTCATGCGCGGTTCATCCATAACGTTCATGCCGACAGCCCGGGCCTGACAGAGCGCAGCATCGGGGCGGCGCGAACCCCCGAAGGACACTCCAGCTACCAGGCCTTCTGCGCCCTCGTCGACCCGCGCCCCGGCCAGACCGTGATCGACCTGGCCTGCGGCAACGGCCCCCTCGGCGAACTGGTCGCGGAACGCATCGGCGACAACGGTCGCCTGATCGCCGTGGATCCCAGCGGCGCCGAACTCGCACTGGCGGCGCAACGGCTCCGCCGTTTCCCCACCGCCCGATTCCTGGAGGAAGCGGCGGACCACCTCTCGCTTCCCGACGCCTCGGCCGACCTCGTCCTCTGTCACATGGCGTTCATGCTGTTCTCACCGCTCGCCCCCGCCGTCGCCGAGATCGCCCGCGTCCTCAAACCCGGCGGCACCTTCGCCGCAGTCATCCCCACACTGCGTCGGCCGACCGATCTCTTCCGCGAATGCGCGGGCATCCTGAAAACCGCGCTGGTGGAGGAACGCCACGACCTCGCCGCCCTGAGCGGAGGCACCGTGCCGATAGCCAGCGTCGACGATCTCCGGCGCCTCTTCCCCGAGGAAGACTGGGAAAACGAGGGGATCCGCACGCACGATCTCGACGTATCCATCGCCGCCGCCCCCGAAGCGCTGGTCGATACGGTGGCGCCCGCATTCTACAACTACCGGCTGCTCTCGCCCGCCGCGCGGTCCCGCGTAGCCGCGCAGTGGGTCGAACGCTTCCGGTCCGCCCGCGACGCCTCCGGACAGGCCCGTTTCCACTTCCCCCTCGCCGCCTTCCTGGTGCGGAGGAAGTAGCGAGGAGTGAGTAGCGGGTAGCGAGGAGAACGGACGGGGGAGAAGAGAGAAGCTAGGAGTTAGGAGACAGCGGGCCGCACCGCCGAGCTCCGTCCGCGGCTCCGACATGTCACGAACAACAGGATGCTCCGAAGAGTATGAAGGAAGCCGAAGCAGTCCGTAGGTAGGGCGAACCGTCCCCGGTGAGCCGCGGCTCGGCGATTCTGCCGCACGGCAGAATCGCCCCATCTCCATCAAGTCCATTCCGCAAGGACTGAAGCCGACATGAGAACTCTTGCCTTTGCCAGCCTGTAGTGCTGACCATCTGTCAGTATCGGAGACTTCCCCATCCGGTCACCCCACAACCCTCAGCCATGAAGGCCAACCATATCCTGGTGGATTTCGAGAACGTGCAGAAGCTGCAGTTCGACTTGATCGGCGACACTTCGGTCGCGATCCACCTCTTTGTCGGGGAGAAACAGGGCACCGTCAGCATCAGTCTTCTCGAAGATCTGCTCGCGCTCCGGCCCACCTGCACGATCAAGCTGATCCGCGCGAAAGCGACCGGGAAGAACTCTTTGGACTTCGTCCTCGCCACCACACTCGGCCAGCTCATCTCCGCCGAACCGGAGGGCTACTTCCATATTCTCTCCAAGGACAAGGGGTACAACGCCTCGGTGGATCACTTCCGTGACCAAGGATTCCACGTCGCTCGTCACGATAGCCTCGCCAGCATACCCATCTTCCGCACGAAGGTGCACACAACCCCGGAAGCCCGAGCCGAGACATACCGGGCGCATCTCCCACCGGAGATCGCCAAGCGTCCTCAAGGCCTGAAAGCCCTCCAATCCGCAATCGACGCCTACTTCGGCAAACAGCTCACGCCCGAGGAACTTGAGGCCGTCGTCACCCACCTGCGAAAGGCCGGAGCGCTTATCATCTCCGAAGCCGGCAAAGTCACCTATACCGATGGGAAGGGACCAACGGCCAATAGTTAAGGCAACCCCTTCTATTGTCCCATACCATAAATATCATGAGCCTTGTCACCGAGTTTGCTCCATTGAGCACCATTCTCGCAGCGGTGAGTGCACTATTAGCAGCGGCTCTCTCTACGTTTGCAAAGTCGCGCATAAAGCTCGTCACCGCCGTAAACGAGAAAGAGCGACACAGAGACTACCACGCTGAAGTCAGAAGAAGACCGAAGGGGACATATCTTAACTCTTAACAGCCCCCATTGAAGTCATCGCACCAAAACTCGCTCGCGTCTGCCTCGATGTGGAGATCAGCACTATGAAATCGTTCGCCATTCTATTCCTTGGACTGCTGCTCGGAGCTTCAGCATTGGCAACGCCGCCGGAGGCCACTGCGGTGATCGAGCACGCCGTCCTCTGGAAGGCGCCACATGATGAGACGACGTGGTTGCCGACCGCCCTCGCCAAGCTCGTGGAGGAGCCGGGGCTGTTCACCCAGGAAGGAAACTTCTACATGCCCAACGAGGAGATCCGGGCCTTCGGCCACAAGGTCGCCTATGTCGGCCTGCTCGGCATCGAGCTTTATCCCGGCCCCAATGTGACGCTGGAGGGACGCGTCGATGCGGTGCGGGCGGCGATCGAGAAGGCCTATTCCATCAAGCTCAAGAAGGTGGAGGGCGGGTTCGACGCCGAACTGCAAAAGAATGTCCATCTCCTCATTACCCAGCATCCGTCCAATCGGAAACAGACGATGGTCATCGGCGCCTACCTCGGAGAGTGAGAGAGAAGTAGCGAGGAGTGAGGAGCGGGGAGCGAGTAGGCCGGAGGGGGAGCGCCACAGATCTCATAGATCGACACAGATCCAGAGATCTCCGGATCTGTGATTCTCTGTGTCAATCGGTGGCCAACACTTCTGCTTCGGCGCTCGGAAAGATTCATCCCCAATCCGCTGAACGGCTCTGCCGTCCAGCTACGGACCGGGTTCGACGCCCCCGGCTACAGTTCCGTCATCAGAATGGGAGAAGCGAGGAGACAGAAGTCTGATCGCCGAGCTACTCGCTACCCGCTCCTCACTACTTCTTCTGTCTGTTCCCGCTTCCCTGATTTCCACATTCCCAATCCGCCGAACGGCTGCGACGTCCAGTTCCAGGACCCTGACGGGCGCCACCGACCTGCAAAATAGGTTGGCTCGGGAGACGGGAGGTCCAGAGTCGTGTCATTGCTTTCGAATGAGTTCACCACGCCATCGTCTCGCGCTCAAGGTCGCCCTCGCATTCTGCCTCGGCGGCGCCGCCATGCAGGCCTTCGGCAAGCCGGAGCATCCGGCACCAGCGGCCGCAAAAGCCAAAAGTCCAGCCCTCGCGGAGGGCATGGCCGCAGCAGAGGTGCTCCAGATCGCGGGCAAGCCGGAGTCGGTGAAGCCGCTGAAACAGGAGGGGATCCAGGCGGAGATCTGGCGCTATTCGTTCAGACAAACGCTGAACGTGAAACCCGTGGTCACCGGCACACGCGAGGAGCCGTATTTCGATCTGATGGCCAACCAGCTGAAGACTCGCCCGGAGATGGTCTATGGCCAGGAGACAAGCTCGCTCGTCGAGGTCACCGAGTTGCTGATGGTCGATGGCAAACTCGCCAAGACCAAGCGATACCGCGAGATCGAGAAGACGCTCCAATGATCCGAGATCCGGCGATCAATCGGTGAGTTCGCTGCAGCGGGTCGAGAGCGCAGGGAGGAGAGGAGAGAAGAGAAGCCGGGAGACGGAAGATAGGAGTTGGAAGTTAGGAGCTAGAAGGCCGAGGGCCGAGCTCCTCGCTACTTCTTCCGCCCGTTCCCGTCTCCATAGTTCGCCGTCCGTTCCTGATTTCCTGATTTCCACATTAGCATCTGTAGCCGGGGTCGACGCCCCCGGCTACAGTTCAGCAAGTAGCCGCAGGTTCTGCCGTACGGCAGAATGTTTCCCCTCCCAGAGGGTGGAAGGACTAGCCACCGATATTCACAGATGAACACAGATTCCGGAGTCTCCGGATCTGTGATTCTCTGTGCCAATCGGTGGCCAACCCTTCTGCTACGGCGAGCGGCGCCACACCTCCAGCCTCATAGCGAAGAGGCAAAGGCGGTTTCTCCGAAACCGCCCTACCTCGGACACGGAACGGCACGGACGCGAGGTCCGGCCCTACTTCGCCGCGTTCCAGTGGGTACGCGGCTGGGCGGGCGCCGCTCTCGCGAGCGGCGCCACACCTCTAGCCTAACGCCTCTGACCTCTCACCTTCGCGGGCGCGGCGCGCCCGCTCAGCCCATCTGGGCGACGATTTTTGAGCCGGGTTTGAGGAGCTTGGCGGGGACGAAGTTCCCGTCGACGGCCTTCCCGTCGACGGTGAGCGAGGCGATGCCCTTGCTCACGCCGGGGGCGTTGATGACGTCGATCTCGATCTTCTTCCCGCGGAACGTGCGCTTCACGCTGAAGCCGGTCCAGCTCGTCGGGATGCAGGGATCGACGACGAGGCCGTCGGCCTGCGGACGGATGCCGAGGATGAACTGGGTGGCGGTGTAGTGGGACCACGAAGCCGTGCCGGAGAGCCACGGCACGCGGCTCTTGCCGTACTTCTTCGAGGCGGGGGCGTGGGTGCTCTGGCAGTGGACGTAGGGCTCGATCTCGCGGACCTCGGCCTGATCGTTCTGCGCGGCGGGCATGAAGGAGCGGTAGTAGCGGTAGGCCTGGTCGCCGTTGCCGCGGGCGATCTCGGCGAGCACGGCCCAGCTCTGGGTGTGCGAGAAGATGCCGCCGTTCTCCTTCGTGCCGGGGTTGAAGAGCACGGCGCGCATGACCTTCACGGGAGTCTTGTCGAAGGGCGGGTTGCAGAGGGCCACGCCGTAATCGGAGGCGAGAAGCTTCTGCATCGAGGCGAGGGATTTCTCCATCTGCGCGTCGGTGGCGGCGCCGGAGAGGATGGCCCAGCACTGGGTGTTGATGTAGATATTGCCCTCCTTGGCCTTCTTCGTGCCGAAGACGGTGCCGTCCTCGCCGATGGCCCAGATGAACCATTCGCCGTCCCAGCAGACCTTCTGGATCTTGGCGTCGAGCTTCTTCAACTCGGCGCGGGCCCAGGCGGCGTCCTTCGCGCGGCCGAGCGTGTCGGCGATGCCGGCGAAGATATCGAGGCCCATGCGGACCTGGAAGGTGACGAACACGCTCTCGCCCTTGTAGCCGAGCTTGAGGCAGTCGTTCCAGTCGGCGAGCAGGCCGCAGGGCAGGCCGTGTTTGCCGGTGCGCTCGAGGTTGAACTCGAGGGCGCGGCGGAGATGGGCGAATACGGTGGCCTTGCCCTTGTCGGCGTACGGGACGACGAGGTCGTAGAACTTCTGGTCGCCGGTCTCGGCGACGTAGGCCGGCACGGAGTTGAAGAACCAGAGGCAGTCGTCGCTGCGGTAGTGGGAGGGCGGAGTCGGCTTCATCGCGCCGGGCTTGTGCGACCACGGGCGGACCTCGGGCTGCGCGCCGCCGGTGGAGTCCTGCGCGGAGAGCATCAGGATCATGCGCTCGCGGACGAGCTCGGGGATCATGCCGGTCACGCCGAGGAAGTCCTGCACGGTGTCGCGGAAGCCGAAGCCGTCGCGCTGGTCGCCGGTGTAGACGAGCGAGCAGGAGCGCGACCACTCGAAGGTCATGAGCGCGTTGTAGGCGCCCCAGACGTTGACCATGTGGTCGAAGTCGGCGTCGGGCGTCTGGACCTGCATCGTATCGAGGAGTCCGTGCCAGTACTTCTTGAGCTTCGCCAGCTCGCGCTCGACGGCGGCGACGTTGGCGAACTTGGCGCGGGTCTTCTTCGCGACGGCGGCCTGGCCGGTGCCGAGGAGGACGATGACATCGGCGGACTCGCCGGCGCCGAGGGTGAGGTCGCTCTGGATGGCGCCGCAGCCGTTGTCGGAGAAGTGCTCGTTGTTGCCGAGCTGGCCGCGCTCGACGGCCTCGGGCCGGTCGTAGCTGCGGTACACGCCGAGGAACTTCTCCCGCTCGCAATCGAAGCCGGAGATGGTGCCGCCGACCTGCGTCATCCACCACCAGCGGGACTGGTCGTTGTTGGCGAAGTTGGCCGGATCCTCGGGGAGGCGCTTGCAGGACGAGGCGGCGATGATGCCGTCCTTGAAGACGGCGTCGGAGATGTACTGGGTGTACTGGAGGTTGAAGGTGTCCTGCGTGAGGTTCCACTCGGTGGTGAACTCGCAGAAGGAGAAGACGGAGAGCTGGCGCGGGGCGCCGGAGTTGTTGGTGACGCGGAGGTGCCAGTATTCGAAGTCCTGGTCCAGCGGCACGAAGTAGGTCGCCTGCGAGATGATGCCGGAGTACTCGCTCTCGATCACGGCGTAGCCCGGGCCGAAGCGAGTGGAGGTCTTGTACTGCTCAAGCGGTTTGCCGACGGGCTGCCACGCGGCGGACCAGAAATCGCCGGAGGCGGCGTCGCGCAGGTAGAACTGGCGGCCGGGCATGTCCATCGGCACGGCGTTGTAGCGATGGCGGAGGAAACGGCCCGACGCGGGCGAGCGGGTGAAGCTGTAACCGCCGGCGTTGTTGGTGATGATCGCGCCGTAGCGGCGGGAGCCGAGGTAGTTGGACCAAGCGCGGGGAGTGTCGGGGCGCGTGATCACGTATTCGCGGGCAGCGTCGTCGAAGTGGCCGTATTGCATGGGAAGCGAGGGACGAAGGACTCGAGGGAGGGAAACCGGCGACCCGAGGCGCCGGCGGTCGCGGGAGGCGATGCGGGGGCGCGGAGGGGCGGCGGGAAAGCGTCAACAAAGCCCGCGCACACGGGTGCGGGCAAGCCGCGTTTGCCGGCGCGGCGGGCGGGAAAGCGCACGAATCGGGAGATTGATGCAGAGGAGACGGCGGCGGGCGCAGTTCGCGAGAACGGCGATGCCTGAGGCGGATGCGGTGCGGCGGCAGGCGCAGGATATCCCGCCTGACGTATTCCGGGGCGCGCCGGGATTATTCCACTCGTGAAGCTCCTGTCGCCCCTGCTCCTGCTCGCGCTGGCCGTTGCCACCGCCCATGCGGCCGACCCCGTGGCCGCCCCCGCCACACGCTATCCGCCGTTCGTCCTGCAGGGCACCGAGGTCCGCGACCTGCCCTTCAAGGCTCCGGGCCGCCAATACCAGATCCAGGTCGCCCTGCCGCCTTCCTACGCGAAGGAGAGGCGGCGGCGCTACCCGGTGATCTTCGTGACGGATGGCTACTGGGATTTCCCGCTGCTCGGCTGCATCCTCGGCAACTTCAACTACGACAAGGTGGCACCCGAATGCATCCTCGTCGGGCTGGGCTACGCGGGGGAGAACCTCGACCACGGGCGGTTGCGCGACTGGGATCTCACGCCCGCGCCGATCAATCGCGCACCCGGAAACTCGGGCCATGCCGCGGAATACCTCGCGATGCTGGAGCGGGAGATCATCCCGCTGGTCGAGCGCGAGTACCGCGTCGACTCCCGCCATCGCATCCTCGCCGGCAGCTCGCTCGGCGGATTGTTCACGCTCTACACGATGCTCACCAAGCCGGAGCTCTTCTACGGCTATGTCGCCGTGAGCCCCGCGACAGGTGCCGCCAACGACTGGCTCTTCGACTATGAGGCGGAGTTCGCCAAGACGGGCCGGCCGTTGAAGGCGCGGCTGTTCATCTCCGGCGCGGAATACGAATGGCCCCTGTTCCTCGACGCCATCCAGCGCTTTTGCCGCCGCATCGACAGCCGCAAGTACAAGGGATTGCGCAGCGCGTACCAGTTCGTCGCCACCGAGCGCCACGCCGGCACGAAGGCCGAGGGCTACTCGCGCGGGCTGCGCCACGCCCTCGCCCCGCTCGCGCCGGAAAGCGGCCCGATGGTCGTCGAGGCCCCGCGGCCGGTGTTGCCCACCGAGTGACCCAGCTCAAGCGCACGCCGCGGCAAGCCCTTCCGGCAACGGGCCGGGCAGGCGGCGCGCCACGGCCTCGGTCAGGATGGACTCTGTCGCCGTAGCTCCGACACGCGCGACGCCAAGCACGCGCACGCGCAGGAGATCGTCGAGGGTGCGCACACCGCCGGCGGCCTTCATCCTCACCGCGGGGCCGCTGTGGCGGCGCATGAGGCGGAGGTGGTCGTCGGTGGCACCGCGGTAATCGTAACCACCGTCGGGCTGCCTCACGAAACCGTAGCCGGTGGAGGTCTTCACGAAGGCGATGTCGAGCTCGGTGCAGATCTCGCAGAGGCGGACGATGTGGGACTCCTGAAGATAGCCGTTCTCGAAGATGACTTTCAGGATGGCACCGCGGGCGCGGCAGACGGCGTTGAGCTCGCGCAGCTCGTCCGTCGCATAGTCCCAATCGCCGCCGAGGACCTTGCCGATGTTGACCACGACATCCACTTCGATGGCGCCCTCGGCGAGAGCGCGATCGGCCTCGGCGACCTTCAGCGCGATGTGGCTGTTGCCATGCGGAAAACCCGCCACCGCGCACACGCCGACGCCCGAGCCGAACAACGACTCGACCGCCAGCGGCACGCTGCAGGGTTTCACGCAGGCGGTGGCGCAGCCGCAGCGCCGCGCGACCGCGAGCCCCCTGTGCAGCTCCGCATCGGTAAGCGTGGGATGAAGCAGCGAGTGGTCGATCATCCGGGCGAGATCGAGCACGGAGGGCGGATTCTTGCTCAAGGGCATGGGAGGTGGAGGATTCGCACCGCGGCGCCAGTATTGCCAAAACCAGCGCAGTCGCGAATGCAAAGGCGCCGGCACCCCGCGGATGACCGCCCAACAGCGGGCGATGCGGGACTCAGTCCCGCGGTGTCGCGTCCGGAATCGGCCCGATCGGGAACTGCCGGACCTGCAGCCGCCCGAAAGCGACCACGGCCACGGTCGCCCCGATCAGCGCGCACAGCATGTCCGTCTGCGTATCCCAGATGAAGCCCTGCGTGCCGAGGAACGCATCGCCGCCAGCGCCCACGGAGACGCTCACGCCCCACTCGACCAGCTCGTAGGCCGCGCTGATCCCGAGGCAGAGCGCGACCACGAGGAAGTTCAGCCACCCCGACGTGCGCACGACTCGGCGGCGCAGCAGGATTTCGCGCGCGACCAGCGCCGGCCCGAATCCTTGGAAGAAGTGCCCGAGCTTGTCGTAGTCGTTGCGCAGCCCACCCAGCCACGGCAGGTCGAACCAGAATCCCGGCACCTCGGCGTAGGTGTAGTGCCCGCCCACCATCAGCACGATCAGGTGCAGCAGGATGACGACGGAAGTCAGCGCGCTGAACCTCCAACGTTTCCGCACCGCCAGCAACGCCGCGTAACCGAGCAGCGCCGGCGCGACCTCCAGCCACCAGGTGAACGGATCGGTGGGCCGGATCGCCGACCAAGCCAGCACCGCGAAGAAAACCAGTGAGAACCAACGGAGCGGGAAACCCGCGGGGGCAGGCGGCAGAGCGGATAGAGATTTCATTCGTGCGCCGGCAGCATCGGCGAAAGCCCAGGCCGGAGAAAACACAAAGGTGCGACGCATCGGAACGCGACGCATGGCGAGCGTTGCGGCGGGCCGGAGCATGCGCGCTCGACGAGGCGGACAACCGCGCGAGTCAGCCGCGGAAAGAAACCCCACGCTCGAGACAAATCCGGGCTTGGCGGCGGACGTCGGGGACTATTCCCTCGCCTTCTCATAGGAAGCGCATACCCCACCCCGCGTCTCCGTCCTCACCCCGAAAACGCTCCAGGAATCATGGATAAGGTCGCCCTGTTGAACGCCATCGTCGCCGCATTGGCCGCCGAGTTTGCCGTGCAAACCGAAGCAGCCGAAGATGCACACAAGGAGGCGACCAACGACGAAAGCCGAGCCGAGGACCGCTACGACATGCGCGGCCAGCTCGCCGCCTACCTTGCCGCCGGCCAAGCCAAGATCGCCGACGAGGTCGCCAAGGCCATCGCCGCGTTCCGCAATCTCAGCCTCCGTCCATTCTCGCCCGGGGAACCCGCTGCGCTGGGTGCGCTGGTCCGCCTGGAGGCCACGCGTGGAGGGAAGAGTGTCTATTTCCTCGGGCCCGCCCATGGCGGCCTCGAAGTCGAGGTGAACGGCCACGAGATCATGGTGGTCACTCCCTCCTCGCCTCTCGGTCGCACCCTCATGGGCCGCAAGACCGGCGAGCGGGTGGCCCTTCCGCAGGGGGCGCGCACCGTCGAGCACACGATCTCCGCGGTGGAATAGGGAGAAAGCGGAACGGAAGAACGCGCCGCACTACGGCGACGCTGGGACGCAAAGCAGGAACAGTCATCTGGTCTCGCTTCAAGATCGCCACAGCTTCAACCACGCCCACGCCGGAGGCGCAGCCAAACGTCCCCAGGTGGCGAGGATGAGCTGCAGTTCGCAGGCTCAGCGCTTGTCGAACTCCAGCCCCGGCACGCCTGCCAGGGCGCGGGCCAGCTGCAAGCGATGGATCTTGGCGTTGTGCCGCACATCGACCGGAAAACGATCGACGAAATAGATGATCCGGATGCCCGATGTATGTGGATACTCCAGACCGATCTCGCGCAGTTCGCGCCCGAGTTGCCGCTTGGCGGAAGAGCCGTGCGGCCGTTTCTCCGGCCAGCACTCGACCGCAAGCGCCGCGACCTGCTTGCCCCGCGGGCCGAAGCCGATGAGCGCGGTGCGGCGCACCTGCGGATGACGGTTGAAGATCGGCTCCACGCAATCGGGGAACAGCGTGCCTTGGGGCGTCTCCACACGTTCGGCCAACCGACCACAGAACCACAGCCGTCCTGATTCGTCGACGTAGCCGGCATCGCCCATGCGGTGCCAGACCACGGCATCCGCAGGAACCTCCGACGGGAGAACAAACCCGGCCGGAGCCGGGGTGGGCTCCGGAGGCTCGGGATCGGCGGCGCCCACCTCGTAGATCTTCGCGCGAGCCGTGGCCTCAGGGAGAAGATCGTAGGCCTTGGTGACCACCGGGCCGCGCACGATGATCTCGCCGATCTCGCCCCGTGGCAGCTCGCGCGCCTCGGGCAGAGTCGCAATCGGCCCATCGGTGATGGCGATCACGCGAGCCGTCATCTCGGCCACAGGCCGGCCGACACAGGTGCCTCGTCCACGCAATGTCGCCGCAGCAGCACCTTCGCTCGAAACGGACGTCACAGGTTTTGCGTCAGGGGTTTCGGCTCCCGTATTCCTCGCTCTGCCGTCCACTACGCGCGTTTCTCGCTCAAGCCTCTCACCGACAGTGTTGACACCAAGGATCTCCTCGGCGCTGACACTGCTGACCGGCAGAGACTCGGTGGCGCCATAGGGCGAATGGAGCGCAGCCCCTGGAAACACCTGGCGCATGAGAGCGAAGAGCGGCGGCGGCACCGGAGCGCCCGCCATCAGGATACGCTTCACGCCAGGCAAGACGATGCCGCGCTCAGAGCAGAATCGTGAGACCTTCGTCCAGATCACCGGCGAGCCGAAGCTGTTGGTTACGCCGTTCTGGCGGATCGCCTGGACTAGTTTTGCCGGATCGAATGCCGCGGGCTTGGCGGGATCGATCTGCGGTACGACAGTCGTCATCCCCAGCGCCGGATCGAATAGTGCAAAGACGGGGAGTACCGCGAGATCGACCTCACCCGGCGCGATTCCATAGGTCTCGCGCACCAGCCGGACCTGCGCTTCGAACATTCCGTGCTCATAACACACGCCCTTCGGGGCTCCTGTGGAACCGGAGGTGAAGAGGATCGCGGCGAGGTCGTCGGCCCCAGTTGCCGCGGCGGGGAAGGTCGGCACCGGTCCGTGCGCAATCCGTTGTGCAAGACCACCGCCAACCCACAGGCGCCGCGAGACGGAGCGAAAGGAGTCGCGAAAAATCCAGGATGCGATCTGTGCGGTCGCGATGCCGAGCAGCACGCGGGGCTGGGTGCGCAGGACACAGGCGAGGAAGTGCTTCCGGCCCATGCCCGGGTCGATCACGATCGGTATGGCTCCAAGCTTGAACAGCGCGAAGACAGCCGCGATCAACGGCAACCCGGGGCGGACCAACACCAGCACGCGGTCGCCGCGCTGCACGCCCTTGCGAGCCAAGCGCCAAGCCCATGCATCCGCCTCGGCCGCGAGCTCGGCAAACGAGAGTTCGGAATAACGTATGGCACCGCCGGAAACGGTCCCGGTCGGGATGCGCAAGGCGGGCGTGTTCGGCTGGCGCGCAGCCTGCGCCCAAAGATGGCGGGAAACGTTGACGACTTCGGCGTCGTTCATCGTGGGAATGAAACCGGCAGAGCGCCGATAGGCACAACGAAAATGCGGAGGATGCTGCTCACCGTGGAACTCGGAGAGCGACCGCTTGCGGCTTCATGGCAGGCAACGGTTGGGGCTGAAGCGCGAAGGCAGCAGGTGGGCCCGGGACTAGCCGTGCTACGCATCACAGACCGACAAAAAGCCCCCGGCCATGTGGGCCGGGGGCTGCAGTCAAACACGTAACTTAAACTAGGCTTAGAACTTGAACGTATTGGTGATCTCCCAGGTCTGTCCCGGGGCGATACGCCAAGCCGCAACCGTGTACTTGCTCGGGTCGGTCGTCGGCTGGATCGTCAGCGGGATGACCTTGTTGCCGTCGCCGAGGTTGCGAACATTGAACTGGATACGCCAGTTGATCTTCTCGGTCAGCTTCTTCTCGTAGCCGATCCAGAGGTCGATCGCATCTTCGCGGGGCCCCATGATCGGGTTGGCGATGTCGTAGGTGAAGACACCGGCCGTGCTGGTCGCAGCAACAGGATAGCCGATGGCAATCTTGTCCTGCCAACGATAGCCGGCGCCCACATTGAAGCCCTTCAGGCGGCCCTCGGTGAAGTTGTAGTTGGTCACCACATTGAAGTGCCACTTGCGCAGCTCCGGCGTATAGGTGCCCTCCTGCAGCTTCATCAGGACGTAGTTGTTGTAGAACTGGCCGTTCCACTGGTTCACAACCTTGTTGTTCAGGTTGCCACCACCCCACAGGCGGATCTGGCCGGCATCGGTGTTGTTGAACGCGTTGTTGACGATCTCGACCACTTCGTTGAACGCCGTGCCACCCACATTGTTGCGCATGGCCTGGGTCTTCGAAGCATTCACCGAGATGCGCCAGTTCTTGGTCGGATTCGCGGTGAGCTCGAACTCGTAACCCTTCGAGGTCTGATCCTCGGTCTGCGCGAAGTTCGGCAGGCCGGCTGTCGCATTGCGGGGGCTGACTCCGTTGAAGTCGTTATAGTTGAACGCCTTCAGGACCTGCTGAATCTTCGGATTCGAGGTGAGCTTGCGCCAGTCGGCCACGGCACGCAGCCGAAGCGCATCCGCTTCGGCGGCGGTCATACCGGTCTCCGCCGTATAGGTCCAATTGCCCGGGTTGGTGTCGCGGCTCGAATCGTCGCCGGTGGTGCCGAGGCGATAGTCGTACACGTCCGCCCAGGTCTCGCCCCAGGCGAAGATCGTGGCGTCCGAGTTGTTGCCAATCAGCCAGGCATTCAGGCCGGCGGTGCTGCTCGCATTGAGGACGGTGCTCTCATATTTGTTAATACGCAGCGAGAACCGGTCGTCCTTGGTCGAGAGCATGATGCCGCGATCCTTGGTCGTGCCGCTGGCGGCAGGGATCTCGTTGCCGTAGATGTCGTAGCGGGTACCGACAACCTGGAAGTTCTCGGACTCGTTGTAGTAGAGGCTGACGTTGATCGGGGAACTATCGCCCCACTTGCCAAGGAGCTTGTTGAGGTGGGCGACCACGCTCCAGCTCGGCGAGTTCTTCTTCGTGATCGAAGCGTCACGCCAAGTCGTCGCATAGGTCGGCTGTCCAGAGTCCTTGTCCAGCGCGTTGAAGTTGACGTGCCCATCGGCAGCCGTGGCGCCACCAGTGCTCCACGATTTGACGGTATCACGACGGATTCCGTACATGCCGACGATCGCACCGTCCCAGAAATAGGACTGGAGGACGGCGGCGCGGGAATCCGACTTCTTCTTGAGCAATGTGGCGGAGTATGTGAGCGAGTCCTGCGCATCGAAACCATCTTCCGCCCTGGTGATCGTCACGTTCTTGTTGGTCCAGCCCTTGTAGTTGGCCGGATTCTCCGACTGCGTGGAGTCCGCGCCAGTGGCGGTATTGACCCACGGATCAGCGATGCCGACACCCGAAGGAGCCGTCCAAGTTCCGTCGAAGTAGTGATAGGAGATCGTCGAGGGAATCTCCAACGCCTCACCTGCACGCGAGATCTGGACATCGCTGAGCGACTTTCCGGCGAGTGATTCGCTGAGATACACCATCGGGTTGACCGTCCGACGATTGCTGGTGATGGACTGGTTGATCGGATCGTAGACCGTCACCGCGGCCAGATCGTACCCCGTGCCCCAACGCATGAAGTTGCGGGTGTCGGTCGAGACCATGTCCTGGCTGTAGAGACCGCTGATGGTGTGGCGACCGAGCAGCTTGTAGAACCAGCCCGCCTTGCCGTCTTCGTTGAAGTTATGGTCGAAGAAGACGCTAGCACGCGAAGCCTCGCGGTTGGTCTCGATATCGTTGTTTCCGTAGATACCGGCATCCGCGATGTAGGCCTTGCCGTAGTTGGTGTTGGCCGTGCCATCCATGTTCATCGTGTTGATGTCGATGGCGATGCCGGCGCGCTGGTCAGTCAACAACGAGGACTGACCGCGGCGGTGGACAGCCTCATCGTAGGCGAGCTCGAAGCCGAACTTCTGCTTGAAGAAGGTCTGCGTGAGAGTCGCGCTGAAGTTATGGAAGTTCTGCCACTCGCGCTTCGTGTCGCCATCGAGCAGGTTGTTGTAGAAATCGAACACCGACGCGTCGCTGAACGTGGCATTCTTGTAGAGCTCCCTGTAGGGGAGGCTGGCACTGCTCGCATAGCTTGAGGTCGGAGCGATGGCGACGCGGGCGGCATTGGAGAAATAGCCCAAGGTCGTCTTCGTCGCACCGTCGGACCTGAGAGCCCCGATGATATTGTTAAGACCCGAGGCGATCATGTACGCGCTGCCATCGGCGTTGATGTACGTCAGCGGGCCGCTCTCGTAGCTGGAGGCGATGTTGGTCAGCCAGGGGTTGTAGTTCTCGTTGTTGCCGCGCGCGACCTGGTTATCGGCGACTGTAGTGATGGGCATCCCAACAGGGATATAGCTACCGAGGGTCCTCTGGTTCTCGGCCCCCAGATAGCTTACGGAGGCGACGTTTCCAGCAGCGTCCACGGTATAGTGCGGGCGATTGTCACCGACGGTGTTCGGATCGAAACCCTTCTGCCCCATGGCGGTGAACCACGGGGTGATCATATCGATCGGGGTGATCACGCGCGGGTTGTTGGACTTGATCGTGCCGGACTCGTAATTGACCTTCACAGTCGTCTTGCTGCCGTTGCGGCTGAGGAATTTCGGCTCGTAACGGACGGTCGTGAAGATGCGGCGGTCGAGGCTGAAGGCGGGCTTCTGCTTGTACTTCTCGTCGTTGCGCAGAAGGGTCACTCGCAAGGCGAGCTCGTCCTCCAGGATGGCACGATTGACATCAACCGACACGCGGTTGGCGCCGTAGCTGCCGTAGCGGAACTCGAGTTCGCCGAAGTTGCGGTACTGGGCCGTCTTCGTGCTCGCGTTGATGATGCCGGCAGGGCTGCCCATGCCGAACAGGATCGAGTTGGCACCGCGCTGCATGTCGACGCGGTCGACGTTGTAGGAATCCCACGGAATGTCCGTGATGAAGAAGTTGCGCGTATTGTCGGCCGAAGTCAGACCGCGGACACGGGTGTTGGAGTTCGGCGTCGTGAAGGTGCCCTCCTCCTGCTGGTTGCCCGTGCTGGCGTTCGTGAAGTTGCCCTGAAGGCTGGCTACTTCGGTGTTCGTCGTGTATTGCAGCAGCGACTTGCTGTCCGTCGCGCCGGTGTCCTTCATGAACTCAGCCGTGACGACCGAGATCGCGGAACCCACATCCTTCAACTGGGTGTTGATGCGCGAACCGGCCAACGTCGTCGTCGCAACGTAACCGTTGGACTCCGAAGCGGTGACCTCGAACGGGCTGAGAACGATGATCTCGTCATCGGCGGCAGCGGCAGGAGCATCCGAGGATGTCGCCGTCGTGGTTTGCCCATACGTACTCGAAGCTGCCGTGAGAGACATCACGGCGGCGGCGCCTAAGCAGGCGGTGCTTATTCTGTGGTTCATATGTTTGCTTGGGGTTGTTTCCCCGCCAGATCTGAGGCGGGTAGCGCGAGCCGCGCGCTATCGGTTCGGGCGCGCCGTTTCGGATCGACGCGCCAAATCTTTCAATAGAGGTCGATCACCCGAGTCTCATGCTCCACCGATGTTTCGGAGAAGCTGATGACTGGCGGGGATCTTCCATGCTGTTGTACTGAGCGGTCGTAGACGCGGGGGCCTCATGCGACCGGACTCTGATCCTAGCGGAACCCCGCAGGCGCGGGGTAGTGATTCGGTTGTTCCACTGCTGATTTCCATTCTACATGCCTCGGCAGGCGGCACGCGTGGCCTACTACGGATGCCCCGCGCCTTGTGCCAAACCGACCGCACCGGCCTCAATGCGGCCGCGGGGCTGATGGCGCTTCCGGAAGGCGGTCGGCGTCTCGCCCGTCAGCCTCCGGAACGCCACACACATGTACTCCATGTAGTCAAAACCGGTGAGCTCAGCGATGGACTTGAGCGGGAGATCGCTTTCAGCGAGCAGCTGGCGGATTCTGGCCACCTGCACGCGCCGGATCTCGGCCTGCGGGGTGCGGCCAAGATGCTGTCGGAACTTCTTCTCGAGTTGTGCCCGTGATACGGATGCATGCGGCAGGACCTCGCTCACGGTAAGCCCTTCGCACGCGTGCTCCGCGATGTGGCGAATGGCCGCCACGACAGCACGGTCCGGAATCGCGAGCACATCGGTCGAGCGCCGGGTGACGATCCCGGCTGGCTCGACACGTATATCGCCGGGCACTGTACTGCGCTCGGCCAACCGTCGTGCGAGATGCTCCGCAGCACGATACCCCACAAGGAACGCCCCCGGGTCTGCGCTCGACAATGGAAGCGGCGCCAGTTCGCAGCGGGCGATATCATTGCCGATCCCCAACACGGCGACCTCCTCTGGCACCATATGCCCCGCCAAACGGGCGGCCTCGAGGACGCGCGATGCTCGCCGGTCGTCGCAGGCCATCACCCCGACAGGTTTGGGCAGACCACGCAGCCAGTCCGCAATTGCCCGGACACCCATGTCGTCCGATCGCTCCTCGTCCTGTTCCAGGTCGAAAGTGGACACCTCCCTGTTCCCAAGGCGCACGGCCTCGACAAACCCGGCGGCACGCTCCCGTGCCCAACCATGCCCCGTGCATCCCACCACGCCGAAACTCCGGAATCCGCGATCAAGAAGATACTCCCCGGCCATCACACCCAACGCCACATTGTCGGTGCGCACCTTCGACACGCCCTCGTACTGCGGCGATTCGTCGAGATCGACCAGCGGCACCTCGAGCTCCATGCACATCTCCACCAGCGCAATGCTGGTGTTGCGGCTGATGACACCGGAGCACCCCTGCGCGAGCTTCCAGAAGAGCCCGGCAGTCACCCATGTCGGTCCTTCGACGACCACGTTCCATCTGGTGAACTGCTGCACATAGCTCGCGATTCCACGCAACATGGCCACGGAGTCGGCGTCCCGCTCGTCGAAGACCAGCATGACTTGCGCCGCACCGCACACCGGTTCCGGCTGACTTGTATCTTGGTATATATTACTGCTTCGCGTATGCATAGGGATATGTGGGAGAGCAGGACTCGATGCGGAGTATCCCACCCCACCGCTTATCCCTTCAGGCCGCCTGCGAGAATGCGCACGCGCCGGACCGCGCATGATGCGTTCGGTGCGATTCTTTCGCAGTTCAGCGGCAACAGTTCTCAGTCGCAGGGGTTCAGGACCGGCCCGAGCGGCGCGGTTCCCGTTCTGCTGATATTGGTTCCACGCAAGCTCTCGCAACAAAAGCGAGGGCCACTCTTCAGAACCGCAACCCGCCCAAAACAACCACCGCCCACGGCACAAGCCAGAGCAGCCATGCCGCAACCGCTGTCCGCAACCACAGGCGGGCGGCATAGTCGAGGGCGGGGTCGCTAGCGCCGTGGGCGCTGTGGGAAGATCCGTCGGTTGTCATGCGCCAAGACTAGCCGGGAGGGTTGGACATCCGCCGTCCGAACCTGCAGAACTTCTGCCATGCCAGACCCCGCCCCGACCCGCCTCACACGCCCGCCCTACGAGCGGATGACGTACATCCACGAGCAGCTGCAGCTCGACAAACTCCCCAACTGCTCGACGCTCGCCACCCATTTCGAGGTCTCGGCAAAGACGATCCAGCGCGACATCGAGTTCATGCGCGACCGCTGGGCGCTTCCGATCGAGTACGACGAGCCGCGCCACGGCTACTACTACGCCCAACCGGTCGAGAATCTCCCGCTTGTCACGATGACCGAGGGCGAGCTCGTCGCCCTCCTCGTCGCCCAGAAGGCCATCGAACAGTACACGGGCACCCCGTTCGAAGCCCCGCTCACCAACGCCTTCGCCAAGCTCACATCCCAGCTCGACGGGCCCGTCTCCGTCGCACTCGGCGCCGCCCGCCACGTCTTCTCCTTCAAGGCCGCCGGCCCCGCCCGCGCCGACCTCGAGCTCTTCCGTCAGCTCAGCCAAGCCGTGCTCGAGACCCGCGAGATCGCCTTCGACTACCGTGGCCTCGCCGACGCGAAACCCGCCCGCCGCCGCGTCCAGCCATGGCACCTTTGTTGCGTCGACGGGCAGTGGTATCTGATCGGTCACGACCTTGACCGCGCCGCCAAGCGGACCTTCGCGCTCCCACGCATCGGCGCTGTCGAGATCGCTCGCCGCACATTCCCCCGCCCCGCCGGTTTCTCCATCCGCGAGCACCTCGGCGGCAGCTTCGGCATCGTCGCCGGAACCGGGGACTACCGCGTACGCCTGCGCTTCGATTCCTGGGCAGCCCAACTCGTACGCGAACGGTTCTGGCACGACACCCAGGAGATCACCGAACGCCGCGACGGCAGCCTCGAACTATCCCTCCACCTGGCCGACCTCGCAGAGGTCGAACGCTGGGCGCTGAGCTGGGGCCAGCATGTGGAGGTCCTCGCCCCGAAAGAGCTGCGCCAACGTCTCGCAACCGCCGCCCGCGCTGTCGCGGAGCAGTACCTCGGTTGACACTCCATCTCGGCCCGGAGGCGGCGCATCGTCGGACTTCGGCCCGTTTGCAGATGCACCAAGATACCGTCCAGCCGGCTGTCGACTTGCACCGTCTCGGCCGCCGGTAGACGCCTCGTAATCGGCGCGACGGCATCCGTCGGCCGGCAACGTTTCTTCCGGAGTATCCATCGCTACCGGTCTCGATCCCCCACCATGCAAACGCGGGCTTATTTAGGGGCTAGACCCTAGCCAACAGCGGCAACGCTCCCCAGTTTACGTCTTCAGCGCAGCCGACCTGCGCCGATAGATCAGCGAGCCCGGCTCCGGTCGGGATCTGCACCGGTTCAGGAAGCCCTCTGCCATGTTGCCGCAAAACGCTCATCACCGTTGTTTGATCGTCGAGGACGATGCCGCTTCCATACGCATCGCCTCCCAGATCCTCGAAGCGGAAGGGTGGAAGGTCGCCCACTGCCGCTCCTCCGAAGAGGCACTCGCTCAAACCGGTTCGAGCATCCCTGACCTGCTCATGCTCGACCTCGGCCTGCCCGGAATCGATGGGCTCTCGCTCTGCCGCCAGTTGCGCGCCAACCCGGCCTGGGACGACGCTTCCATCCTCGTCTGCACTGGCCGCAGCAGCCCCTCCGACCTTTCCGCAGTCCTCGATGCGGGTGCCGACGACTATATCACCAAGCCCGTCACCCCCGCGCTCCTCCGCGTCCGCCTCCGCGTCGCCGCCGCCCGTGTCGACCGCGCCCGCCACCGCCATGAGCTCGAACGCGAAGCCTCCGTCTTCAAGTTCAACGCCGAGTCCAGCCAGGACCCCGTCTACTGGATCGAGCCCGACCGCCAGTTCCGTTTTGTCTGGGTCAACGACGCCTGCTGCCGCCACTTCATGCGCCGCCGAGAGGAGCTCGTCGGGCTCGGACTGGAGGACATCGATCCGACCTTCGGCGTCGAGCAAAGCTCCCTTCTGCGTCAGCAACTCGAGGCCCACGGATCCTGCCTGATGGAGAGCCTCCACCTGCGCGGCGACGGCAGCGTCGTCCCCGTCGAGCTCTCAGCCAACCGTTTTCTCCACGCCGGCCGCGAGTACATTACCGGATACATACGCGACATCTCCGCCCGCAAAGCCTCCGAATCCGCGCTGTCCCGCGCCGCCCTCCTGCTCTCCCGCATGCGCGACGCCGTCTTCTGCACCGAGCTCGACGGCACGCTCACCTTCTGGAACGAAGGCGCCGAACATCTCTTCGGCTGGTCCGCCGGCGAACTGCTCGGCCGCCCGCTCATCGGCCGCTATCCTCCGGAGCTCGCCAGCGAGCTCCACGTGCGACTCGCCGCTGCAGCAGCCGGCGACGACTGGAACGCCCAGTGGCAGGACTACCGGCGCGACGGCTCCCGCGTCTGGATCGAGATCTCCCTCGCCCGATTCCTCGACCGTGACGGCCGCCCCGCCGGATTGCTCGGCATCGCGCGTGACATCACCGAGCGCCGCCGCGCCGAGGAGGATCGCCTCAACCTCGAGCGCCGTCTCCAGGAAACCCAGAAGCTCGAGAGCCTCGGAGTCCTTGCCGGAGGCATCGCCCACGACTTCAACAACCTCCTCACCGGCATCCTCGGCAACGCCTCCCTCGCCAAGCTCGACCTCCCCGACGCCTCCCCCCTTGCCCCGAGCATCTGCAACATCGAGACAGCGGCGCTGCGCGCAGCCGACCTCTGCCACCAGATGCTCGCCTACTCTGGCAAGGCCCGCTTCACCGTGGCACCGATCGACCTAGGCAAGCTCGTCGAGGAGTCCGCCAGGCTCCTCACCCTCTCGCTCACTAAGAAGGCCACTCTCACCCTCGACCTGGCCCCCGGCCTGCCCCGCGTGCTTGCCGATTCGACACAGCTGCGGCAAGTCGTGATGAACCTCGTCCTCAACGCCGCCGAGGCCCTCGGGCACAAGGCCGGCTCCATCACCGTCACGACCCGCCGCGTCCAGGCCACACTCGAGCGGCTCGCCCACTGCCACACCGCCGGCGACCACCCCGGCGGCGAGAGCCTCGAACTGAGTGTCGTCGACACCGGCTGTGGCATGACACCCGAGACCATCGCCCGCATCTTCGATCCCTTCTTCACCACGAAGTTCACCGGCAGGGGGCTGGGGCTTTCCGCCGTCCTCGGGATTGTCCGGGGCCACCATGGCGCGCTCGAGGTCTCCAGCACACTGGGACAGGGCACCTCCTTCACCATTCTGATCCCGGCACTCCCCGAGCCGGAGACTCACGCGACGACCCCGGCGCACACCGCCACACCCGCCTGGCAGGGAGCCGGCACCATCCTCGTCGCCGACGACGAGGAGCCTGTACGCGAAGTCCTTGCCAACATGCTCGAGCGTCTCGGATTCGACTCAATCACGGCAGCCGACGGCATCGAAGCCATCACCTGTTTCCGGGCCGAACCCGACCGTTTCGCCGCCGTGCTCCTCGACCTCTCCATGCCCCGCTGCGACGGCATGGAGACACTGCACGAAATCCGCCGCATCCGAGCCGATACACCCGTGCTCCTGATCAGCGGCCATGGCTCGGGCGAACTCCTTGAGCAGTTCGCCAAGGAACGGCTCGCCGGCATCGTGCAAAAGCCCTTCACCACACCGGCGCTCCACGAGGCGCTCCAGCGCGCCCTCGCCCAGTCCGGCCCCGCGGCACACTGACACCGCGGTCGGTCTCCGCTCACAGACCGAGCGCACCGCCGTGGTTCTTCAGCCAGCGCTCGGCCTCCAGCCGCCGCGGGCATACGCCCTCCACCAGCGACCAGAACCGCTCGGAGTGGTTCATCTCCCTCATATGCATCAGCTCATGCAGGATGATGTAGTCGGCCACAAAGCCCGGTGCCTGCACCAGCCGCCAGTTCAACGAGATCTGGCCGCTGGATGAGCACGAGCCCCAGCGCGTGCGCTGGTCGCGTACCGTCACCTCGCGCACCTCGACTCCCGACACCGCCGCCAGCTCCCAGGTGCGGGGCGGCAGCTCGATGCGCGCCACACGGCGGAAATGCGCCTCCAGCGTCGGCCTCAGATCTCCCTCCTGCCGGCTCACGCGGAATCGTTCCTCGCCCAGCGCCACGTGCGGCGCCAACTCCGGCGCGCGCTCGATCGTCCGCCATTCGCCGCGCCACAGCACACTCGTGCCGAGCGTCCAAACCGAGGCGCTGCGCGGCAACCGCGCCAGCCGGCCGCGCGTGCGGTCCAACCAGTCGCGCTGGCTCTCGAGAAACTGCCGGGCCTGCCGCTCCGTCCCGCGCATCGGGATCGTGAGCACGGCGGCGCCGTCTCGTCCGACGCTCAACCGGTAACGCGTCGCCTTCGGGCTGCGTCGCACGAGCACCTCGTCGCCGTCGGCAAGAAACAGATCGGGGCTGCTCTCAGGTTCTGGTCTCGGCACGGTTGCCGGCGGCGGCGGCGCGACCTCCGTCGCGACTGGCGCGGCGGAACCGAAGTCGAACCATTGCTGCTCGTTCGTGGGCACGCGCCATCGTCTTGCCGGCTCGTTCCCGGTGCGAAAAGCCGAAAACTTGGGCATGCCCTCGCTACCGGGCGCGACGCGCCGTCTCCCGCTCCGCGCGTGACCGTGGACTGTTCACAGCACCTCGATGCGCCAGGTCCAACCGCCCTCGGCGCCGAACTCGAGCCAGCCAATGCTCTCCGGTGCGCCGCGCCTCCCGTGGCTGACACTGCCGGGGTTGAGCCAACGGACTCCGAGCGGATCGGTCTCGTCGCGCGGCACATGGGTATGCCCGTGCAAGACGACGCCGGCGCCCTTCGGTCCAAACCGCGGCGGGATATGGATGAGGTGGAACCGCACGCCACCGCGCTCGAGAAGCAGCGCCTCGGGCCACAGCCCATGCCAATCGCAGTTACCCCGCACCACCCGCAATGCCGCGCCCAGCGCCTCCAGCGGCGCGAGCGCACCCGGGTGGCAGACATCGCCCAGATGCCAGATCTCCGTCGCGCCACGCAGCCGCTCCGGCAACGTTTCCGGCAGGCGATCGTGGGAGTCGGCGAGTACGGCGATGCGCATCGTGGAGGAGAGAAGCGCGGACAGGTTGGATGCTATTCCCGCTTCCCGCAGCTTTTTTCCCGGTTGCCGCCGCACCGCTCCGCCTCAGCCTGCGGCAAACCTCCCGCGCCATGCGACCCAACCTCCCAAGCATCGCCCTTGTCGGGCTCCTGTCGTTGGCCGGCTGTGCGCATCGCACCAGCACTCCGCCCCAGTCCGCAGCGGCCAATGCAACCGCCGCTCCGCACCAGCTCGCCGAGCGCACCACGCGCACGCGACTGCTCCAGATCTACGTCGAGGCAGTTGTCCATTCACAGCAGACGCCAGCAGCGCCCGACATCCGTCACGCCAACGCTGTCGCCGTCTCCTTGCGCGACCAGATGCACCAGCGCGGTTACGACGTCCGCGGCAGCGAACCCTCCATCCCCGCAAATGGCGCCGGCACGCAACCCGGGGAACTTGCTCGCGCCATCGCCACCGGAGTCACACCGCCGCCCTTCGCGAGAGCAGTCACCTACCTGCACCCCAACGCCCCGCGGCTGATGCTCTTCGTCCACGTCGAGGAAGCCCCGGCAACCGCATCGGGCACCAACGCCAAGCGTCCAGCGATCACCCTCGGTGCGTTCATCGCCGACTCGAGCGACGGCGCCATTCTCTGGTCCAACCGCGTCACGGCACGCCCGCCAGCGACCGACACCCAACTACGCCAGCTCGCCACGCAGCTGTTGAAAACCGTTCCCGAACTCCCGCCCGCATGAGGCGCGGAGCGGCATTCGCCGCTACAGCTGGCGCCCCGCAGCCCGGCAATTCCATTGCCAAGCGCAGCGGATGATTCACCAGCCACATCCGACCACACCGCTCACGCCGCGACAGCCATCGCCTGCGGCACTTCAACCGGCACCGTCTTGGGCAACGGCAATTCCGGCAGGGCTCCATCCACCAGCATCCGCTCATGGATCGGCCGCCCGCACTCGTCCTTGCCCACCAGCGGCAGCTTGATGCGCTCGAAAAAGCGAGCCCCGCACGGCGACCACACCACGCTCACCAACGACAACGGCATGTGCCCAAGCACCGCCTGCTGCCGCTGAAACTCCACTTCCTCCCGGTACAACCGACTGGCCACGCCACGGCGATGCCACTCCGGGCGCACCGCCATCGAGCACAGATACAGATGATAGGCACCAGGGGGCTGTCGGTACGGGACGATCGCTTCCACCGGGATCAGCCCATCATGCGCACGACCGCCCACCACCTCGTCGCGATACTCCGACGTGATCGGCAGGAACTGATAGTAGCCGGCCAGTCGTCCATCCCGCTGTCGGGCCAGACTGAGCGATTCCGGGCAACGCTCGAAACGCTCCCGCCAGTAATCGAGTCCACCCAAGTCGACCTCCGTCGCGGTCGCATACAGCTCTCGGTCGAGAGCCATCATTTCTCGGATCAAAGCGTCGCGGTCGCTTTCGTCCGACGAGCGATGAAACTGCAAGGTGGTGCACATGGCACGAGACAGACTAGGCTCCCGTCCAGCTCCGGCACGCAGACCTTTTTGTGCCTTCTGCTAGCCGGCCGGTATCAGCCAGTTGCGCGAATTATTGTAATCGGCCTATCCAAAATCAGAGGCAAACGCCCATTTCGCGCCCAATCCGAAACAGCAAATCGCTCCACATCAGCTATTTGAAAATCCTTGATTCGACTCCTCGCTGTTGACCCACCCACTCCCGGCGCCACCATCGCTCAGGTTTGAGGTCGCCCACCTCCGTCCCGCTTCATCTCTCTCTTTCCATCATGTTCCCCCGCTGGCTGCGCGTCTGCGCGTACATCCTCGCCTTCTGTCTGCTCACCGTCGGGCTCTTCATTTTCATTCCGCTCTATCGCAGTCTTCCGGATCGCGGCGGCCGCTTCACGTTTCCGGGGATGCGCGATATCGGAGCGCTCCAGCGCAACGACGCCGGCGTCGTCCGCATCAACGGCACCTCCCGCCGCGATGCCTCGAAACTCCTCGGCTTCGCCCACGCCCAGGACCGCTTCTTTCAGATGGATCTTCTGCGGCGCACCGCCGCCGGTGAACTCGCCGAGCTCCTCGGTCCCTCCGCCCTCCCGCTCGACCGCGCCCATCGCCAGCTGCGCCTGCGCGAGGTCGCCCGCGCCTCCCTCGGAAAACTCCCCGAACCCCAGCGCGAGATCATCGAGGACTACGCACTCGGCGTCACCGCCGGCCTCACCGAGCTCGACTCCAATCCCTTCGAATACCTCCTCCTCCACGCCCGGCCCTCACCGTGGAAAGCCGAAGACTCCCTCCTCGTCGCGGCCGCTCTGGGGTTGATGCTCGACCGCCCCACGTCCCCGCCCGAACTCACCCGCAGCCTCGTGCGCGAAGCCTTCGCACCCGGCACCGCCGCGTTCCTCCTCTCCGCTGCCGACGACTTCGACGCCGCGCTCGACGACTCCCAACTCCAGACACCCGCGTTGCCCGCCGCCCCCGAATTCTCGCCAGCCTTCGCCCAACACCCCGCCGCTGCACCAGCCCCGGATCCCGGCACCGGCGAAGCCTCGGCCACCGCCTCGACGCCCAACGCCGACCTCGGCGCCCGCGTCTGCGCCGCTTGGACTTCACTACTCCGCTCTGCGCCGGAAGAACTCCTCGGCGGCAACGCCGTCGTCCTCCGCGGCCAAAGCGGCAACCGCACACTCGGCCTCCTCTCCAGCACTCTCCACTCCCGACTCCTCGTCCCCAACCTCTGGTACCGCGCCGAGATCCTCTGGCGCACCGATCCCCGCCACTACCGCGCACTCGACGGCATCACCCTCCCCGGCCTGCCCTACCTCCTCGCCGGCACCAACGGGTCTCTCGCCTGGAGTTTCACCCGCTCCGGCGCCGACACCACCGACCTCGTCCTCCTCGAAACCGATCCCGCCAACCCGCGCCGCTACCGCACTCCCGACGGCTGGCGCGAACTCGACTCCCGCACAGAGACCATCGCCATCGCCGGCGCCGCCCCCGAGTCGTTCACCTTCGACACCTCCATCTGGGGCCCGGTCCTGCCGCCCGATCGCCTCGGCCGCCGCCTCGCGCTCCACTGGACCCTCGCCGCCCCCGCCGCCAACGACTTCCAGTTCTCCGAACTCGAGACCACCAACTCCGCCCGCGCCGGCCTCACCTTCGCCAAGTACTCCGGCTTCCCAGTCCTCAACATCCTTGTCGCCGACCAGGAGGGTAACATCGGTTGGACTGTCACCGGCTATCTCCCACGCCGCGTCGGCTTCGATGGCTCCACACCCGTTTCCTGGGCCGATGGCACCGCACGCTGGGATGGCCGGCTCCCCCTGCCCGACTACCCGCAGATCTACAACCCCACCTCAGGCCACCTCTGGTCCGCCGACAACCGCATGATCGGCGGCCCCGCCCTCGACCGCCTCGGCGACGCCACCTTCGCGCCCGCGGCCCGCGCCCGCCAACTCCGCGACCGCCTCGCCGCCCTCAAGTCCATCACCCCCGAGGACCTCTACGCCCTCCAGCTCGACACGCGCGGACTCTACCTCGAACGCTGGCAACAGCTCCTCCTCGCCACCCTCGATTCCTCCGCCACCACCTCCAGCCCCGCCCGCGCCGAGCTTCGCGCCCTCGCCGAGAACTGGGGTGGCCAAGCCATCCCCGAGTCTGCTGGCTACCGGCTCGTCCGCGATTTCCGCGCCACCGTCCTCCGCGAGATCGACACGCTCGTCTTCGCCCGCTGCCGCGCCGTCTGCCCCGAGTTCGATTCGTCCACACTCCCGCTCGACCGCATCGCCTACACGCTCGCCTCCCGCCAACCCGCCGGCTGGCATCCCGCCGGTGCCAAAGGCTGGCGCCAGCTCCTCCTCGCCGCGGCCGACACCACCATCGCCACCGCCGGCGGCTCCGGTCAGCTCGCGCAACACACCCTCGGCGAAGCCAACCGCCTCGCCATGCGCCACCCCTTCGGCACCGCCTTCCCTGGGCTCGGCTTCTTCCTCGATATGCGCTCCGCCCCGCTCCCCGGCGATCCCCTCGTCCTCCGCGCCCAGTCCGCCAGCTACGGAGCCTCTCTGCGCATGGTGATCCAGCCCGGCTGGGAGGCCGGCAGCCTCATCGATCTCCCCGGCGGCCAGAGTGCGCATCCGCTCTCTCCCTACTACTCCGACGGTCACTCGAGCTGGCTCCGCGCCGAACCCGTCCCGCTCCAGCCCGGGCGCATCGACAAGAACGTCGTCTTCGATCCGCCCCCCGCCCCGAAGCCGAGCAACTGACGCCTCGGATCGAGACTCGCCAGGGGCGCGTTCCCCGCGCACCGCTCCCGCAATCATTCCGCCGTGGCGCTGCCGTGAGCGCAGCTATTTCCGACTCCGCACCCCGATTGCTCGCGGGTAGGGACGTTTCGCCGAAACGTCCGTCAACGCCGTCTGCGGCCAGTTGAGACAGCAACGCAAGGCGCGAGCAGGAAGCAGTGGCGGTTTCGAGAAACCGACCTACCCGCCAACTACCGCGCTCATCCGACCGTCCTCGCCGCCGGCCTAAATTCTAGCTTCTAGCTCCTAACTCCCCGCATCTATCCTCCGGCATGCTCGCCCACCTCGCCGGGCTGCTCGGCGTCCTCACGCTCGGGCTCCTCAGCCCCGGCCCCGATTTCCTCGTCATCCTCCGCAACAGCCTCGGTCCCACCGCCCGCCGCGGACTCGGCACCGCCGCCGGCATCGCCCTCGGCCTCGCCATGCAGGTGACGGCCATCTCCCTCGGCTTCGCCGCCCTCCCTCCACCGGCGCTGCGCGCCCTCCAGCTCTCCGGCGCCGTCTATCTCGCCTACCTCGGACTCCGCGCTCTCTGCGCACGCGCCACCGCCGACGCGCCCACCGCCGATCCCGCCGTTCACGGCGCTCGCACCGGTTTTGTCGACGGACTGGTCTGCAATCTCACCAACCCCAAGGCGTTTCTCTTCTTCGTCGGCCTCTTCGCCCAAGTCCTCCCGCCCGGTACACCGCTGCGCTGGCGCATCGCCCTGCCCGTGACGATCGTCGTCCATGGCGCCACACTGTGGACACTGATCGTCCTCGCGCTGCGCACCCCGCTCGTCGCCGCCCGGCTCCGCCGCGCCCAACACTGGCTCCCCCGCGCCTTCGGATTGGTTCTCCTCGCCTTCGCCGCCTGGCTCGCCTGGACCACGCTACAAGCCTAGTCCAAGACTTCGGAAAACTCGGCGCGAGTGCGCGCGGGGAGGCACGCGAGAATGCCACCAAGGAGATCCGCGTTTCGCGGCGCATTCCACCTATGCGAGCGTCGTGTGCCCAACAACACCCGCATTGGACGTTCCCTCGTGCAAATCCCGGCCTTGAGCGTCCGGCTTCAACCACGCGGCCGTCTATCGCCCGTGATTTTGCAGCCTGCGATCGAAGCCCGACAGGCCGGCGGCTACGGGCGCCGCCACTGCACGGCCTTCGGCTGGGCCGTGCCCAACCCGAGCTTCTCGCTATACTCAAGCAGACGGCGGTCGTCGTCCATGAGCGGCGCAAAACCGTCGTGCTTCCGCGCAACGTTGAAGCGCTCGAGCATCAGCGCATCGAGCAGCACAGGGTCGGCGCTAAGCCAGAGTTTGGGCTCGGAGACGGTGTAAAGCGAATGGAAGAGCGGCCCGCCGATGTACTGGTAGCACTCGAGGCTCACGATGGTGAGGCGCCAGGTATCCCGCAACTCCGGGATCGCCGCCATCTCGGCCACGGCGGCCGGGGCGTTGGCGGTGCTGCGGAGGAAGCGGCCGGTGTTGCTGGCATTCCAGAGCGTGGCGTTCACCAGCGCGCCGTTGATGCCCAGCACCGGGTGGTCGCTGTAGACCGGGAGGTTGATCCAGAAATCGGCGTCGAGGAACAGCGGTGTCGCCAGAAAGCTCTTGCGATCGGCCGTCGCGCCGCCCGCCTCGCGTTCCGGCGCCGCCTGCTGTTCGAGCACGCCCGGGGCGAAGCGGGCCGGCAGCGGGCTGTCGTAGAACCACTCGGCGTCGTAGAACCGGCCCGACTCGAGCACGAAGACCGGATGCTCGGCGAAATCGCTGCCGCCCTTGCTCAGCGCAGGCAGATACCCGGTCTCGCGAAGCCGCGACTGGTTCAGGCCCACCAGGAAGATGTTCCGCGGCTGGAAGCCACGCCGCACCAACGCATCGATGACTGCATGCACGAGCGCCGGCGGGGTGCTCAACCCAGCGCCCGAATCCGTGAAGATCTTAAGGCCGACTTTCCCGCGGGCGCCGGGCCGCAGGAGCGCCGCACCATTGGTCGACTCGTAGTCGACGAACAGTCTCTCGACCGCCGCGGCATAGGTGGCATCGGCGAAGTCCGCCAGTTTGGACTCCCACACAATCGGCGCCGGCGGCGCAGTCTCCCCGGCGGCGACAGCGACCGATGCGGCCGCGGCCGTGACAACTGGCGGCAGCAGCAGACTGAGCAGACGGAACAACCGGTAACAGTTCATGGTGGGAAGGGCGGGATTCTTGACAGTGGAAATTCGGGGAGGGAAGGTTATTCCCAATGGGGCCAGACACGCACGACGGCTCGCCGTGCCCTCCGGTTTCACACGCCACCATGCCGATGATCCAACCCGCCAGCATCCGCGACCTGAAGTCGCGGGTGAACATCGTCGACGTCGTCTCCGGCGTCGTCACGCTGCGCAAGGCGGGCGCGAGCTTCAAAGGCCTCTGCCCTTTCCACAACGAGAAGACCCCGTCGTTCCACGTCTCGCCCGACCGCGGCATGTACAAGTGCTTCGGTTGCGGCAAGGGCGGCGACATCATCTCCTTCGTGATGGAGACGGAGCACCTCACCTTCTCCGAGGCCGCCGAGACGCTCGCCCGCCGTTTCAACATGCCGCTCGAGTACTCCGAGGGCGGTCCCACCCGGGAGGAGCGTTCACTTCGCCAGGAACTCTACGACCTGCACGAACACGCCGCCGAACACTTCCACGCCGCATTCGTCGGCACCGGGAGCATCGGCTCGTTCATGCAGGGCTACTGGACGGAGAAACGCCGCTTCCCGCTCGAACTGGCCGACGAGTTCAAGATCGGCGCCGCCGACGAGGCCGGCGGCGGGCTCGCCGCTGCGTTGACGAAACACAAATACAGCGAGGAGGCATTCCGCCAGTGCGGGCTGTTCTTCGTGCGCGAGGGAGTCCCTTTCTCCATCGGCGGGCTCAAGCACCGTTTCCGCGGTCGCCTGATGATCCCGATCCGCGACATCCAGGGCCGCGTCGTCGCCTTCACCGCCCGCCAGACCGACATCACCCCCGCCGACGATCCCGCACGCGAGGCCAAGTACGTCAACTCCCCCGAGACCCCCATCTTCACGAAGGGCGAGCTGCTCTTCAACCTCGACCGCGCCCGCAAGCACAGCGGCGAAGCGCCGTTCGTCATGGTCGAGGGCCAGCTCGACGCCATGCGCTGCTGGCACGCCGGGCTGAAGACCGTCGTCGCCCCGCAGGGCACCGCCATCACGGAGCGTCAACTACACCTGCTCCACCGCCTCAACCCCCGTCTGGAGTGCTTCCTCGACGGCGACTCCGCCGGCCGCAAGGCCGCCTTCCGCCTGCTCCCCCTCGCTCTCAAGACCGGCATCGAGGTGAAATTCATCCAGCTCACCGTCGGCAAGGACCCCGACGAGCTCTTCCGCGACCACGGCATGGCCGCCTACGAGGAACTCCGCGGCCACGCCCTCGACGGCATCACCTTCGCCTGCCGCGCCGTGCTCCCCGAACCGGGCAGCGCCTCCGCCCTCGACCGACAGGAAGCGGTGAAACAGCTCTTCGAGATCATCGCCCACAGCTCCTCCGAGACCGCCCTCGAAACCTATCTCACTCAAATCCAGCGTGAGCTCGGCCTGGGCCGCGGTGTCGTCGCCGATTTCGAGACCTTCCGCCGCGCAGCGCGCGGCACGCCCATCGCCGCCGACCAGCCGCAGATCCCCACGCCCGACTCCGGCGTCACCGAGACCTACAGCCCCACCGGCCCCGAGGAACACCTGCTTCTGCTCTGCCTCCACCAGGAGGAGCTCGGCCCACACCTCGCCTCGCTCATCCAGTACGACTGGATCGACGAGACATCGATCGCGGGGCGCCTCCTCAACCGCGCACTTGCGGCATTCAACGACCGCGACTGGCCGGGCAAGGACGAGGTCATGACTCTTGCCCAGGACGAGGGCGAGCAGCAGCTCCTCACAAAACTGCTCTTCGTCCCTCCCCGTGAAGACGACCCGATCAAAATCGCCAACGAAGGCCTGCGCCAGCTCCACCAACGCTTCATTCGCCGGCAGCTGGACCAAATCGGACTTGAAATAGCCTCCAATCGACCGGACAGTGAGAGTGACTCTATCTTTCTACTGAAGAAAAAGGCCGATTTGAACCGCCTGTTACAACATCCGCCTCAGCTCTCCGCCACCCACTAGTCTATGCCGCGCAAAGCCAAGCCCACCGAGGCTACTCCCGAGCCGTCCAAGAAACACGTCGCAGCCACGCCCGCTCCCGCCCTCGACCAAGGCGCCGAGCTCGCCACGGCCAACGGGGACAAGGACAACTTGCCCGGCAACGTAAACGACAAGATCCGCCAGCTCATCCGTCAGGCCAAGGAGCAGGGCTATCTCACCTTCGACGACATCAACGAGACGCTCCCCGAGGCCGTCGACAATCCGGAGGAGATCGAGAACGTCATCTCCATCCTCCAGAACCTCGAGATCGACATCCTCGACCCCGACGAGGTCGAAGGCTTCAAGCAGAAGCAGGAGGAGGCTGAGGAGGAGGAGACCCGCTACTCCCAGAACGACATCCTCGACGACCCCGTCCGGATGTACCTCAAGCAGATGGGCCAGGTCCCGCTGCTCACCCGCGAGCAGGAGGTCGAGATCTCCAAGCGTATCGAAGATGCGGAGCTCCACGCCCAGGAAGCCCTCTTCGAGGCCACCATCTGCGGCCGATTCATCGCCGACCTCGGCGACAAGCTCCTCAAGCGCGAGGAGCGCTTCGACCGTGTCGTCATCGACAAGAAGATCGAGAGCCGCGACGTCTACTTCAAGAACCTCCCCAAGCTCGTCGAGACCACCCAGAAGGGAGAGGAGGGCTGCGCCGAGGCATGGGACGAAGTCCTGAAGGCCAAGGGCGAACCCAACCGCAAGAAGGCCCTCACCAAGTTCAAGAAGCGCGAGACCCTCCTGCGCGCCAACTTCCCGAAGTTCTTCTTCAAGCTGAAGGTCTACGAGGAGTTCCTCGAATCCCAGGATGATCTCTTCGAGGAGATCGAGTTCTCCTTCGAGCAGATCGACCTCGCCAAGCACCCGAAGACCAAGCGCGACGCCCAGATCGACACCAAGGCGATCCAGGCCCGTCTCAAAGAGATCGAGAACGAGCAGCGCATCGCCCCCACCGAGCTCATGGAGCTCATCAAGAAGTGCCGCCACTGGGTCCGCGAGGCACACAAGGCCAAGACCGACATGGTCGAGGCCAACCTCCGCCTCGTCATCTCCATCGCCAAGAAGTACACCAACCGCGGCCTCTCCTTCCTCGACCTCATCCAGGAGGGCAACATGGGCCTCATGAAGGCGGTCGAGAAGTTCGAATACCGCCGCGGCTACAAGTTCTCCACCTACGCCACCTGGTGGATCCGCCAGGCCATCACCCGCTCGATCGCAGACCAGGCCCGCACCATCCGCATCCCGGTCCACATGATCGAGACGCTGAACAAGGTCATGCAGGTCCAGAAGCAGCTCCTCCAGGAATTCGGCCACGAGCCGACCCCCGAGGAAGTGGCCGACGAGATGAACCTGCCCGTCGAGCGCGTGCAGCAGATCATGAAGATGGCGCAGCAGCCCATCTCCCTCCAGTCCCCGGTCGGCGATGGCGACGACACCAGCTTCGGCGACTTCATCGAGGACAAATCGGCGGAGAACCCGTACGACATGACCGCCTACTCGCTCCTGCGCGAGAAGATCATCGACGTGCTCGACACCCTCACCGAGCGCGAGCGCCGCGTTCTCTCCCTGCGCTTCGGCCTGGTCGACGGCTACAGCCGCACCCTTGAGGAGGTCGGCCGCCAGTTCAAGGTCACCCGCGAGCGCATCCGCCAGATCGAGGCCAAGGCGCTCCGCAAGATGCGCCACCCCACCCGCCTCCGCCAACTCCACGGCTTCTTCGACGCCGAGCTCGGCGAGAATCCCGAGCTGCTCCTCAAGAAGCTCGCCGGCGAGAAGGGCAACGGGAAGCCCTGAGTAACACACTCCCGTTCATTCACCCGCAAAACGGCGGACCCACAAGGTCCGCCGTTTTGCTTATCCAGCCCAGTCATGCCTTCCCGGCATCATAGAGAGAGAAAGGAAGCATTTCCGGTCGGATTGTTCCGTAGTTATACTCGCGCACATGTCTCCAGAGCGTTCCACCACACCAAATCCGTCCGCTGATCAGCCACAGGCAGCCGGCGGGGGAGGCGCTCCCGGGGCAAGAAACTCCCGCCCGGGAGTATCCTACGAACCATGATCATTCGCGACACCCTCGTATTCCGCACGCTGCTCGCCATCGCCCGCCAGCGCCCCGCCTACGACGAACTCCGCAGCCACGCCCTGCTCGAGCTCCTCGCCACAGCCGACGCAGTACGCAACAAGGTGAGGTACCGGCTTCAGGAACTGTCCCTCTCCGAGCTCCAGTTCGCCGTTCTCGTCGTGCTCCTCGCACTCGATCCCGAACCGGTCCTCCCCACAACCCTCGCCACCCACACCAGCGCGAGCCGGGCGACCGTCACCGACATCCTCGATCACCTGCACACCCACGGCCTCATCGAGCGCCAACGCAGCAAGGAAGACCGGCGCAACTACCTCATCACCCTCACCGACTCCGGCCGCGATCTCACCGATCGGGCCGAAGCCGCCTTCCTCCAATCCGTCGCCGAGCTCGGCAGCCCACTCACCGAACCGGCGCCTCGCGCTCTCCTCGCCCTGTGCGAGAAACTAGTCCCGCACACCAGTAGCTCCGCCGCCTGCTGACTGAGGCGCAACACTCTCTCGCCAGCACACTCGAGACCACGATATCCATCCTCCTGACATGGCGCTGTCAGCTTCCCGTGATAAGCTCCGCCAACACATTTCTCCATACGACAACAGGCAACGCACCGCACTTCCCGCCGCCACCATTTCGTCAACATGAACATCCACTCCCTGTCGAAACAGGACTCCACTTCCGCCACGAAGAGCTACCGCTCGCTCCGCTTCGCGCTCGCCGCGACCGCCTGCGCCGCTCTCCTCGCCGCCTGTAACCGGCAGTCCGGCCCCGCCGCCCAGCCCATGCCCGAGGTCGCCACCGTGGCCATCGCCACGCAGCCGCTCACGCTCACCACCGAGCTGCCCGGCCGCGTATCCGCCTATCGCATCGCGGACATCCGCCCGCAGGTCAACGGACTGGTCAAGCAGCGCCTCTACACCGAGGGCTCCGAAGTCGCCGCCGGCCAGCCGCTCTACCAGATCGACCCTGCGCCCTTCCAGGCCGCGTTCGACAGCGCCTCCGCCGCCCTCGCCCGCGCCGAAGCCAACCTCCCCGCAGCCCGCGCCCTCGCCGAGCGCTACCAGTCGCTCGCCGCCGACAAGGCCGTCAGCGCCCAGACCCTCGAGAACGCCACCGCCGCCCTCAAGCAGGCCGAGGCCGATGTCGCCTACTACAAGGCCACCGTCGAGACCGCGCGCATCAACCTCGGCTACACCAAGATCGCTTCGCCCATCACCGGCCGCACCGGCCCCTCGGCTGTGACCGACGGCGCCATCGTCACCGCGTATCAGCCCATCCCGCTCACCACCGTCCAGCAGCTCGATCCGGTCTACGTCGACGTTCCCCAGTCCACGGCCGAACTGCTCCGCCTCGAACGCCGCCTCGCCGACGGTCGCCTCACCGAGGACAAGGCCACCCAGAACACCGTCCAGCTCCTCGAGGAGGACGGCACCGCCTACAAGCAGGCCGGCACCCTCCAGTTCCGCGACATCTCCGTCGACCAGACCACCGGCGCGGTCACGCTCCGCATGGTTTTCCCGAATCCCGACGGCATCCTGCTGCCCGGCATGTTCGTGCGCGCCGTTGTCAATGAGGGCGTGAAACCGGATGCGATCCTCGTGCCCCAACAGAGCGTCAACCGCGACCCGCGCGGCAACCCGTACGTGCTGCTCGTCAATGCGGCCGGCGCCGTCCAGGTCCAGCCCATCGTC
>Ga0209098_1000663_pt1 | contig 36737 bp, 45 predicted proteins | sample AD_JPNHW1_MetaG_FD_184429 | JGI IMG/M metagenome (GOLD analysis project Ga0209098, IMG submission 184429) | Active sludge microbial communities of municipal wastewater-treating anaerobic digesters from Japan - AD_JPNHW1_MetaG (SPAdes) (version 2) | ecosystem: Engineered > Bioreactor > Anaerobic...
CAAAAGAGGCTGCATTCAGCCCTGGGATACAAATCTCCGGTTCAGTTCGAAATGGAGGTTGCTTTAAATACCTTTGCTTAACTCTTTGTCCATTATCAGGGGTTCACTCCATTTTATTGCTTTAACTGGAGCTTGGGCTCCCTGATTACTGTTATCTTAATTCGACTTAGCAATTCTGCATGGTCGGTGGGGCTGCTGTGCGCCCGGAAGGGCCAAGATGCAGATCGCTGCCATGCTCACCTAATTTCTCTTTTCGCAAAGCCTAAAACAAGGGCTCAGCAATTACTATTATCTCAATTCACTTAGCCATGCGGCACGGTCTGCCGGGCTGCTGTGCGCCCTAGAAGGCCAAGCTGCAGATCGCTGCCGTGCTCACCTAACTTTACTATATTGAGTACTCCGCGTCTCTGCTGCGGGGTGCGCCGCCTAAGAGCCAGTCTGATCTCCTTCGCTATGAACGAAATTCTCTTGTTAGGAATGTTTCAGAGTCCATAATCTCTGCATTTATTCAAGAAATACTTAAATGACTTATTCTTACGTTTGGCGATCGATTTGTTAAATCTTTTCAATATCTCAATCCGGAAGTCGATCTCCGAAGTGAATTCGCTTGGCATCAAGCTAAGAAATTGTTCTTTAGTTATTTCGTCCGTTGAAGGAAGATACTTAATTTTCAATTCTTTACAGCTTTCCCGATCCAGGCCTGCCAGATACCAACCCTCAATTTCCTCCACAGATAATACAATTTTTTCCCTAGCAACATAAGGATAATTCTTTTTTATAGCATCTTTTTTTTGAGTCTTACATAATTTCTTCTTGCCAGGAGCGATGCTTACATCATTCTTACCATGCGAATCCATGTCAACTACAAAGATATAATCATTATTATTATTTTTACACTCCTTTATTTTGCTTTTTAGAAGCTTTTCCTGCATCTGTGAATATTCTCGCGTTTTTATGTCATCGAATATACCTGAAAATAGTGGATGAACGATCGTTTCAAAGAATCTCCGATCTCGATCGCCTTCGACCCATATGAATAGTCTTTTATACATAGATATCACTCAAGGAGACTATTAATATATAATTCGTCAAGACCCAGATTTTCTCTTAGAAACGACATAACTTCCTTATTTTCCGCTGGTCGAGATATTTCAGAAAATCCTTTAGCATTCCTAGATATGAGTAAAAGATCTTCCATATTCGAATGCTTTACCATCTGTGCATTGTGTGTGGTAATAATGATTTGCTTATTCCTTGACGCATCCCTTAACATACTAACTACTCTAGAAATAAGATAGGGATGAATGTTCCGTTCAGGCTCTTCTATAATTATAAATGGTTTTCTTTCAAAATACAGTGCTGCGATTATTGCTGTGATATTTATAGTTCCATCAGAAAGCGCGGAAGCAGGGAAAAATTTACTCTTTTCATAGATCTCACTCAGATTAAAAAAAAACGATTTATCTGCCAATTTTTCCGTTTTGATTTTGTCAATAAAAGGCAAAACATCCTTAATTAGATTCAAGAATTTTCTATAATCATCTGGATTTTCGGTTATATTTTTTAATACTATTGCTAAGTTACTTCCATCTTCTTCTAAATCCTTCTTACCCGTAATCGATACTGCTTTCTTACAGAGTTTAGGATCAAAATCATAAATTGAAATATTTTTTAACTGCTCCACAAGCGGTGGTAATGGTGGCATGAAGATCTGTCTTTCGACTATCAGGGAATTATGCGGGATTTTTATATCCTTGAACATTGGGGAGATTATTTCACGTTCCGGAATTGAATCTGGTGTTTTAAACTCATATTCTAATTTTCCATCAGAATTTATAATTCTAAGAGAACCTACATCAATAAATCCCCTCTTATCTTCAATTTTGGCAATCAATTTTTTTTCATCTTTTAAATCTTTTACTGATTCCAATTTAAAAAATTCATAGTTTATGAATAGCTCATCGCTTGATATCCGAAAATTCTCGTAATCATCTAAGTGTGTCAAGGCAAATGAATATGTTAGATCTGTAACTTTCAATGCGGTCAAATTTGCTTTAATCTTCTTAATGAAAATATCATTACCTCTAAGTTGTATCACTAATGAAATATCTTTATTATCGTTATATACATTTCGAAGAGATTCCATACCACCTTGCATAGATATTGCATTTTTTAGACCATATGCTGCAATGTCCCTAATAAATCTAAATGCATCTATAAAATTTGATTTGCCAGAGGCATTTGCTCCAATAAGAATATTAATCTCATTTAAATTTACATCTAACTCATTAAAAGTTTTAAAATTCGATGCCTTTATACTCTTTATCATCAATGAACCATCTCGCATAATTGCGACTATCAAGCTTACGCTTTATAATAGAATTGACTAAGAATATTTAAGATTTATGCCAAACTCTTTGAATTGGCTTATTGTTCATCTCAATGATTTCCAGGTTTTATAGCTCGTGTCCCATGTTTCACCTAGCGTGCATCTACCAACCACCAGGCTTAATCGGATTCGCGAAGCACCTATAAGGCTACAGATCTGTAGTGATTTAACGATATGCCCATAGTTTTGCGGTCAGACCACTCATTATTCTAAACAGTTCCTCGCTGTTCTGAGTAGGCTAGTGTCGCGTCAACTCTCTAATGTCGGATAAAGTCGGGAGAGCTTAACCCTAGCATCCTCTGTAGTGAATCGCCAATTAACCTTCGCATTTTTATTCAAAGAGCAACAATGCCACAAATTCGTTTCTTGCCAGCCCTATTTGCCGCATTCCTTTGCGCTCCGCCGCCCCTTCCCGCGACCATGCGTAAGGGCGCGCCCCAGGAGGTGGTCAAAGCTCACACCATCGCTATCAGAATCGATCGGATTAAGATCCTTGCCTACTCCTTCAAGGCCGCAATGAATTCTGTTCTCTCCAGCCTCGCTTGCTTCATAATCGAGATCAATGTACCCTTTGCCAGCTCCGGATGATTCGGAACTGTAACGACCAGATTTCTTTCCTCGTTCCAGAGGTGAATATGGCTGCCAGTCTGGCGATAGACCTTGAAGCCAAACGTCTCCAAAGCCTTGATAACCTTTTTAGCTGAGATTGCCGGAAGCTTGGGCAAATCCCTCTACCTCGATATCCAGAAATGAGAGCTTTCGTCCTTTAGGAGCCAGCTCGAAAAGAACCTGATAATGCTCCTCAAGGCCCTTCTTCAAATTGGAGATCGCTTCGCTTTCAGTCAATCCTTGATCGGCCACATTTGTAATCAGGTCAATTGCTACGAAATATTTTTCCTCTTTATGAATCTGAATTAGGGTTCTCATGTTGCATTCTCTTTGTGCGTGTTTCTTGATATAGCTAATCCCATCTATCTTTCTCCAAAACAGGCAATTAGAGATGAAGCAGGAACGCATAAAATTCTGATCGAATGGCAGCATGCTCTTGCCCCTTTTGCTGCACGCTCGCATGAACCATCACCTCGGCCCCATGAGCGCCGCCGGCCCCCCACGCACGGGCGCGTGCCCTTCGCAGCTGAGGTTTGAGCTTTGGCTGAATTATTATTATCACCGAATTAATCTTATATTTTCCTATCCTCTAATCTCGCGAGCTATTGAGAGCCCTGAACCATTATCGTGACATAAATTATCTTTAATAACCTAAAAATTTTTATGGTACATAATTTAAAAGCATTGCAATGAACCAAAATATGCTCGAATTAGTCCTCAAGCTTTCTGGATTTTTTCCTTCGCTCGATCCTTCGCTTTATCGCATCAGAATTGCCTTTTCGCCAGATGAAACGGATGCTTTTATCATCTGGAAAGCCATTGTCTTCATGCGACAAGATGCCAGATATAGAAGACGAGGAAAACCTGGATTCCTTTCTCACAAAGAGGCAGATCGAGGTATTGCAGATGAGGCTGTCAGGCCTGCCGCAGCAGGAGATAGCGGAGACGTTGGGCACCACTCGCTCCAATATCAGCATTCTTGAGAAGAGGGCCTATCAGAATATCGCCAGAGCAGAGCGCACTCTTGAGCAGTGGATGATGCTGCGTGCTCCTATTTCCATTCAAGCCAAAGCCGGAACTGATGTCTTTGAGATGCCCAGGGAGATCTTTGCCGCAGCCGATGAAAAGCATATGAGACTGCCGATCACATCCCTGGATATTGTGGTGCAGCTGCGCAAAAAAGCGCCCAGGCTCTTCAGAAAAAGATCCCTGTCAAGAGATGCAAGGATATTTGTGACGGAAGAAGGAGAAGTTCTGGTAGATGGGATGGACGAGAAGCAATAGCGCCTCCAATGAATGCAATCCTAGCTATAATTCTGGGGGATAGACCAAGCTATTTATTCCTGTAGGTGTAAACATCAACTATCAGGAAGGAGGGATATGAAGAGAGATATTGCAGCGATATGCTTTTTCCTTGCTCTGATGATAGGGCATGCAGCTGCTAATCCCGCGCCGGTTCATATCGGCCATGGCCTTATCGGCAATTTGAATCCTCATGAATCAGGTGCTGTTGTCTTAGGGTCCTATTTCGATCCTAATCAGGGTACATATAATAATTATTGGAGCTCCGAATTTAGGATATTCGACCTGTGGCGATATATGCCGCCAAGATATTCGTATATCCGCAGTTTAAACTATGATCCTCATAAAAATTGGCACAAATGGCAAAGATATGGAGATTTCCTCATGTAAATAAATTCCTTGGAGCATATCTCATCTCTCTATTTTTCATCTCTCCGAAACCCATTTATATTCTTCAGGAGATTCCTTTTCCATGAATTATTCGTTTTCCATATCACTCATTGCTCTGCTTTCGCTCCTCTCCGGCCAAGCAGATGCCTCCTTCTGGTTCCAGGTTAGGGAGATCACGCCCATTGAGATGATGCCAAATAGCATGGCCAATTTTAGCGTCTCTGTTAAAGGGCTAGGCAGCGAAAGAGCTTATGTCGAGCTGGTATTCAAGAACATTAGCGATGGATTCGATTTCTCCTGCCCCAAAATGATAAAGAACGTCTTTCCAGCAGGAGTAACCCAGTACAACTGCAGCGTTAAGGCAGGCGATATGCTTCCAGGCAACTATTCTTTTGTGGTGGATGTGGCAGCCAAGGGAGCGCCATCCGGCAAGAAGACCGGCTTTATCAATATTCTAGCAGCAGATGATGCCAGGGCAATGCAGCCGCAACCCGGTACGGTATCATTCGGATCAAAGTCGCCTGAACCGATGCCGCAAGAAAATACTCTCTCCCAGGAAGGTGAAGCTCGATCAGAGGAATCCGCAGCCCAAACGCAAAATACACCGGCACCTGGGGCAGCGGTAGCAATTCTCGCCATGCTGATCATCTTTCGAAGGATCGCAGGATAAACCCTGAGCAGTGCATGAAAAATTCTAATTTTTATCTGATTATTTTACCATGACATTAATATTTAATAGCCCGGCCAGGCAGTCCCTTAAGATTTATTGTCCAAAACATTTTCATACTACGATTATGCAACTACATGAGGATGATAGTTAGCGCTAGACTAATTATGGCTTTTATGGTAAGCCTTTCTTTCTTCATGGGCCTGAATGCGATCACAATCTGCGTCCCTCTGACTGCGGCGCAATCTTCCGGGGCCTGCACTGCAGCTTCTTCCTCGCCGCCAAAGATACTGGATCTTGATTTTAAGCCTAAAGAGCTGATTTTGGATAGCGTCTCCTCTCAGATAGAGCTAGAGACACATGTTTCCGATGAGCGAAATGATATCGAATCCATCGAAGCAGTCTTCTCCAGCCCCTCTCAAAATCAATCAATAGTAGCATTTATGAATTCAACAAATCTGCTTTTCGGAAATGCCAGAAACGGCAGCTATTCTACGAATCTATCATTTTCTCCCACCAGCCAGGAGGGCGTCTGGACTCTAGATCATCTGATTGTCTGCGATAATGCAGGGGACTGATGCAGGGATTTCCGGCAAAGCTGCAAATCATCAGAAGAGCTGAACCGGAAAATATGACATATACTCAAGTATCTCAAGTGCCAAGGGAGAGGGTGAGTGCTCTGGATCTCGGCCTTGATTCCAATGAGCTTCGCGGATGGGCGAACACTGATCAGAGTTTTTTCGCCCAAAGGAAGATCATAATCAACAGCGTCTTCAACCGGCCATCCATCTGCTGGCCGTGATCCCTGTCATCCAGCTATCTTCTGCCTTTTCCTGGCTCTTCATCATTTTCTGCTCTTTTCTTCACTTGCAATCTTCATCCATCTCCCAGCCGAGTCGCTCCCTGATGATCTGGTAGCTCATCTCCGGGGGTATGGCTCCTACTTCGGTGCAGATCAATTCGATGTACTGATGCGGTGTCACATCAAATGCTGGATTTCTTACTCTCACATGGCTGTACCTTGAGAGATCTGCCAGGACCTCAGCAGATTCGCGCTCTTCGATGGTAACCAGCTCGCCCAGTATTGTCTGAGGGCTGAACTTGTATGTCTCGGCAGCCACGATAAAGCTTGTTCTGGCCTCATGAGCGCAGAGCGCTATCTGAGCGGTTCCGATCTTATTAACCAGTGTTCCATTGGCGGTTATCACATCTGCTCCCACCACCACCAGGTCGACCTCATTCATGACGCTCCTCACAGCCGAATCGACAATCAACTCCGTCTCGATTCCCATTCGATCCAGCATGCCTATAGTGGTAATGCCCTGATATCTTGGTCGCGATTCGGTGGCGATCACTTTGATCTTCTTTCCGGATTTGTGGGCAGTGCTGATAACGGATAGCGCTGCGAGAGAATTGCAGTGGGTGAGGACGACTGAGCCGTCCTTTATCCTGCGGCTGCCGATCTGCCCGATTCTCTCCAGAGCCTTTTCCGAGATCTCGATGAAGCGGTTGGCATTGAGCGCAATCGCCTGGCGGGCTGAATCCAGATCCTGCGCATCGTACTTCATCACCATGCGTATGGCATTGGATAAGGAGACTGCCGTGGGCCTCGTCTTGAGAAGAATATCGGCGGCTTGCTTCATCTGGCTATTGAAGTCATCAAGGCTTTGCGGCTGCATTGCCTCTGAAAAGTCGCGCAGAGATGCAGCCGCAGCCGTCGCAATTCTGCCTGCGCCTCTGATCTCCATATTGCGAATATTTGTGCAGGTATCCTGTACCTGATCTATCGGTTTCATCCTTCTTTCATTGAGGGGCTTTAGGATAAATTCATTTCCAAATCAATTTGCCATCACATCCAAAAATTATTAATATTATTGATACCTCTTGCAGTATGGAGTCGGAAATTGATGGAGGAAAACGATCAGGAGTTCTTGCGCGCGCTTCATGAAGAGAAGATCAGAACTCAAAATGAACGCACCCAGCTCGTCACTATGAAGCTGGCCTTTATCACCGTTCTTTTTGGCCTCAGCTCAGTTGATATGGGTATCGATATTGCTGATATATTTTGGCTGCTTTACTTTGTGCCTCTGGTGGCCATAAGCTATGATCTTTATATCATGTCCGCTGACTCCCGGATCAAGCGCGTGGGCATCTTTCTGGGCAGAAACCCGGTATCTTTGACCGGCAGAGCGGAAAGGGAATGGGAGCGATTTTGTGCTTCCTATCGGGATGGCATGGCCCCCTCCGCTAATCTGTTCTTCTCAATTATCGTAACCCTCGCAGCTGCGGCTTTTATACTCTCTCAGGGGCTCCTTCCCGGTGGATCGGCAGACCGAATAATGAAGCTGTGGTTTTCTGCCTGGTTGATCATATCTCTTACTGCAATCGTCATTCTTTGGGCGAGGCATCAGATGCTCATCAAGACCATCGGAGATTACAGTCCAGCCAAAAGCAAGAGGCTGATCGATTTTGTAAGATGATTTGCTTGATCTGGTAGCGCTCGTCATTTTCTCCTTACTTTTCTTCTTACGTTTCAAGGAAACCTTAATAAGAGCCTATGACCAAGCTAATGAGATACAATTTCCCAAGTTAAATATCAGTTGCCAACAAATCATTATTCAGGATCGGTGAAATTTCTAATGGCGATAAAAGAAAAGGAGATCAAGAGAGCTGTAAAAGAAGGCTATGCTCGAATTGCAAAGCAGGCAACATCTTATTATTCATCACGGAGCTGCTGTGGCTGCGATGATATTCCTCTGGCGATGAGCAAGAGGATGGGCTATTCCGATGAGGAGATATCGGCTGCTCCACCGGAATCCAATATGGGGCTGGGTTGCGGAAATCCTGTAGCAGTGGCATCGCCCAAAGAGGGCGAGATCGTCCTGGACATGGGTGCAGGAGGAGGATTTGACTGCTTTTTGGCCTCTTCCCGAGTGGGAGCATCCGGAAAGGTAATAGGCGTTGATATCACATCGGAGATGGTCGATCGCGCCAGGGCCAACGCCCGCAAAGGCGGCTACACAAATATCGATTTCAGGCAGGGAGACCTCGAGAATATGCCTGTGGCAGACAGGTATGTGGATGTAGTGATCTCCAATTGCGCCATCAATCTCATTCCCAATAAAACTATGGCTTTCAGAGAGGCCTATAGAGTCCTCAAACTCGGCGGAAGGCTGGCCGTTTCCGATGTAGTGCTGACCAGAGAGCTGCCGGAATTTGTTAAAAGCTCCAGCAAAGCCTACATCGGCTGTCTGGCCGGGGCGATCATGAAGGATGAGTACCTGAAGATAATAAGGGAAGTCGGTTTTTCTGAAGTAACGGTTGTTGCAGAATCGAATTTTCCTATAGAATCGCTCCTCTGCGAGACAGCGGGTTCGTCGGCAATTGAGATGCCCAGCATCTCCTCTGAACAGCAGAAGGAAGTCGCCGATTCTGTTTTAAGCATAAAGGTCAGTGCTGTAAAATCAAAGTAGACTGAAATTGAGATAAAACTAGATAAAACGAGACAAAGCGAGATAAATCGAAATAGAGCAAGATAAAAACAATTGAGACGAATCGATATTGCTGATAAGATCAAGAGGCATCAGGAGATGATTTAGATGAAGATCCGTTTACGATACTTGTCAGGTTTGTCATCTTTGCCATTCCTTTTATCAATCCTCATAGCCATTTGTGCATCTGCTCCGTCTGCGCAGGCCAGTTGCTCAGTGGGTGGATGCGGTTCAGGCAGTGACTCCTGGCTGGAGTCGGCTCAGGCTTTCATGAACTCTGATGTCCCGCTGGTGGGTGTCACTGGTGCCGCCAGCTCAAACAGCGTCAACTCAAACAGCATCAGCTCTGGCAGCTTCCGGGCTGGCGAGGCCTCTGGCGCGGCATCGGCTAAAACTGTAAGCAGCACGCCAAACATCGCATCCTCAAGCACCAGCGGGGCGTATGTTGCCCCCGGAAGCAGGGCAGATTCTTTCCCGAAACCCGAGATGCTGAAATCTCTGGATGCCATAGCTGAGGGAGACGTGGTTCTGGATGTGTCTGCAAGCCGCGCTCCGGGCCAGGCTCATATCAGGGGCGGCATAAATGTACCTGCCAAGAGCTTTTTTTATGAGAACGGGTCGCTGCGCAATACAACCGATCTGGAGGCGATCTTAAGCAAAACGGGCGTCATTCAGAATGATCCATTGATGATCTACTCAGACACATTCAGTTCCGGAGAAGCGACTGCGACTCTCTTTGCCCTGCGCTACCTGGGGCACAATGAAGTCAGGGCTCTGGATGGCGGCCTGGACAACTGGATAGCAGCCAGTCTGCCCCTGGAGACCGCGGAGAACGTCCGTCCTCCGGCAAGCTATGTGGCTGGTCCTGCCAGATCTGAGCTTCTGGCTGATTATGATTATATGTTGTCAGGCCAGGCCCAGATGGTGGACGCCAGGACCTTTCAGCAGTTCGGCAAATCGAGAATTTTTAATGCCACCTTCATCAGCCCGGAGAGCATTCTGGAAGCAGGCAGGCTGAAGAACGGGACGAATCTTCAGGATACATTTGCCCGATTGAATGCCAGTCGGCCGGCAGTGGTCTACTCAGACGATATTTATGGGGCGTCCATCGTCTGGTTTGCCCTGGAACTCATGGGCTTTGATGCCAGAATTTACCCCTGGCAGGACTGGCAGGCTCACGAGGAAAAGCCTATTTAGGCTGCTACTAAAGATTCGAGCAGGAAGGTCTGAGCAGGGATCGGGAAGAAAGGCAATTGCGTGTCCCGTCTCATGCCTTATCCATTCCTGCCTTTATCCATTTTTCAAATGCTATCATGCGCAGGGCAGGTATCCGTCCTCGCACATGTGATTCTTTGCTACTATTATCTGCTCGTTAATGGAGAAGTTGCCCACGAACATGTGATTGATGCGCGTTACTTCGTACTTCGGACCCCATAACTCCGGATTCGCCCTATCCGGATCCAGCACCAGATAGCCAATACGCCCTATGCCGATAAAATCTGCATCTATTATCATTTCAGTGAGGTTGGGCAGCGCTTTCAGCTTCATCGCGGTTGAGAGGCGGGTAGCATCGGTGAACTCCTTGGATGCGCTCATCCTCATGGGATAGTTATGCAAATAGGTGCTCTCCCGAAACTTCTGGTCATAAGCGAAGAGATGAGCATTGGGATTGCTCTTGCTGCCTATTTCCATCACATAATGATCAGCAAATGCAATGCTCGCGAAAATGCTATTGACAAAAATGAAAGAGATGATCAGAATCCTCAGTCCCGAAATGGTAGCTTTTATCTTCATTTTTGCCTCAATCTATTAATCACGGTTCCATGGATAAGTTCCACAGGTATTCAAAAGAAAACTCTCCAGAGCAGACGGTTACAGCCGGCCCTTCCATAAATGCTTTGCCATCTTCAAAGCTGATCAGCAGAGGCCCTCCTTTGGTTTGCACCAGGACCTCATCGTCAACCAATCCCAAGCGGCGGGCCACACTGGCTGCGGCCACAGATCCCGTGCCGCAGGAGAGCGTCTCACCCTCCACACCCCTCTCGAAGGTTCTGATCTCAAGAGGTTCGCCGACCTTGACAAAATTCACATTGGCGCCTTCGGGAAAGAGGTTGTTGTGTCTTACGGACGGGGCGGCTTTGAGAATATCAAAATTCATATCATCAACGAGGAGCACCGCATGAGGAACTCCGGTGTTGACCGCTGATATCCTGATGCCATCGATCTCTTCGGTGATGAGATCGCCCTGGCCGCAGGCGGGAATGGAAGGCCGGTCGAACTTGGGCACTCCCATGTCCACCTTGGCCCAGAATGAGCCGTCTCTCTCTCGAACCTGCACCGGGATGATGCCCGCCAGGGTCTCCACATCAAAAGATTCGCCCACATATCCGGCGTCCCAGGCATACTTGGCCAGACAGCGTATGCCGTTGCCGCACATCTCCGCTTCTGAACCATCCGGCTGAATGAGCCTCATGCCGAGAGATGCCCGCGAGCTGCCTGTAAGGAATAAAACCCCATCCGCCCCTATGCCAAAATGGCGATGGCAGAATGCAATGGCGAACTTCTTCTTCTCACTCTCCGCTATTTGCTCGCGACTCGTCTCGTCTATCAGGACGAAGTCATTGCCGTTTCCATGCAGCTTGGTGAAGCCCAGGCCGCCAGGCCGGAAGGGATCGTCATCAAGCTCTATCTCAGAAATATCTGCCAGCTTCATTTTATATACCATGCACCTTTTTACTTAGCGTGTGCTGATGTATGCTAATCGGCTGATAGTGTGGTGATGTCATATTAAACCCATTCTACAGGTGGCACTGGATCTTCTTGAGCTGGACAGATCAATTCAGATAGCCAAAGAGGCCGTATCGGGCGGAGCAGACTGGATTGAGGCAGGAACACCCCTTATCAAGAGCGAGGGCATGGACGCTGTGCGCGAGATCAAGAAGGCCCTGCCTGGAACTAAAATCGTGGCCGACATGAAGACGGTGGACACGGGCGCCATGGAGGTGGAGATGGCAGCCAAAGCCGGAGCCGATATCGTGGCCCTGCTCGCCGTATCTGATAACTCCACGATTGAGGATGCGCTGCGGGCGGCGCGAAAATATGGCGTTCAGATCATGATGGACCTGATATCCGTTCCCGATCCTGTAAAGCGTTCTCGCGAACTGGAGGCCATCGGTGTGGATTACATCTGCGTTCACGTGGGCATCGACCAGCAGATGACCGGTCGCGACACAGTCGATTTCCTCAAGGAGATCGCAAAGGTGGTCAGCACTCCCCTGGCCGCGGCGGGCGGCATCGATCCGGTCACCGGCGCAGAGGCTATTGCCAGCGGGGCGGCCATTGTCATAGTGGGGGGAAGCATTGTAAGAAGCGCGGATGTGACTGCATCTGCCCTGAAGCTTCGCGATGCAATAGACCACGCTCAGGTGAGCGCCGGAGCCAGGATGAGCCGGGACGAGGAGATGGTAGCCATCTTCCGAGAGGTATCGGCGCCCAACATCTCCGATGCCATGCACCGCAAGGGAGCCATGCGCGGCATTCTTCCTATAAATCTGAAAACCAAGATCGTAGGCCGGGCGGTGACAGTGCAAACCTTTGCCGGAGACTGGGCCAAGCCCGTTGAGGCCATCGACATGTGCGGGCCGGGTGATGTTCTGGTAATCTACAACGGCAGCGATTACATCTCTCCCTGGGGGGGGCTCGCTACCCTGAGCAGCAAGAACAGGGGGATCGAAGGTGTGGTCATAGACGGAGCGGTGCGGGATGTGGACGAGATCAGAGAGCTTAACTACCCCATATTTGCTTCAGGGATCACTCCGAATGCAGGCGATCCCAAGGGAATGGGCGAGATCAATAGCGAAATCACCTGCGGCGGCCAGACGGTAAGGCCTGGAGACTATATTGTGGGTGACGAGAGCGGAGTTGTGGTCATACCCAAAGAAAGGGCCTACGAGATCGCCAGGAGAGCCAAAGAGGTCCAGAAGATGGAAAGCAGGCTCTATGAGGAGATCCGGCGCGGCGGAACCCTTTCCACGGTGGCTAATCTCAAGAAGTGGGAAAAAGCTTGATGACAAGCCGTAAATAGATTGAAATATTCTTATGAAGGCGCAATAGTATCAAGCAACGCATAAGTAACTCATTCGCAACGCATCCGCAATGAAAGAGCATTAGCAATGCAAGCATATTAGCAGACTAATATTCACGTGGTGGGATTAACAGAGAGAGAGTTCGAGGAGAAATAACATGGAATTGGAGGACATCGTTTCTAAGTACCCACCCAAGCAGATAATGCTGATTCCTATCGCTATCATAATATTGGCGTTTATCAGCTTGGGCGTGACCTATTTTGCCACAGGCTCGCCTGTGAAGCTGGGGATAGAGTTTACGGGAGGCACTCTCGTCACAGTGCCGTCCACGGATTCAGAAGAACAAGTAGCAGGGCAGTTTGATGCTTATCCTCTGGTGGACATAAGAAACATCGGCGGCAGATATATGCTCCAATTCGGTCCCATGAGCGACTCTCAGTATGCCGATCTTGTCAAGCTGGCCAACACCAATTTCGATGGCCCGGAGATCAGGCACATAGGACCGATTTATAGCAAAGAGCTTCAGGAGCAGGTCGTCAGGTACCTTCCTCTTTCGTTCCTGTTGATGGCCATAGTGGTCTTCCTGGTCTTCAGGGAGCCGATAGTCTCTCTGCTGGTGGTGGTCAGCGCGATGGCTGACATTTTAACGGCAGCCGCTTCCATGAATCTGACCGGAGTGCAGCTCTCGCTGGGAACCGTGGCCGCTCTTCTCATGCTGATTGGTTATTCCGTTGATACCGATATCCTGCTATCCATGAGAGTTTTGAAGCGCAAGGGCAGCGTGGAAGAGAAGATCATTGGAGCAATGGGCACAGGCCTCACAATGGCAGGAAGCACGATCTGTGCGGTAATCGCTCTGATCATAGTATCAAATTTTCTTTACTTCATAGTGCCGTCGTTTACCAGGATGGACATCATAGCCGATATGTCGACTGTACTGATATTCGGACTTGCGGCTGATGTTTTCAACACATGGGTAACCAATGCCCAGGGACTGAGATGGTACCTTAATAAGCCCAAGAAGGCGGTCAGGGGGCAGAAGAGATGAACCTTTTCGAGGAATTGTCCAAGGATCGAAGGGTCGTCCTGTATGCGGTGGTTGTGGCTGTTGCCATCATCTGCATCGGCTTTTTCGGCCTGAAGTTCGGTCTGGACCTGGAGGGCGGCTCATATCTGCAACTGCAATTGCAGGGCGCAGAAGCACAGATCGATGTCGCTCCTGAGAAGATTCTGGAGTACCAGTTCAATGCCTCCTCTGTAGAGAAGCACGGGCAGAGCTATGTGGTCACCGTTCCGGGCGCAGTGGATTCAGCATTTGCCGATGACCTCGGCTACATGGGATCCAAGATCGCGAAAGGAGAAAACAGCACCAAGATCACAATAGTTGCCGCTCCTGAAACTATTATCATCAATTACCTCAAGAAGAATCTGGATGCCGATGTCCAGCTCAATGTGGATGTCGTGCCGGTTCGCTATGAGATCCGGACCAATGTCACCAGGCAGTCGCTCGATCTACTCCTCGCTCCAGTGGGCGGAAAGGTTCCCGCAGGCGAGGACACATTTGTGGTGGGCGTGTCTAAGGAGACGGTGGACGAGACCAAGAAGGTCTTGGACTCAAAGCTCAACCGGCTGGGCCTTCAGGACATAAAGGTCAGAGTAGTCGATAACAAGTACATCCTCATCGATCTGGCCGGCATGGATGTTGCCACTGCCCAGGAGGTAGTTGGCAAGCCCGGCAAGTTCGAGATAAGAATTCAGACTGAGAACAATGAGAGCATGCATGTGCTCTACGGAGATGCAGTGGAGTCGGTGGACATTCCCCAGGGAGAACGCAATGGAGGATGGGGTGTTCCCTTTGTCCTGTCTGAAGAAGGAGCTTTGACCTTCCAGAAGGCGGCAATAGATGCCGGCGCAACCAAGAGGCCTGAGGATCACTACGTATCCATGTACCTGGATAAGGATGAGATCTTTTCCGCGCCGCTTGCCCCTGAGCTGGCCAGCAGTCTGCAGAAGGCTCCATCTCGAAGCATGCAGGCGACCGTGGGCGGAGGAGATGCGGGCTCATCCAAAGCTAAAGAGCTTTACATCCATCTCCGTGAGGGTGCTCTGCCGGTTAACATCGAGGTTGTGGGATCCGGTCAGGTCTCAGCAGCACTGGGCAAGCAATTTAAGATCCAGATGGTAATCGCCGGATTGATTGCCCTTCTGGCGGTGGCGGGCATGATCTTCTATCGCTACCGTGAGAGGAGGATCGTCCTGCCGATGGTCACCACCTCGTTGTCCGAGGTTGTGATGATGCTGGGAGTCTGGGCATTGGCCGGCTGGCAGCTTGATCTGGCCAGCCTTGCCGGTATCATCATGGTGATAGGAACGGGTGTGGATCAGCTGGTCATCATCACCGATGAACTCCTGAGGGGTGGAGAGGCAGCGACATCGTCTGCCGAGCGCACCATCAAGGAGAGGGCGGCAGAGGCCGCTGAGAAGGCAGGCGTAGGCAAGGTTTCCGCCACCAGCAGCAAGGTCTATCTGGCCCGGCTGTCCAGGGCATTCATGATCATCATGGGAGCCGCGGCAACAACCGTCGTCGCCATGCTTCCATTGCTGGTCATGGGCTTTGGCTCGCTCACGGGATTTGCGCTCATCATCATCCTGGGCGTGATTCTTGGAACGCTAATAGCGAGGCCTGCTTACGGCAGGATCATCGGGCACATACTGGCCGCGAACTAGAAATTTGAAAAAGGATGCCTGCAGGGTGAGAAAACCTTGCAGGACATATTCTATTTTTATAATCTTAGGGATTATCTAGACTGTCTGAAGACGCATAGCATCCAGATCAGCATGTCGAGAATCAGGGGATCAATCCGATTTTCCTGCAATCTAATTTAGGATTCTAAGTAGCAGCAGGGCCATTCTCTTTGCTGCTCGGGTCCCGGCTGGCGCTCGTGGCCGCTGCACGAGTTGGCAGGCCGCCCGGGGCGCAGCGGTGAAGTCGGTTGGGCGTGCAGGATTGCCCAGCAAGCGATTGCCATCGGGCGGAGCCGGGCAGGCCAAGATCACCGGCGAACGGAAAGGCGCACAGGTGGAATGCCGCAAAGCATCAGCATGATTTAGCAGATTTTCGCCGGGAGCCCTCGGGCCGGGGAGTGGTGCAGCCCGCAGGCAAAGGCTATCCTGGGCCGCAGCCGCCGTCCGCCAGGTGGCCTTGTAGATTTGATGGTTGCTATTGGCTCTTTTGTCTGCAGATCTCAAGAACATACGTTATATCTTTCTTTAGTTTTGGAATATCTCCTTGAATGATCTCCCAGATTATCTGCAGATTTACGCTAAAATAGGCATGAATCATGCGGTTTCTAAGGCCAATCATTTGACGCCATGGAATATGTGGGTACTCGTTGCGTGTATCCTCTGAGAGATTGCGAGATGCTTCCCCCATTACCTCTAGCTGTCTTATGACACCGTCTTGAATTAAACGATTATTTATGAACTCTTCGTGAGAGACGCCCTCTGTATAGATTTCTATTTGAGCAAACGCATCCATTATGTGATGCAGATAGACAGAGTCATCTTTCTTCATAGATCAGAATCAGATCCTTTTCTGCGTAGGGTCGCAGGTATGGGCTCAGAGAGCCTTCTGCTATCAGTTCCACCTCTCTTCCCAGAATACGGCTTAGCTCTTCTTCCAAACCAAACCAAGCCAGACCGAGTCGGGGTCGTTTTTCAGGGGCTTTTAGTTCCACCAGGAGATCGATATCGCTTTCTGGCGTCTCCTCGCCGCGCGCAAAAGATCCGAATACCGCAATTCGCTTAACGTAGGGGCTGAGCAACGGCAATATTTTCTCGGTCAACTTCTCAAATCGATTCATCTGACATCCTTTCTATCTAGGTTTCTGATGTCTCCTTTTGTTATGGAGTTGCGCAAATAAATAGATGTGGGAAAGAAGAGATAGATCGTTGTTTGGGGGTGCATCATTTAATTTGTGTTGAGCTGTGGCCAAATCCGGCATTGCCGAGATAGCAAGTTCATGGAATGCCGCGGGAAATGGGCACAAAAATTTTGAGGGCATTCTTCTGTTTGTGCCGTCCGAATGCTAACGACAGAAGCGCCCGTCGGCCGCAGAGCTGTGCTTTTGCGCCTCTATTGTCCCGGCTGGCGCTCGGGAGCGGGGGGACGGATGGGGCTGGGGCTGGGGCATTGGCATCTGGCAAGGGCGGCTTTCCGGGGCGCGAGATTTAAGAAAGCTGCGACGCTGCTTATTACGATTATCTAAGAATAATAACCGAGCAGAGACGGACCAAGCCACGAAGGCACAAAGGACGGACAGAGATATTTAGGAGCAGAGCACTATTCCATTAGCTCATAGAAATCATCTTCAGTTATGCCCAACTGCTTGAAGCATGCGCCCTTCTTCCTTGTACTCCTCTTCGATCATCTCAAAGACGTTCATCAATTCAGCTTGCGCTTCTTCAGGAGTCTGCCCCCAGGCGTGGCAGCCAGGAATTGCAGGTACATAAGCCACGAATGTACCGTTGTCTTCGGGACGAAGGATTACAGTGTAGTCATAAAGGCGGTTCATTAAAGTCAATTGCATCTTATTTGCATATAATACTACCTGAGAGAAGTCTTTTGCTTTAATCGGATTTCCATTGAACTCGCGTGATTGCAGAACCTGAGTGCTACAGGCCCGGGCTCCGCGTCGCTCGGTTCCCGGGCTGGTGCTCGTGGTCGCTGCCAGTGGGCCGGGCCGTCCGGGGCTGCGGCGATGTCGCCAGGCCGAGCGGGATTGCCAAGCAAGCGGTTGCATTCGGGCGGAGCCGGGATGGCCAGAACCACGGGCGCACGGGATGGCGCAGAGGTGCGAAGCCGCAAAGTACTGGAAATGATTTGGCGGATTTTTACCAGGAGCCCTCGGGCAGGGGCGTGATGCTGCTCGCAGGCAAAGGCCAACCGGGCGAGCAGCCGCCGTCCGCCAGGCGGGCTCGCATGCACACGCGATGCAGGCTCGCGCTCGGCGGGCAGGGGAACAGGCGGGGCTGAAAGGCAGTATGTTTCAGTTCGAGCATCCCTGAATTCTGCTGCAAATCAAATCCTGTCCACGGGAGCATCTACAAATATTAAGCCGTAGCAATAATCTAGCTAAAGGAATCGGTGGTTTGGTTGCTTGTGAAGTTTGAGGTTTATTTCGATGGTGAAGACTGGTGTGCTCGTGGTATAAGCGTTGGCATATTCACACAGGGAAAAACCCTTGATGAGCTATTTGAAAATATAAAAGAGGCAACCAGTCTGCATTTCGAAGATGTTCTTGAATCCGGCGAAGAGTTGAAGATTTTATCGATTTCCGAATTTGAGGTGCAGCCTCTTGCAAAAGCGACCGGTTGTTAGTGGCGAGAAGCTTCTCAAAGTGCTCGTCAAACTGGGATATGAAGTCATTCGGCAGAGAGGAAGCCACATCAGGCTGAGAAAGCCAACTGCCGCAGGAGATCATAATATCACGGTACCAATGCATGACGAGCTGGCGAAGGGTACATTGAACGACATTTTATCCCAGGTATCCATATGGAACGGGATTTCTGAAGATAACCTAATTGAGATGATTAAGCAATCATAACGTAAGCTTGCTGCTGACTGCAGCGCTCGCAGGCAGCAGTCTCGCGCTCCATGCCGCTCGGTTCCCGGCTGACGCTCGTGGCCGCCGTCCGAGGGGCCGGGCCGCGGTGCCGCCAGAGGCAAGGGCCAACCGGAGCCGCAGCCGCCACCGTCCGCCAGGCGGGCTCGCACGCATGCGCACAGGCTCGCGCTCGGGGGCGGGGGGCCGGTCTTGTTTGGGATCAAATGGAACTGGTGCGCTCGTTTGATTTTTTATTAGCATACTTTAATTTTTTAACAATAACAGCCTTCGCATTTTCGATAAGAGTAACACTTTGAGCTTTATGTCTCCCAGTTTTTACGATTATCCGGTAGCCTTCGATCTTTCTGGCTTCCACGTAAATCTTAGACCCGTGAATGGTGTCTCCGATTTCGTAATAGTCCATCAGGCTTCCTCCAGTGTGCCATCCTTTCTTAACTCCTGCGTGATTCTCATCACCAGATCGAAGTCGAGCTCCAGATCTTCAGCAGCTTCATCCGGAAATGCCTCTCCATGACGCTTGAAGTAGCCCGTAACCTCTTTCCTGGCGGTATCATAGTCGATATCCCGGCACCTGATTACCTTTATTTCCGCCAGCCTGTGGCGGATTGCGTCTCTTACGAAGTCCGACTCATTAATAAAAGCCCCAGCTTCAATCAGCTCCCTGATTTGCATGGATTGTGCTGGAGTGATTTTTGCTCCAATTGACACCGTTGCAGGAGAAGAAATTGTTTTATCTGAGGCACTCATGAGTTAACCCTGGTACACCTAAGTTAAGAATTTATCGGCTAAGGCTCATGTTTTGCGCCGCTCTTGTCCCGGATGGCTGCTCGTGGCCGCTGCCCGTGGGCCGGGCCGTGATGCCGCCAGAGGCAAAGGCCAGCCGGGCTGCAGCCGCCGTCCGCCAGGCGGGCTCGCACTCATGCGCGCAGGCTCGCGCTCGCAGCCGCTGCCTGTGTGGTTGGGCCGTCTTGGCTTGCGGTGATGTCTGTTGGGCGGGCGAGATTGGCTAGCAAGCGCTCTACAATGAGGGAGGAGGCCGGGCAGGCCTGTGGGTCATGCTGACCTCCGGCTGAGGTGGATTTTCGAGGGGCTGAATATTAAGAAACGATGATAGTTTAGAATTATTATTAACTGATATTTAGTAACTATTCAGCCTCGCTCGCTGAATAGTTATGAATTCAGTTCTCCACCAGAGTTCTTTCAGGAAGAAATGGATTTCCTTCAAAGGCTCTTTGAATAGCTTCGATAACTGAACGGGAGTTCTTTTTGACTGTAGAGATGTAGCCTCTTATTCGAGAGAATGCTGCCGCTCCCTCCCAGCTTCTAAAGTTACCTGAGATTTTCTGCTGAATCTTCATCATCCTCAAGTCCCTTTCCGCCAAATTATTGTCAAATGGGACTCCAAAGTCATACATGAAAGCCAATGCTTCTCTCTGCACTGGTTTAAAAGGAGGCCGATTGATGGCGTTACTGAAGTATCCAGCGCGGATTTGGACGAAGCCGGAGCCTTCGGTGACTGGCCCGAGGATTTCGGAGATGTAGTGCTGAGAGAGCAGAGCCGCTACATGGATGCTGCAGAAAAGCGTTTGAGGCGCAAATGAGCCTCAAAGATTCAAAGAAACTGGTTATCGATGCTGATGTTGCCCGTGCAGCCGGTGGAAGGGATGCCGTCTACCCGAAACCTAAACATTGCAGAGACTTCCTGGATGCTGTTAGGGTGATATGCCATCGAGTAGTTATGACCGATGAAATCAAGAAAGAGGGGAATGATCATCAATCCAATTTCACAAGAACATGGCTTTATAAAATGTATGGAGCGAGGAAAGTCGAGTTCATAGATGACGCATTAAATCCAGTTCTTCGCGGCAAAATAATGAGTTCTGCCCATTCGAAGAAGGATTGCGAGGCAATGATAAAAGATACTCATCTATTGGATGCTGCTCTGATTGCGGATAATTCTATCATATCCATGGACGAAACTGTTCATGATCTATTCAAAGATGCTTCATCAAAGGTAGGCGAAATAAGGGCCATTCTCTGGACCAATCCAGATAGAGATTATGACGAAAAATTAAGATGGCTCGAAGAAGGAGCTGAACCAAAAGAGGAGTGGAAGCTTTGCTGGCACGATGCCATCGATAAATGAAAATCAGAACTGGAAAAAGTTCTAAATCAGCGGCTCCGGCTGCTTTCCCTCCGGCGCGAGTGGCAGGCCCGCCCGGTGAATGGCCAGCGGCCCGGGAAAGTGCAGAGCCCGGTTGAGGAGCAAGCGCTTTCCATCAAGAGTCATTGCAAAAACCGGAATGGAGACGCCCATCTGCATGCAGGACCTGATGCCAGCGATCTGCCGCACCTGCTTTGAGGCGCAGGACCAGATCAGGTCGCAATTTTCCGCCAGGACGATGGCCTGCTCTTCGCTTATCCCAGTGGTGTGGACCGCCAGCAGGAGCGGCCTTGTCCCCTGCTCTTCCCCTAGCTTTCTGATGGCAGCAGCATCCTCTGGATTCGTTCCTGCCACAGTCACGGCGATTCGCCTGAAGCCCGCCGAGACTGCCGTTTTAAACCCTTCAGCCTGATCGACCCTGGCCTTCCGGTCAAGGAGAATGCAGCCCCTCTCTTCCAGCCCATCCTGGACCCTGGCAATGGGGTCGGTCTTGATCAGTCCGGTCATGTGAGCCCCGATGGCCTGAAGAACCTCCAGCCCGCTCGCCACCACCGTCCCTGCACCCTCGCAGACCACAACTGCGCTGTCCACCAGGCCCTCGCCCAAGGCATCGCTCAGAATCTCTGATGCGCCGAAGCTGACTGGCATATCCAGAAGCTCTAAAACCCGATTGGGGCCGTACATCCCCAGCTCTTTCATGTGGCCCTGCAATACCTCCTGCACGCTCTCTCGGCTCTCCCTGACAATGCCATAGAGATCGCGACGCAGCGGGCAGCAGAGGATGCCGGGATCGGTCAGAACCTCAACCTTGCCATCCTTGATCCGGACGCGGGCCTTGGCCATCTCCAGAAGATGCTCGGACATTTTCGCCGCCTTCCGCTACCTTGCAATCCTGGTATTGGTCGATTTGCATCTCGGGCAGGGCAGCTTGTAGCCGAAGCCCCTGAAAAGCATCTTGCAGTCCTGGCATCGGTAATTTTTAGCAAAGACCTCTTCCATGCTGCCCAAATCTACTCCACAACCGCAGGTGGCGCACATAACAATGAATGTTGCTTTTTGATCGTAAATAAGTTATCCCGATGATATTCATTTTATAGGCACCTAAAATCTGCAGATAATCTCTTGAAATAACGAAAAATATAAATTCTAAAATACCCAATTAATTAAGCAATGGGATCCTACGGACCATAGCAATCAGTTTCGGTGGTTGTTCCGGAATCAACTATTGAGATTTGTATTGAGCAACGGGATCGATGTATGCAAGAATTTGCAGAGAAACAGGGAAAAATGAGCATTGCCCAACCAATAGCTCACGCTAGATTATCAAGCTTGCTCAGGCAAAATTTTGTGCAGGCAAATCGAGCGTCGGAAGATCTCAATATTGCTCCGACAATCACAGCACCGACTCATCTCGGGCACAATTTTAAACGGCTCCGGGTGTACCCCGGGGCCAATCCAGGCGATGCGCACCAGATTGCTCAGCATGGCCTCCTCGGAACTGCAGTCTCCCTGCCCCACATCGATCAAATCCAGCGATCTTTCGGTTCACAATATGATCTGAGCCGAGTGAAGGCCTACATTGGCGGTAATGCTACAACAGCCGCCCGGCATTTAGGCGCTGAAGCTTATGCTATCGGCGAGCGTATAGGCTTTGGCTCTCTTCCCAGTCTGCACATTGCAGCGCATGAGGCAACCCATGTCATCCAGCAGCGTATGGGCCTGCATCTTGCCAATGGAATGGGCCTAGCAGGCGATAAATATGAGCAGCACGCCGATCAGGTTGCCAATGATGTCATTGCCGGTCGATCCGCAGAAAGAAGCCTCGCCAGGCTTGCTAAAGCAGGAAATTCTCCGAATGACAACAGCCCTTATCTGCAGCGGCAAACCTCCTCACCACCCGATGTGAAAATGACCTTTGAGCAGTACCTCGCCGAGGGCGCAAATTTTTTCGCAAGCCATAAAGGACATGGGCTAGGCTTTGGCCTAGGCAACTATGACCAGAATAACTGGATGCAACCCTCCAATGCCCAAGGCAGCATGAATATCATCCGTGCTAAAGTACTTCCCTGGGATGCTATTAATAAACTGGTAGAAGATGTGAAGAACGATCGCCAGATAACAGGTCCTCAGGGAAATCCAACATATTGGTCAGTTGATTGTCTTGAATTCACTCAATTGCTGCGCATTTACGCCTACTGGAAGTCTTTGACCAAGGACGAGTTCAATAGTCGGTTTTCTCCTCTGGAGCTTGGAGCATCTGCAAGCACGAATCTCGGATTTCAACACGGCACTTTTTTTGAGGCGAGTCGTCCGGGACAGGCCCCTCAATTAGTATTCTCAACTCCGATTGGTGGAGGCCTAATTTCACCCCAAAGCCAGGGAGCATTTCATAAGACCTGGGATGATCTGCTTCGCGTCGCTCCCATCGGCACGCATATCGAATGGTCCAATATGAATTTGCGAAATAAATGCAAATCGGGAGCTTCAGCGGGAGTAAATTGCAGCTGGGAAAATGAACACACGACAAAGGTTGGACAGGATCAATATGCGGCATGGGACCTTGGGGTTGTCCCTGCCGCAAGAATAAAGGAAGAAATAGCTGCCGCTTCTTTTGGAGGCGACAAGAGGCGAGTTAACGCAGCATTTATCAATGCCAATATTTTCATTTCGTTACTCGAATTTCCGGAGCAGCTAAGCTCGCTTACGATTTATCATTTGATCAGCCCGGTGGATTTTTGGGGTGTTTGGCAACAAGCACCAATACCCCTTCCATAGCCCTGAACTTGTAGAAAGACGCACGCTTCGCAATCAACCTGCAAATTTTCTGTTCCTTTCAAGAAGACATCTTCAATGCATGAAGAGGTATGTGAATGACACAGGAAAAACCCAAGAGCAAGGACAATAGCAATAGCAAAAAGAGACTGACTCCGCTCCAATTTCATGTGACCCGGCAATGCGGAACCGAGCCGCCATTCCATAACGAGTTCTGGAACAATAAAAGGGCGGGCATCTATGTGGATCTAATATCAGGCGAGCCGCTGTTCAGCTCGCGGGACAAATTCGATTCCGGGACCGGCTGGCCAAGCTTCGTCGGTCCTTTGAATGAACGAAATATCGTGACGAAAACTGATAGCAGCTACGGCATGAACCGGGTGGAGGTGCGCAGCAGGCATGGCGCCTCTCATCTCGGTCACGTATTCGATGACGGGCCTGCTCCCACCGGCCAGCGCTACTGCATTAACTCTGCGTCTTTGCGGTTTATCCCAGCCGAGGATCTGGAAAAAGAGGGATACGGCGAATATTCAAATCTATTTCAAGGGCCTGATTCCGCCGAGAAGGCCGGGCTGGACCCTCAGAATGCCGCCATTCAGATTGCTACCTTTGCCGCAGGCTGCTTCTGGGGAGTAGAGTCCATCTTCCATAGCATCAAAGGAGTGATAGAGACGACCGCGGGCTATACCGGCGGGTCCTATCCCAATCCCACCTACCGCGATGTTTGCACTGGAGAGACTGGCCACGCCGAGGCAGTTCAGATCAGGTTTGATCCCAAGGTAGTATCCTACAAGGATCTGCTCTCTCTCTTCTGGAGGATGCACGATCCAACCACGCCTAACCGCCAGGGCCCGGATGTGGGGATGCAATACCGCTCCGCCATCTTCTACCATAGCGAAGAGCAGAGGATAGAGGCAGAGCGGTCCAGAGAGGAGTTTGACCGCTCCGGCGTCTTCAAAGAAAAATCCTCAACCCAGATAGTTCCTGCCTCGACCTTCTATCCAGCTGAAGAGTACCACCAGGACTATTTTAAAAAGATGGGTGGAGGATCCTGCCATGTCCTGAGGAAAGCATAATTATTTTTCAATTCAAGATTTGATAGAATTCTTTGCGGGAGACCAAGGGACTTTTATCATTTACAAATTCGGAATTATAGCCAGACTTTGCAATGCCTGATTCATATTCATCATCTCCCCTGTTATTACTCCAAAAATTCCCTAAATTGCTTGCATATCTCTCCATGCCTTTATATAGATAATCAAATGATTTTTCAGAAACCCATTGATTGGCTGAATCATGTGAATAGACATTCATTTTATTATCGATGAAATTGTTGAGATAGATCACATTCGTGCGGGATCTATCTAGATACATGCCAAACATATTGCCGCTAATATTGTTGCACATTATAGTATTTCTGCTTGATCTGTCCATGCTTATTCCATCAAGGTTTCTGAATGCGGTATTCTCTGAGATTGTGTTATTTGATGATGCATCCAGCAAAAATCCAAATATCGGGCCATTGCTTGCGTTGTTATCTATTATTTGATTGCCGCGGGAGTTAAGAAGCCAGATGCCGGCGTTTGCGTTTCCTTTGGCAATATTCCCTTGGATTGTGTTATTATCAGTATCATTAAGCAGAAAGCCCACCCAAGAATTTGCCTGCCCCGTGTTATTTCTGATTGTATTATTTCTCGAATTGCCCAAGAAAAATCCTGCAAAAGAGCTATTTGCTGCAAGATTATCCTGTATCGTATTATTATCAGAGGACTGAAGCGCAATTCCAACATCATTTCCCATTGCTAGATTCGATTCGATTCTATTATTATATGAATTCCTTAAATATATACCATACGAATTGTTATTTAAAATATTTCTATGAATACGATTATTGTTAGAAAATATTTTTATACCAGCATCCTGCCATGAGTTTCCAGAATTCACAACATACAGACCTTCCAGCCATATGCCATCCACATATAGAGTTATTGCGCTCCTCCTTTCATTTGCGTCTACTACCGGCAATCCTCCTCCTGTATCAACGCCTATAATAATTAATCTCTTTGTAATATTCAATCTTTCTGGATAAATTCCGCTTTTAATAATTATCCTATCTCCTTCTTTTGCCTTATTAATGGCGCTTTGAATTGAATAATCGTCTGTTTTTTCGGAGACGATGTACGTTGTCGCGGTTATGGGATATGATGCAAGCAATAATACTAATAATAGCGACAAAAAAGCTGGATGGCAAAAGCATCGGACAGCTTTAAATGGCATTCTAATCACCCACTTATTGAAATATCCGAAATCTTTCTCGGTTAAGAATGCCATAAGCTATCACTTTTAAATTGGTTGATCACAAAACTTTTAAGTATTGCGGTTGACCAAATCAGATTATGGCTGACCCAGTTGCAAAGAATCCTGCAATTTCATCCCAATTGATAGGACAGAGCTCTGCACCTGATGCAACATCTATTTCGCAATATTTTTCAATTAGTTATATAGAAAGGATTCTTGGCACAAATATATGGGAATTGATCTCTACGGCAATTTCCATACTGGTGATCCTCCTTGCAACCATTATTGTTGCCAGAATTGTGGATGAACTGCTTAAAAGGCATATCCCTAGAATTCTAGAAGCCGGAAGGATGACCAAAGAGTTCGACCAAACCTCTCATGCACTCTCTCGAAGACTTATAGTTGCAGCAATATATATAATTGGGATTCTGATGATCATACTGCAGATTCCATTCTTGAATCGAGTGGCCATAGCCATGCTGGCTGGTGCGGGCGTAGCCGGTCTTGCCATAGGCTTTGCCGCTCAGGACTCATTATCAAACATAATATCTGGAATCCTATTGGTTATCTTCAAGCCTTTTCGCATCGGCGATTATGTCGACTTCAAAGGGGAATATGGACATATTGAGGATCTGACCCTGAGGCATACGGTTGTCTGCACTTGGGATATGAGGAGGATAATAGTCCCTAATAGCATGATGAGCAGCGACTATATCGTCAACTGGAGTCTTGGCGATCCCGAAAGCATATGGCCGGTGGATATCGGGATAGGATACGCATCCGATATTGACAAAGCCCGGAGGATCATAATTGAGGAGACAAGAAAGCATCCTCATGTACTGAAGGATAAAGAGATCAATGTCCGTCTTACAGAATTGGGAGATTTTGCAGTTAACCTCAGGCTGACCTTTCATGTCCCTAACCGGGGAGTGGCATTCGACACAGGATGTGATATCCGGGAAGCGGTTAAAAAGAGATTTGACGAGGAAGGTATAGAGATACCTTACCCCTACAGCAATGTTATTCTTCTAAGGCCACCGGGTGAGGCGGCCTCTCCCTTAAAGGAGAAGGTATATTAGATCTCCACCTTGAAGATCTCCACCAACGAATCTTTGGCCTTTTTCATCACTTCTGTGGGACAGGTCTTATAGGCTCGCTGAAGCGGCTCTATCGCCCTAACATCTCCAATTTCTCCCAGGCTCCAGGCCGCCCAGGCTCGAATCTCCTCGTCCTCCTTTCCGAACATTATATCCACCAGGCGATCGAGGGCTTTGTTGTGGCCGATCTCCCCCAGGGCCGTTACTGCAGTGTATCGAACCTGACATTCCTGGTCTTTCAAAGCCTGCAAAGCCAGGTCGCAGGCTCCCTCCCCCTTTATCTTGCCCAGGGATTTGAGGGCCTCGCAGCGGACTGAACTATCACTATCCTGCAAAGCCCGGGCCATGAAGCTCAGCGACTCATTGCTGGCATCTTGGCCAGCCACCTCTCCCATGAAGGCCGCGGCTCTGCGTCTGACCTCGATGCTCTCGTCATCAAGCAGCTTTGCCACATCCTGCAAAGAATCTCGGTCTCCAACCTTGGCAAGGCCGGTCACTGCCATGCCCCTGATCTCCGAATCGCTGTAGCTCAGCAGCTCTCTCAGGGCCTCCCTCGCCTGCAGCTTGCGCAGGGCCACTGCCGCACGGAGGCGAACGTCTTTGGAGCTGTCTCTTTTCATAGCAAGAACCAGCGTGGAGATCGCCTCAGGGCTGCTGACCGCTTCCAGGGCGGCGGCGCACCATTCGCGAACCACGTGATCCGGGTCGTTTAGCAGGGCCCGACAGAGCGGTTCTACTCCTCTGGGGCTTGCAATCTTACCCAGGATCCAGGCTGATTTGTACCTCAGGTCAGAGAACTCGCCACTCTCCAGAGCTTTGGCAGTCTGTTCCACTGATTCCTCACCCAGATTCACCAGCGCCCAGGCGGTCTTCTGGCGTTCGAAGTAGTCATCGCTCTTGCCGAGCAACTCGATCAGTTCACGAGCCTTGTCCATGCTGATTATTCTTGCCTGCCGTCATTTAAGCTTTATCAATAAATAAGATTAAATCATCGTGGCGGCTAAGCAGCATAGAAAGGATAATCAGCGAAAAGCGAATCGGGAACGAATTATGGGATATCTCTTTGGTCCGGTGCTATCTCGTCGCCTGGGCCTGTCCATGGGCGTGGACCTGCTCAAGTACAAAACCTGCAACCTGGATTGCGTCTACTGCGAGCTGGGCCGCACCGCCTGCTTAACCTCCTGCCGGGACCGTTTCGTGCCCAGGCAGAAGGTCATTAAAGAGATCGAACTCAAACGGGCCGAGCCTTTTGATCATCTCACATTTGCCGGATCGGGTGAGCCGACGTTGAGCCTGGATCTTGGCGAGATTGTCTCCCAGGCCAGGAAGATCGTGGACAGCCCGGTGGCAGTGATCACCAACAGCACGCTTCTTTCCAGTCCATCAGTTCGAAAGGAGGTTTCAGCCGCCGATGTGGTCCTCCCTTCACTGGATGCCTCCAGCGAGAATGCCTTTCATGCCATCAACAGGCCGGCGTCAGGCCTCACTGCTGCGAATATGATTGAAGGCTTAAAGGACTTCAGGAAGGAATTCTCGGGCGAGATCTGGCTTGAGGTGATGCTTGTCAGAGGCATAAACGATAAAGAGGCAGAGGCTATTGCCAGGGCGGCACAGTCCACCGAGCCGGACCGAATTCAGCTCAATACCGTGGTCCGCACCCCAGCGGAGCGGGTTGAGCCTCTGAGCGAGGAGGAAATGCAGAGGATGCTGGAGATATTCCCTGGAGCTGAGCTGATTCCGGACTGGGACTGGAGCGTTCCGGAACGAATTCGGGACCGTCTGATGGAGCTTCTCAATTCCTGGGAGTGCACTCTTGAGGAAATCAGCCTCGATCAGGATCTACAGACGAGTGATGTCATCAAGTACTGCAAGATCCTCGAGAAGGACGGGTTGATAAAGAGAAGGCTCCTGGGCGGCAAGCTTCTTTTCCATGCTGTCGATCGATTTACGGATGATGCCCCCGGTGAGTGAATTTTCTTGTAAGTAAATTTATTTGATTGAATTTATTTATTAAATCAGATAAAATATGTTGTAACTATTGTTATACAAATCATATTAAACAATTGCATGCCAACAAGCGGAATGATTGCCATGACAGAGAAGAAGACAGAAAAGAAGAACGATTGCGATTCATGTGCCCTAAAGGGTTCTTGCAAGGATCAGGATGATGCAAAGGAGTGCGATCACAAGGTCGATCGCATGGCGAGGATCAAGCATAAGATAATAATCGCGAGCGGCAAAGGTGGCGTTGGAAAGAGCACAGTTACCGTCAACCTGGCGCGTGCCCTGCAGATGAAAGGCCTGAAGGTCGGAGTACTGGATGGCGATATCACCGGCCCGGATATCCCAAAGCTCCTCGGAATTGAGGATGAAAAGCTGAGGCAGGGGCCGGATGGTATCGAGCCTGCGGTTGCAGATGGAATAAAGGCGGCATCCATGGCGCTCATTCTCTCCAGCCGGGACACGCCTGTGGTCTGGCGCGGGCCCATGAAGATGGCTGCCATCAAGCAATTCATTCAGGACGTGAACTGGGGAGACCTCGATTTCCTGCTGGTTGATATGCCGCCTGGAACCAGCGATGAGCCGCTCTCAGTGGTGCAGCTTATCCCCGATCTGGCGGGAGCGATAATAGTAACCACGCCCCAGGATGTCGCGCTTCTGGACAGCCGGAAAGCGGTGAACATGGTCAAGGCCATGAAGCTGCCGGTGCTGGGGATTGTGGAGAACATGTCCGGCTTGGTATGCCCGCATTGCGGCGAGAAGATAGCTATCTTCGGCTCAGGTGGCGGGGAGATGATGGCTGAGGAGATGGATGTGCCATTCCTGGGAGCTATTCCAATTGACCCATCGATTTGCGCCTTGGGCGATCGCGGTGAGACCTTTGTGCAGAGCGGAACGAACGCAGGCGGCAGCTTCGGAAAGATTGTGCAGAGGCTGATGGAGATGTTCAGTTAGCTGCCTGCTAAAGGCCGCTTCTATAAATTGGCGGCCTCTATTGGCTGGCTATTAATACCTGAAGCTCATTGTGACAAATCGATGCATCGCATACTGGTCAGCAATGATGACGGCGTTTATGCCTCCGGCCTGCAGGCTGCCGCTAAAGCCGTGCAGGGGCTGGGTCAGGTAATAGTAGCCGCGCCATCTGGGCAGAAGAGCGGCGTGGGAAGATCGGTATCCGTCTTTGAGCCGCTGCGCTACGCCCAGGTGAACTTCAATGGCTTTCAGGCCTATGCAGTCACCGGGACTCCTGTGGATTCGGTCATCATCGGCATCTTCGCCATCATGAAAGGAGATCTCCCAGACCTCGTAGTATCGGGAATCAATGTAGGCGAGAACATCAGCACCGACACGGTCACCACAAGCGGGACCATCGGCGCTGCCCTGGAAGCGGCAAGCTACGGCATCCCCTCTATCGCCGCCTCAATTCAGGTGGTGGATCAGGGCGACAAATTCGATATGCACCACGGGGCAAAACACGATTTTGATGTGGCGACGAAAGTGCTCCACCGGGTGGCAGGAAAGGTGCTGGAGCACGGCCTGCCCGAAGGCGTCGATGTCCTGAATCTTAATATTCCGGAGGATGCAACTGAGGATACGGAGATTGTCGTCACCAGGCTGGCCCGCAAGATCTTCCGGACGACAGTTCAGGAGCGGTTTGATCCTCGTGGCAGGCCCTACTACTGGATAGACGGCGATCTGATTCGATCGGATGAGAAGGATACCGATGTGCAGACCGTCTACCAGGATAAGAAGATCTCACTCACGCCGCTCACGCTTGACTCCACTGCCAGGATCGATTTCAAGAATATAGAAAGGCTATTTTAATATCCATGGTGCCCTATCGATTTATTTAAGATGCCTTATGGGTCATCAAGGCAATGCTAGATGGGAAGCATTTACAGTGACTAAGGATTTGTGCTCTCTTGATAATGCATACGATTGGCTTGTTTCAGCAGAGGTATTAAATATGGATGCCGCAAAGAAATTTCTGGCGGGAGTTGTCCTGCTCATGCTCTCAGTTAATGTAATTGATGCTCATGAGGGAAACTCATACTCTGATCAGATTAAATCGTCCGGAAGCGAATCAGTAATCGCCAAAGATCCAGGATTTCGCAAATATGAGCAGAGGATCCCTGATCTCGATTTATCGATAGCTTCCACGATTGATATCATATACATAAATACCTGGCAAGCCGCAGCTGAAAATTTCAATCAGGTTTTCGTCGGCGTTGAAATTACCCAATCAGGAACTGATATCATGGGATTGGGTAATGCCAATTTCCAGATCGCGCCGCTTTCCATTCCTGTATCTGGCCCTGACGTACGCATCAGTTCAGTTGAAGAGGTCACGGATGCGGTTCATTTTTATGTGCTAGAATTAATTCCAGACCGAATCTGCAAATCTGTTGATTATCCGGCTAAAGCGCCTGCTCCATGCAAGCAGTTAAACTGGGTGCCTGGAGATTATTCCCTGAAGCTAAGCTATATTGCAGGCGGCAAGGAACTGGCAGAAGCGCAAGTCGATTTCACCATTTAATTTTCTTGAATCAGAGAATGGAGCAGTGACGCTATATGTTAAGCATTCAGGAGTTGGGAAAAAAGCTTGCTGCGGCTGGCAGGCTGAAGCTTCGTCCGCTCTGCGTCTATGGCGCAGATGAACTGCCGCAGGGCGCAGAGCCCGCTTGTGTTTTAGATCGATGTATAGCAAAAGCGGTCTTCGCAGCCGCTTTGGGCCCGCAAAGGCCGCCAATCTATCTCGATTCCGGCCAAGAGCGCTGCTGTCCTGGTGGGATGGTATGGATGGGCTTTATCGAGCCTCATCCCAAACTCAAATACTTTGTAACTGTGGGAGCGCCGGACTATCATGGAGGCGCAGCCGAGCACCTGAAAGCCACGCCGGAACTATTCGAGGAGCAGAGAAAGCTTGCCGGAAAGATCACGTCACCGGGAAGGTACATAGTAATCGGGCCATGCACTGAAGATATCCAGCCGGACAGGGTCAGATCAGTTATCCTTTTCGCAGGCTGCGAGCAGATACGAAATCTATGCGGTCTGGCTCAGTTCAGTAGCTCTGACCCATTCTTCAGGACAATAATACCGGCTGGCGCTACCTGCACCACTATGATCACCTATCCTGCTGGCCTCGCAGAAAAGGCGCCCAGGGATGCGGCCTTTATCGGTCCAACCGATCCGACCAGCAATCCCTGGCTTCCTGCTGATCTGATGATCATGGCAATTCCCGTATCTCTGGCGAAGCAAATGGCCGCCGACCTGGATCGGTCATTTATCAATCTGAGAAGCAGAATTGCATACCCGGAAGAGCGCAGGGATTGATTGGTCCTATCCATATCCTTTTCACTTCATCGCTTGTGAGATTTCCAATACAGCCTTGCCACCCGGAAGGTTTATTCTCACCTCTTTGCATCAATGTTCCTGTGAAATGCGATGTTCTGGTGGTGGGCGCTTCGCCCGCCGGTCTGATGGCTGCCATCTCTGCCGCTAAGGGCGGGGCGGAGACCATATTGGTTGACAGGGATCTGGCTGGGATCGATCACACCGCGAACACCCTCTTTGAGGGAATGGCCGCAGCTTCGGGCATCAAGGTGGAGGACTGCTACATGAGAAAGGAGCTGGAGGGAATGCGTATTCTCTCCCCATCCGGTCATGGGGCCAGCATTCCAGCTAAGGGCTATTTTATCGATCGGAAGAAATTTGATGAACACTACCTGAACCTCGCCCAGAAGAGAGGCGTTGCTCTGCTGACGGCAGCCGCAGGAAAATCCCGGCTGGAAGGCGGCTGTCGAACTGTATCCCTGAATGAGAACGGAGAAAGAAATGTTGATGAGATAAAGGCCCGGGTGATGGTGGATGCATCAGGAATCGCCTCCTGCCTTGCCAAGCAGGCGGGCCTCGTGACAATGCTTCATCCGGAGGATATCGCCTGGGCTATGGAGGCAGATATCGAGCATCCGGACCTGGGCGAGGAGATGTTCTTTCAGTACTGGATCGGCAGCATGGCTCCCGGCTGGAAGGCCACATTCTCTCCGGCAGGAGAAGATCGCGCTACTCTGGGAATTTTTGTGCGTGGCCACGGCCAATCCGTCCAGCCATTTTTCCGTAATTTCCTGAAGCTCTTCAAGGCCTACAAATCCACCCAGTACAGAGACATTGAGAAGATGAAGATCCTGTCGGTGCGAAGAGGTGGCGATCCCATCTGCGTTCTGCCCGGCGAGGTAGTCGCAGACTCCCTGATGGTCACAGGAGGAGCAGCCGGGCAGAGCGGGCTGGCCTACGGAATGCGGGCCGGCGCCATCTGCGGAAGCGTGGCTGCGGAAGCGGTCTTGGCCGGAGATGTCTCCCGCCGTGGCCTTGCCGGGTATGAGCAGCACTGGAAGAGAGAGTTCTACTGGCAGTACCGCATGGGAAGAGCATCTCTGCAGACGCTCTCCATGATGAAGGACGCAGAGATCGATCGTCTGGTTCATGGCCTGTCCGGAAAGAGGCTCATCTCGGATGGATCATTTGTCAAAAAGGCCGCCTTCGCTGCGGGAAAAGTTCTGCTCACCAGGCCGAGGACGGTTCTCGATCTGGCTGTAAATTTAATGCGTGGGTAAAGCGGTTTTGGTCTTCATTTACCTGGTCATTCTGTCAAGCTCTTCTTAAATCATTTTAATATGGCATTTGACCTTTTCGAAAAAGGATGTGAGCTTTTGCCGGAAATCCAATCGCCTGTTCGTTTCATATTGACAGGACGCGGCTTGCCGTGCATCCTCATGAGCTGGCCTTCACACGCATGCGTGGCCGCTTGCCCCGGTCTGCGCCTGCACCTGCCCGCGTCCGTGCGCCTGCGCGTGGAAGATGGCGGCGGCTCGATGCTATCTTGCGTCCAAAGCAGAATGAGATATTAAGCAGTGAGTTAATTTGGCGCCAGATATCACAAATCGTTGATGGCTTTGAAGGGTCAAAGGCGTCTTGATCCCATCCAGATTTATTCTGCACATGGAAACGTGATTGCCTTCTCGAATTATCTCGAAGCCCAAGGCTTCCAGTGCCCGAATTACCTTTGCTATCGGCGCGTCTCTTGGTAGCTTCGTCACACAATCACTTCAGCCAGGAAGGCCTCTCTGATACCATCTGTTTTAAGAGACTCCTGGCCAAAGGTTTCCAGGTGGAATCGGATGGCAGATTTCACATCGGCAAGGGCTTCTTCATATGTATCGCCTTCACCCACGACGATGCCTTTGATGCCTATAGGATAAGCGACATAACCATCCGAATGTTTTTCTACTATTATTTTTATCGGCAGCATCCAGATGATATAAAGCATTTCTTGGGAAATAAACTTATGCTCAGGATTAATGCTTTCTTGCGCTGCCTTCGCACGCAAGCGAGCTCCGCCCCGGGCCTGCGTCTGCCCATGCCCGCGTTCAAGCGCCCGCGCGTGGGGGGCTGCGGCGCAGCGCCCGGGCGAGCCTGAGAAGGATGCATTCATTTCAGGAATTGCTATCAAGTCGCTCAGGATGCATCGGTTCCCCTGCACCGTTTTGGAAGGCGGTTCGTTCGCACGAATGTGTTTATGCGAATGGGTTAGGCTATAGCCATGCAGCTAGACCTGCTGGAGCGCAAGCATTCCGGTGGCCGATGGCCTGTAAGAAGAAAGCAAGAGCTTAAGAATAGAAAGATGATCTTCAAAGCTTAAAAAGCCAAAATAGGCAGGTTTTTAATCTTCCGGGACAAATGACTAATAGTGGTTTCAATGCTTGTTAAAGCAATCTATGAGAACAGCGTTCTGAGGCCATTGGAAAGGCTAGATTTAAAAGATGGCGAACTGGTCGAGATTGAAGTGAAGAAAAATCCTGTAGATCAGCTTTACGGCATCATAAAAATCCAGAATAGACAATGGCTGGATGAGATAATTGAGAGCCCTGACCTGGAGCCTGTTTGATGCCCTATGATATCAAGACAGGCACAATTCTCTTTGTCGATGCAAATATCTTGCTTTATGCAGTGTCGGGCCATTGGGAGTTTGTCAATTCATCAAGAAGGCTGCTCGAGTCAATAAATGATGGCGAATATATGGGTATTACTTCAGTACTTGTGTGCAACGAAGTATTTCACAGGTCATTAGTAGCCGAAATTGTTGAAAGAGAAGGCATAAGTCCCGAATCTGTTTTGAAATGCATGAAGAGAGATCGTGGATTAGTAAGCGAATCAACTAAGGCATGGACTGCTGTCGAGAGGATAAAGCAGATCAATAACTTGAAGATAGTCGGAATTGATGATAGCGATTTTGAGCTTGCACTCAGATATTCAAGGGAATTCGGGCTGTTATCCAGCGATGCTCTTCATCTGGCAATAATGAAACGAGAAAGCGTGAGTACAATGGCATCAAATGACAGAGATTTTGATGGTGTTAGCTGGCTGCAGATCTGGAGGCCCCAATAACTGCCGCATTCCATCTTATCCAGCATTCTCGTGCGCTGGCCTTCGCACGCATGCAGGGCCTCTCGCCAGCGGGCCTGCGCCTGCCTGCGCACTCACGACCGCGCGTGGAGGATGTGACTGCGGCGGAGAGCTCATTCGGGCCAAAGCTTTCGAGATAGAAATCAATAGCATTCGCCGCAGATGAATTGGCAGCATTCATTTTCTAGTTAGATGTCTGCGTCATCCAATACTTTTTCTATCATGGGCCTGAGTTCAGGAAATTCCTGAGTCACAGTCATCCAAATGATCTCCAGGTTTACCTTGAAGTAACCATGAACAAGTCTGTCTCTGATTCCCGCCATTTCGCGCCAGGGAACCTCAGGATATTTTTCTCTAACCAAATCGGGAATGTGCTTTGTGGCTTCTCCAACAATCTCGATGCACTTTGTAACTGAAAAGATGGTCTTTTTATCTTTTGCGAATTCTTCAAAAGTCATGCATTTTATAAATTCTTCGGAATAATTCATGTGCTCAATGATATCTTCGATGTAACTTACGTAATCCCGCTCCTTCATACGTAAATTACCTCTTTCATGATATGCTCGCTGACTCTCGGCTTAAGGCCCGACTTCGTGATCAGATCCACTCGCTCTCCGGTCTTGTCGCTCAAATAGTTCTGCAATCCCACATAACGAATGAGGCCGGGCGACTCCTCAAAATCGATGAGCAAATCCAGATCGCTGGTATCCTTCTGTTCGCCTCGCACGAACGATCCGAAGATGCCGATCTCTTTGACTTTGAATCTGTGTCTCAGAGTCGGCTTTTCGTCTCTGATAATGCTCTCGATCTCTTGAAGCGTTTTCATCATTTCCTCATAGCTACAAAGAGCCGAATAGTAAATAAATATGATGAGTGCCTATTATTCAATTTTGCTCTTGGACCGTGACCTTCTCCACGGATCGCCACGCATCCTCATGCGCTGCTTTCGCACGCAAGCGGAGCCTCTCGCCAGCGGGCCTGCGCCTGCCCACACGAATGTGCCCGCGCGATTCGTTAATTATGTTTTCTAGCCCGTTCTTCTAAATATTTCGTCAATATCCTTCAAAGCTTTAATTTGTCAAATAGACCTTCAGACTCATTTTGCCTTGCATCGGGTGCATGCAGAAAAATATCAAGCTGATGTCCGAGGAGTCGTTCTTGATATTTTAGCAGGCATTTTGATTCCTTATCTTGAATTCTTTCAAATAAGCCTTTTGCATCCTCAAATGTCAGTCTATTGAAATCAACTTGCTCTCCTTCATATTTCAAATTACCGTTATATATTCTTGCTTGACGTTTAAATTTTTTAAAATTATTAAAACGTTTCAATTTAATAATTAAATTTTTGTACGTGTTTAGCTCCGTCTAATATCCTATAATTTC
>Ga0209098_1000664_pt1 | contig 36716 bp, 47 predicted proteins | sample AD_JPNHW1_MetaG_FD_184429 | JGI IMG/M metagenome (GOLD analysis project Ga0209098, IMG submission 184429) | Active sludge microbial communities of municipal wastewater-treating anaerobic digesters from Japan - AD_JPNHW1_MetaG (SPAdes) (version 2) | ecosystem: Engineered > Bioreactor > Anaerobic...
TCGACTACGACACCACCCATGACCCCTTCACGTTCACGCCCGGGCGGACCTATTGGGACACGGACGCGCAGACGCTCGCGACCGACCTCGGCAACGGTACGACGCTGCAGCACGGACAGGAAAGCCAAATTTTCGGACGGAACAACACCGGGGCAACGCTCGCGAACGGGAAGGCCGTCTACTGTTCGGGGACGACCGGATTCCGTCCGACGTTCGCGCTCGCCGAAAACGACGACCCGAACCACTGGCGCGCGATCGCGTTCATGACGCAGGACCTCGCGATCAATTCGCAGGGATACGCGACGACGTTCGGAATGTTGAACGACGTCGACACGTCCGCAGTCAACGAGAACGACGAACTCTATCTGTCCGCCACGCCTGGCGAATTCCAGAACACGCGCCCCGCGGCGCCGACGCGCGTCGTTCGACTTGGCCGATGCATCCGGAAGCACCCCACCGAGGGGAAGGTGTTCGTGAACATTTTCACGTTCCCGTACCTCTCGGAACTGTCCGACGTCGAGGTCTCTTCGCCGACGGCCGGGCAGGTACTGAAGCACGACGGGACGAAATGGGTCAACGGAACGCCAGCGACCGGGGCGACCGAATACGACGCCGTCTGTAGCTCAGAAGCGGAACTGGTTGCGGCGCTCACGTCGGCGACGGTCCAAAGCATCTACATCCGGATTCCGTCCGGAGGCGAATACACGCTTGGAAGCGCGACGACATCGCTCGTCGTTGGAGCTACGAAGCGGATCTATGGCGAGGCCGTGTTCCTCGGGGGAATCGCGATCAACCCGAACGGGTTCACGATGCGATGGAGGAACCAGAAGGTCGACGTCACGGGCGCCGCGTCGTTTGCGGCCGGCGGATCGGTCTATATCAAGAATGTCAACATTCAAGGCGGGACGCTGAACGGTACGAGCGGAACGCGGCAGTATGAGCAATGCAACACGGCCGCGAGCGTGTCGAATTTTGTCCAACGCTTTTGGGATGTCGTGTTTCCGTCGAGCGCAAGTATCGGCGACGCGAGCATTCTCCGCTGGAATTCGGCGACCGGCCTATGGGATCCGGTTTCTCTCGGAGTCACGGCGCCGTTTGGGCAGGAGCTTTTCAGCTATTCCGTTTCAGAGACGACCGGAGCGATCGGATCCGATGGAAATCTCGGGACGGTCATCAACGCCACCACCCGCGCGTTCGCGTTCGTCCCTGCGGGAACTGTCACAATTACGAAAATGCGCACGATGATTACCCAAACAGGCGGGACCTATTTTCGCCTTGGGCTCTACGACGCAAGCGGGAATTTGGTCGCGAAGTCCGCCCGATATTCCGTTTCCAATGGAATGAAGGAGGTCGCGCTCACGCTTGGGCCTTCAGATGTTGCAATTTCCGGCGTCACGTTGACCGGCGGCATGGTGTATTACATGGCCTACTGGACCGACGACACGACGCAGAACTTCCATACGCCTGTACTTTCTGGACGATCGACGAGCACCGCTTCGCCGTTGATGCAACGGACAAGCGGATCGAATTCGGAAATGCCGAACACGATCGGGAGCGCGACGAATACCGGGTACCGTCCTTGGCTCATGATTTCGGGGTGACACATGGCAACATTTGTTAGAACAGAATCTGTCATTGATCCGGACGTGTTCCTGGAGAGCCCGTATACCGACGAAGGCGTTCGGGCGCATTCTGAAAAAATCGCAGCCGTACAAGCGGAGAACCCGAACGACGTTCGGTTTTTCTTCCTCCGCGAAACGCTTGTGGAGCGCGACGCGTGAACCTGTTCACGATCGAGCAATGGATCGCGCTCCTCGTTTCAAACCTGGCAACGCTGGGGACGGTCTGGCGCTTGTTGCGTCCAAAGGTCGCAAAGGAAATTTCCGAAGAGGATTCGATTTCTCTCCGATTCGCGACGTCTCGACACGTCGACGACCTCGAGCGCGCGAACACGCAAGCGCACAACCTGATCGTCGCGGAAATCGGAAGCGTCGCAGCGCACAAAGCGGACATCGCGGTCCGCCCCGTCCAGCTGCGCGTCGACGAACTGGAACGGCGCGTGGGCGAAGTATTGCTCGGCGTCCAGAACCTCGGGACAACGATCGACAAGGGTTTCGAGGCGCAGCGAATCGAATTCCGCGACGAAGTCCGCAGGATCTACGACAAGATCGACGAACACGCGATAGAAAGGGCATGAAATGGAACCGACAGAAATCGTCCTGAAACTCGAGCGGGGGAAGTCGACGAAGCGGGGGACGCCTGGCGTCCTCAGTTTCGGCGACGGCTTGACCGTCTTCACTGTCGAGGACCCCGTCCGCGAACCCGCGGCCGGCCGGCCGTCTCTCTGGGAAAAGCTGGTCGCCTGGGTGAAGTCCTGGAAGATCGCCGGCGACACGGCGATTCCTTCCGGACGCTATCGCCTGGCCTGGACGCCCTCGAATCGGTTCAGGCGTGAAACGCTGCAGCTTCTCGACGTTCCCGGCTATGGCGGGATCCGAATCCACGCCGGGAACCGGAAGGGTGACACGGAAGGGTGTCTCCTTCCTGGATTGACTCGCGACCCGAACGGCGTCGACGTGCTCGATTCGCGCCGCGCCCTGGCGAAGCTCGAGCCCGTTGTCCGCGCGCACCTGGACGCCGGGCGCGAGGTCTGGATCGAAATCGATAGGGGGACGCCGTGAAGCGCGCGAGGTCGTTCGCGAGCGCTGCGCTTTGGAAGACCTGGCGCGCGAAGATAGTCGCGTTCCTGATGGTCGTCCTTGCCGCGCTCCCGCAGCTGGCGCCCCGGGACCTCGCCGCGTGGTTCGCGGACCAGTTCCCCTTCCTTCCATCCTGGGCCCATTGGGGCGCCGTGGTCGCCCTCGGCCTGGTCCGCGTCTGGTTCGCCGTGAACGACCCGGCCTGGCGCGCCAGGGCGTCCAGGGGGGCGCCCTGATGGCCGCGGAGCGGGGTCGCTCGGCCGTCGTCTCCGTGCTCGTCGTCGTGATCGTCGCGGCCGGCCTGCTCGAGCTATGGGCACGCCAGAACTACCAGGCCGTCCAGGACCGCAGCGCCGCGCGGAACGCGCAGGAAATGGGCGCGGTTCGGGAATCCCTGCGCGTCCGCGAAGCGGTCGCCGGCCTGCGCCTGCAGGCGTTCGCCGACTCCGTCCGGCGCCTTCGTGGGGACTCCCTGGCGATGGCTGAAGCGTTCCGCGCTACGGTCGCGCGCATCCGCTCGAGGCCGCTTCCCTGGCGCGTGGATACCCTGATCCAGCCCGATACCTCCAAGGGGCCGATGGTTTGCGTCGACGGCGCCGACCTGCTCGCGTGCACGGTCTCGGATTCAGCGCGGACCGTTGAGCTCGATTCGACCCGCGGCGCCCTTGCTGAATGCAACCAGGACCGGGACTTCCTGCGTGTGGCCCTCGAGGCCGCGCCCCCACGGTCGAATCGATGGGGCGCCTTCGGGGCCGGGTTTGCGGCCGGCTGCGGAACGTGCGCAGCCGCGACAGCGACGGCGTGCATCCTCGCGCCCTGAAAAAATTTTCCCAAAAGTCCCACGAATCGACGCGGTCGCATTACTTTGAATAACAACGCCGGCACGAAACGGCGCAAACCAAAGGAATCGACCATGGCAAAGAAGCGCCAGTCCTTCGGGGACTGGATCAAGCAAGTAGGCCGCGCGAATGTCGCGCGCCAGCTGGGGGTGACCTACAAGGTCGCGATGTATTGGGAAAAGGGGCGTTCGACGCCTCGGCCCGATCGGATCGCGCGGATCGTCGCGCTTTCCGGCGGAACGCTCACGGCCGACGACGTGATCGCCTGGCCCCGTCAACTTTCTAAAATGGAGGCCGCGAAATGCAGCTGCTGACCAACTCGCGCCGGAACTGTTTCGGAACGTGCCACCGGAAGCACCTCTTCGAGTACGAACAGGGGATCCGCCCTGCGTCCGAAGCGCTCGCGCTTGCGTTCGGCGACCTGGTCCACAAAGGCCTCGAGGCGTGGTATCTGAACCACTGGCAAGGGATCGAGGTCGCGAACCGTGAAGCGCGCGCCGCGATCGATGCAAACGGGAAGGACCTCGACCCCTACGTCGTCACGGTCGCGCAGGAACTCCTCGAGGCCTATTCCGCGCGGTACGGGGCCGAAGAGATGGAAGTCGTCGCCGTGGAACAGTTCTACGCGATCCCTCTCGTCAATCCAGCGACGCGCGGGACTTCGAGGACGTTCAAGCTCGCCGGCAAGCTCGACGCGATCGTCCGGAAGGCCGGCCGCGTGTTCATTGTCGAGCACAAGACCACGTCGGAAGATGTCTCGCCGGATTCGCGCTATTGGGCGAAGCTCGCGATGGACGGGCAGGTTTCCGGCTACTACATGGGCGCGCAGTCCCTTGGCTGGGACGCCGACGGCTGCGAGTACGACGCGATTCGCAAGCCTTCGATGCGTCCGAACCAGGTCGCGCAGGTCGACGCCGACGGCGTGAAGATCGTCCTCGACGTGAACGGCGACCGCGTGCGCACGAAGGACGGGAAGAAATGGCGCGAGACCGCTTCGACGGCTGACGGCTGGACTCTCCAGACCAGGACGGAAACCGTCGACGAATTCCGCGCCAGGATCCGCGCCGACATCGCAGCCGATCCCGATCGGTACTTCCGCCGGCACGACGTCCACCGGACCGACGCCGACCTGGTCGAATACCTGTCGGACGTTTGGGCCGTCGGTCGCGAAATCGCCGACGCGCAGGTCTCCGGCCGCTGGCCTCGAAACCCTCGGTCCTGTGACATCTATTCCGGATGCCCGTTTTTCGAGGTCTGTTCGGGGCGCGAATCGATCGACAACCCGCACTACTTCAAGCGTGGTCCGATCCACCCGGAGCTCGAGGGATTCGCCGAAACCCTTGCGACAGATGACGATACCACCACCACCGAAGGAAGGGGAAACGCATGAACGCGCCCGTCTCCAATCGTCCACCGATGACCACGAACCGCGCGCCAGCGCAGGCCGCGCTTCCCCTGGCGTCGTTCGCCTCGAGGATCCGCAAGGGTTCGACGAAGCGCCCCCCGCGGGTTTTCTTGATCGGCGTCGAAGGCGTCGGGAAGTCGACATTCGGCGCGGAGTCGCCGAAGCCGTTCTTCCTGTGCGCAGAGAACGGACTGGTTGGAGCGCAGTTCGAAAACTGCGAATCCGCCACGCCGACCGACTGGCTCGATTTCCTCGCCTGGGTCGAATGGCTTGCCGTGGGGGAACACGACTACAAGACGCTGGTCCTCGACACCCTGGACTGGATCGAGCCGATCCTGTTCCGCTATCTGTGCAAGCGCGATTCGAATCCGTCGCGACAGCTGGCAAATATCGAGGATTACGGGTACGGGAAGGGGTACAAGTTCGCCGCTGACGAATTCCGTCGCCTGCTCGTACTGCTCGACAAGTGCAACGCGCGCGGGATGATCCTCGAGGTCCTGGCACATTCCACGATCAAGGCCTTTTCGAACCCTCTCGGCGACAACTACGACAGGTTCGAGGCGAAGGCATCGAAGGAAATCGCGGGGCTCGTCTCCGAATGGGCGGACGCCGTCCTGTTTGCGCAGTTCCAGACCTTCACCACGCCGGCGAAGGGACTCGCGAAGGCGAAGGGATACGGCGGACAGCGCCGCATCGTGAAGACCACGCACGCGGCCGGGTGGAACGCGAAGAACCGCTTCGGCCTCCCCGAAGAGATGGAATTCGACGCCGGTTCGATCCTCGAGGCGATCGCGTCCGGCAACGGCGCCGGCGGCGATTCCTCCGAGGAACTGCGCGCGGAAATCGCGGCGCTCTCCGATTCGCTGCCCGAAAACATCCGGACGCGCGTCGACGCCGACGCGGCCGCGTGCACGGATCCCGCAGGCCTGGCGCGTGTCCTGAACAAGGTCCGCGCCGCGGTCGTCAAGTATGCACCCACCACCAACAACGAAGAGGCCTAGAATGTCCGCAAACCGTTACATCGTCGCCGCGACGACTTCGTCGAACGCGCTCTCCCTGTCGAAGACGAAGGGGACGCCGTCCGTCAAGATCGCCTTCCGCTCGATCCCCACCGAGGACGGGGAACAACCTCGGACCCTGTTCGCCGATCTCTGGCTCACCGACGCGGCCTTCGATGCGTCGATTCGAACCCTCCGCGAGGTGTTCCGCTGGGAAGGGACCGACCTTTCCGAACTGAACTCGCCGATCCTGCAGGGGATCGAGGTCGACCTGGTTTGCGAAGTCGAAGCATACACCGACGCGCAGCAGCAGCCACGCGAGCGCGAGGTCGTGAAGTTCATCAACCTTCCCGGCGCCGGCGGGGTCAAGGCCTTGGACGGCATGGACGCCGCGAATCTGTGCGCGTCCCTGAACGCGAAGCTCGCCGGCCTTGGACGCCAGGCGATCGCAGGACGCCAGGGAAGCGCCAGGCAGGCCCCCGCGGCCGGGCAGACTGGCGCCGGAGCTCCTGGCGCCTCCAGTGCCCCGCAGCACGGTCTCGGGCAGGGACGCCAGGGCTCCGGCGCACCGCGCAGCGGACGCGGATCCGCACCGTCCGGCGCCGACGACTTCCCGGGGTTCGCTCCCCCGCAGGAAAACGGCGAATACTGATGTCGAAGCGGTTCGGCCGCGAATTCCTGCGCCTCCGATTCGGGGCGCAGGTTTTGGCCCCTTCGGGGGCTCATTCGTCGGAACTGCAGGCCGCACGACAGAAGCGAGGCGAGGACACCGAGCGCGACGTTGGGAGCGCGCTTCGGTCCCTCGGCTATCGCCTTGTCGAGAAAAGCGAGGTCTCTTTCGGGCTTCGCAAGGGCGAACGGGCAGGGGAACAGAAGCGCTTCGCGCGCGGGAAGGTCTCGGGCGATTTTCGCGCCGTCGAGAACCGTTCCGGTCGGTCAGTTCTTGTCGAGTCGAAGGCCTGCGACGGCGGACGTCTTCCACACGGGAAGTTCCGCCGGCACCAGCTGGACGCGCTCGAGGAACACCACATGGCCGGCGCCCTCTCCATGGTCGCGTGGACCGATGGGGACGTGCTGCGCCTAATTCCCTGGACCGCATTCCGACGCGTCGGATTCGAGGCCGGGACGTCCGTCGAATTCGTCCCAGATCCTCCCCCCGTCCTCCGAATGGACGACAACGGCCGGCCGTTCTGGGTCGGCGGATCCGTCCAGGTCTACATGAGACAACCCAACACGAAACCGAAGAAAGGCAGAACACCATGAGCAAGACCGAAATCACCACCGACCGCGCCTGGATCGAATCCGGCGTCGTCCGTTGGTACGACCAGCTGGCGAGACGTATCGAAGAGGCACGCGCCGACGAAGAGACCGGCGAGGCGCCGTTCTGCGAGGTCGTCCCTCTCGAGCGCCTGAACGCGTTCCGGTTCTCCGTCGCCGGCCTGGCTGGCGTGATCGTAACCATCGCGATCGCGAACGGCTGCGCCTTCGCGTCGTTCCAGCCGGAAATCCCGATCGAGGCGACGCAGTTCAAGACGGCCGCGCCCGTGAAGACGCGCCCGATCAACAGCGACGACGACCTGAAAGCGCTCGCCGAATCCATCGCGATGTTCGCCGGGACGGACTTCCTCGAATGGCAGGGGACCGCGATCCTCGAATCGCAGAAGGCCGCGGAATGGGCCTGGACGACGCGGGAACTCTTTCGCTTCGTGGCCTGCGCCTGCAGGTCAAGGCGAACGCGGACGGCCTTTCTGTGAAGTACACCGGCAAGCCATCGAACTACTTCGAGGTGCTGCGCTCCCTGTTCGTTCGGCGGGATCCTTCCTAACTTCCGAACGTCCGCCGGCGTGAGAACCTGCGGAATCGCGACTTGAACACCCCGGCGGCGCCTCCCGCCCGGAACGGATCCACTTCGGAGCCGTGAAGGGTTCTCACCGGACAAGGGCGCCCCGGGGGTAGTTTGGAGGACTCCGTGGCCGATAGGACATGGACTGTTCGGATCAACCTCGACGCCCTCGCCGCGGAAATGCTCGCGCTCGACGGGAGCGAAGAGAAAGGCGCCTGGCTGACCGGGTTCCAGGTCGGCGCCGCTGGCGCGCCCCCGCGCGACTCATGGCCGGACGTGAAGCTGCAGGGGTGGAAGTTCGGGATTGCGGCATGCGACGAAGCGGAAGCGTTCCGACGGAAGAAATCCGCAGCTGGGAACGCCAGCGCGTCCGCCCGGCGACGCAGGAACGGATCGGCGCAGCCGACGCGCGCGGTCGCTCCTGAAAAAAGTCCCACAGAAAACGCCGAACACTGTTCGAGCGATGTTCGATGCGCGTTCGATGACGTCGAAACTGCGGAAACAGACGAAAACGACGTAGATCCGGCCGATTCTCGAACACTGTTCGAACGGTGTTCGAAGTCTGTTCGAGAATTTCCCGAACAGACTTCGAACCAGCCAACAGCCAACAGCCAACAACAAGAAGAAGAACAACAACCCGCGCGTGCCGCGCGTGGCGTCGCGCGAGAGTCTGCAGAACGCCGGGAACAAGCGGAAACGATTTACCAGGCCTACCCGCGGCACCAGGGGAAGGGCGCCGCGCTCCCTGCGATCCTGCGCGCCCTGGACCGCGTCCCGTTCGACCAGCTGCTCGAGGCCGTCCAGGCCTTCGCCGTCGCCGTCCAGGGATGGCCGGAACAGGATCGCCAGTTCGTCCCGCATCCGGCGACCTGGATCCGCGGAGAACGCTGGAACGACGACCGGGCGACCTGGCGCCGCAGCGAACAGAACGGACGGCGGACGGCATGGAACAGACTCGGAAGCGTCGACCACCTCGCCGACGTTCCAGGGACGGAAAGGATTTCGCGGAATGTCTCCATCCTTTGAACCTGTCCGGCGCCTGGCGCCACCTCCTGCGCCAGCTGCGGAAGAATCGGAAACGATCATCCGCGAACGGATGCGCGCGGCTGGCGTCCCTCTTCGCCACCTAGACAGCACGCTCGACGCGTGGACGACGCCCCACCCGGGAATGGTCGACGTCCTCGAGACGGCGCGCGGATGGCTCGAGGACGTGCGCACGGGCTCCGAACGCGTCCTGATCATGCACGGCGACCGCGGCACAGGGAAGACGCGACTTGCCGCGGCGATCCTGCGCCAGGTCGGGAAAGGCGCCTCGGTCGCGTTCCGTACCGCGTCCGGAATCGCGAGGGAAATCCGCTCGACCTACCACCGGGACGCGGCCGAATCCGAAGAGGCCGTCCTTCGGCGCCTGACGCGCGCGCGGATCCTGGTCGTCGACGAGATCGGCGTCGGAACTGGATCCGAACACGAACGGAACGCCCTGCACGAAGTTCTGGCGGCACGGTACGACGCCAGGCGCCCGACGATCATCATTTCCAACCTGTCGCGCGCTGACCTGCTCGAGGCGCTAGGGGAACGGATCGTCGACCGACTCAAGGAATCCGGAGCCGTTCTGGTCGCGTTCGTTTGGCCGTCGTTCCGAGGGAAGTAAAAAAACGCCCCACGGTTCGCGCTCATCGTATTACTTTGAATAACACCGGAAGGCAATGACGCCACGGAACAAAGGAATCGACAAATGTCGCAATTGATAACGGTCGAAGCTCGCCAGGTCTACGGGAAGACGGTCTACTATCCAGCTTGCGAACGTGCGCACGCGTTTGCGAAGATTTCGGGACTGAAGACGCTCTCCGAAGCGACGCTCCTCGAGATTCAGGCCCTCGGGTTCGAAATCAATCTGAAGGCGCCGGCGCTTCCCGCATCGATCGGCCGCGGGACGAAAGTCGCGGCGATCCGACCCGCGCCCCCGATCGACGTCCTCGAGGAAGTCGCGAAGCGCGCAGGATTCCCGACGCTGCAGACTCGGAACAGCGATTCCCTCGACTTTCGCGAGGTCTCTGTCTGGACGATGCGCGAAGTCGTGATGGAAGCGTTCCAGGCCGGCGCCAGGAGTGCACGATGAGCCCCGCGACCATTCAGACGCCGATCGGGCCCCGCGAACGCGCCAGCGTCGGCGAGACGTCCGTTCCGACCTACTTCGGGCGCCTGCGCAATGGCGACCGCGCTCAGCTGGTCCGCGCCGGCTACCCGCAGCGGGAAATCCGAAAGGCTTCCGGGATCCGCCCGGATGGCCGGCTTGTTGTTTTCGTCGGTTCGTGCTACTACGAAGTCGGCGCCCCCGTCCCGAAGTCCACCACGAAACAGAAGAGGAACGCCCGATGACCATCCGACCGTGCACAATCCGACGCGCCGACCGCTGGGCAGTTCGCCGGCGGCGCTTCCTGCGCCTGCGCGTCTTCGTCCTTCGGGCCCGGATGCGGGTCCGCGCCTGGCGACATTCTCGCGAATGGCTCGAGCTCGCGCTCGCCTGGACGGTCGTCCTCTTGATCGTTTGGGGGAATCCATGAACGCGGGTTTCTGCGCCCTCGAGCGCAACGGCGACCACCTGTTCGTGCACCTGGCGCGCCCTGTCCGCCGGTTCGTCCCCTGGGGGAAAAAGCACGTCCTCCCGATTATGGTCTGGAAGGCCTTCCTTCCTGGATCATCCGCCCCTCTCTCGACGGGGCTCGCGTTCCGCGAAGCCGGCGCAGTTCGCCAGGCCTGGGAAGCGTTCGACGCTCACCAGGCCGCGCGCCAGCGCTGGAACGGCGACTTGGGGGATTTATGAACGAGACCACCTTCACCGGCCGCGAAGTCGATCCATTCAACCTTCGCCTCTGCGACGTCGAGCTCGAGACAATCGCGCACGCCCTCGCGAACACGTGCCGGTTCAATGGGCACACCCCGCGGTTCTACTCGGTCGCGGAGCACGCCGTCCGCGTGTCCTACTTTGCGTGGATGGTAGGGGGGCCGCGCCTGGCGCTGCTCGCGCTTCACCACGACGACATCTGGGGGACCAGATTCGCCCGATCAAAGCGGGGCTCGGATGGAAGCGCACCAGCTGCCCGACGTTCGGTTTGATCGACATCGAAGAATTCGAGGACTTCGAGGCCGTCGAGGCGCGCACGCTGCGCACGATATACCAGGCGCTCGACCTGCTCGACCTTCTAGAGGAGCGCGGGGAATTTCACCAGGAAGCGATCAAGCGCGCCGACGACCAGGCGCTCGCGCTCGAGCTCCTGGAATTCTGGAACCAGAAGGAACGCGCCGAAGCGCTCGCGCCGCGGTTCGCCCCCCCCTGGCGCCAGGAGCGCGCGATGTTCTTCGCGCCGATCGCGGCGAAGGCCGAATTCCTGGACCGGCACCGGCGCCTGGTTTCGATGTTGTTCCCCGATCGCGCCGGCGCCGACGAATGAACGCCACGCGGAAGGCCGGACCGAAGACCGTCAAGGCCGCAGCCGCGGCCGCGCCGGCGAAGGTCCAGGGAGAGGGGTCCGGTCTGTTCTTCTGGAAGCTGCAGCGGACGAAGGGGTTCCGGCCGATCCGGACGGCCTCGACGATCTTGATCCAGGAGCTCGTCGAGACGCATCCGAACCCGATTCCCGGGCGGATGGTCGGAAACGGCCTGTATTCGGGCCCCCTCTTCCCTTCGACGCCGGCGACGGCGCGCTACAAGATCGACGAAGCGCTGCTCGCGCAGGGGTGGAAGATTGTCCGCGCCTGAACACGCGATGACGGCCGCGGCCGCGGCACGCCGACACCTGGAACTGCAGCACAAGGGCGACGCGCGCGCGTTTCTCTGGCGCAGCCGGCGCCGAGACTGGTCGCCAGTCCCGATGCACCCCGCGATCATCGCGGAACAGCGGTGGGCGCGCTTCGCTTGGATCGCGAATTCCGCGACCCACGACGGCGTCGCCGTGACTGACTGCGGGGGGACCGTCGAGGTCGTACCCTGGAGCGAAATCCTGACCACCACCAACGAAAAAGGGCGCAAACCGTGACACCTCCGAAACCGTACTACCAGGACGACCTGGCGACGATCTACCGCGGCGATTCGTTCGACATCCTTCCGTACCTGTCGGGGATCGGCGCCGTCGTGACAGATCCGCCCTACTCGAGCGGGGGCGCCTTCCGCGGTGACCGGATGCAATCGACTTCGACGAAGTACGTCCAGACCGGCACGCAGGCCTACCGGCCGGAATTCGCCGGCGACAACCGCGACCAGCATTCCTTTCTGGTTTGGGCGTCTCTCTGGCTGAACGCAGCGCGGAACGCGTGCGTCCCGGGCGCCGTCCTGGCGTCGTTCATCGACTGGCGCCAGCTTCCGACCTTGTCGGACGCGATCCAGGCCGGCGGCTGGACCTGGCGCGGGATTGCCGTCTGGTCGAAGGGGTTCGGGCGTCCGACGCCGGGCCGGTTCTCGAACGCGGCGGAATATGTCCTTTGGGGGTCCTTAGGCGCGATGGCCGAACGCGACGCGTATCCGCCGGGCCTGTTCACGGCGCAGCCCCCGCGCGGCGAGCGCGAGCACATCGCACAGAAACCCGACGAGGTTATGGGCTGGGTCCTGGGACTGGTTCCGCCTGGCGCCGTGGTCCTGGATCCGTTCATGGGGTCCGGGTCGACGCTGGTCGCCGCGAAGTCCCTCGGGTTCCGCTGCGTCGGGATCGAGTGCGACGAACGCTATTGTGAGACGGCCGCGCGCCGCGTTTCGCAGGAAATGGCGCTCTCGTTCTGACCTAGAGAGGGGTCCCGCGCTTTCTGCGGGACCTTCCTTTGCCGACTGGAGTTTGGCGTGCTAGATTCTGCGAGGGCCCCGGACACGGGGCGCGCCCCTGGGAAGGCGCAGGGCGGAACCTCCACGGAACGACGGACTCGGGGCGGCACCTGGCGCAGGCCAGGGACCAGGCGCGCGGACGAATCGACCGGAGGATGTTCCCCGATCCCCTCGGGGCCGGAGCGAAATCCGGGCCGCGGGGGGAAAGGGGGGGCATTTCTCTCGGTCCTCAGAATCTGGGGAAGGTCTACCAGGACGTCGGACGTCGCCGGCGAAAAAAACGCGAGCGCATCGAAACATCCCCACGGCCGCGGCCGGATGTATTACTTTGAATAACACCGGAAGGCAATAAGGCCACGGAAAAAAGGAGCACCCCTTGAAGTTCGAAGTTGTCCAGACCGTCGAGATCAACACAACCCACGTCCGCGTTCTGCTTCCCCTGCCCTACGACGACGCGTTCTGCATGGCGAAGGACTTCCCGCTTCGCGCCGGCAATCTCTGGCGCGCGACGATCGATCTCGAGACGGGGAAAATCCTCGAATGGCCGATCGACATCGCGCCCGGATTCTTCGAGGTCAACGAGAAGGTAGTCGACACGGGTTCCTACGACCTGCTCGAGATCGTCGACGGCGTCGAAAAGGTCCTGGCGTCCCTGTCCGACTACGTCCCGAACGGCGTCGTCCCTGGATCCTTCGGCGACTACGTCGAGCTCGAAATCCAGGACGGACACGTCACCAATATGCCGAAGCGCCTGGACGTGTCCGCGTTCTTCCCCCGGCCGGAGTGACCCGGGCATGAACGGCAAGAAGTACAACCCGCAGAATCGCCCGGTCTTCGAAATCATCGATCCGAAATATGTCCAGGTCGGCGAGACCGGCTATCTCGGGAACGACTTCGGCGACCACGTCGCCCTTCACTTCCCGGACGGTTCGATGAGATGTTTCGAGCGCGAAGCGCTTCGCCTGGTTTTTCCGGAGTCCGCCACGTGAGCGCCGGCAAGGTCTCCGCGTGCTACGCCGAAGGATGCCCGACGCCCGGATGGTGCCGCCGGGCCCTCCTGGCGAAGGAACGCCGGCCGCGGTTCGGCGATTTCACGGAAGTGAACGTGATCGAAATCCCGGACGGGATGAACTCGACCAGGTGCGCGAACTTCCTCCTGATCAATGAAGGGGGCGCCGCGTGAAAACCTGCAACGATGTCGTGGCAAAATGGCAGGCGTCGAGGAAATTGATCGACGATCTCGAAAGGGCTCTCCGCGAACTGCGGGACGGAATGCAGAACTGGGAGCTCGGAATCGAAAAGGACGAACGACCATCGGTCGCGCTGCTCTGGCGGACCTTGCGCGAAGAACGCATGGCGCTGAACGTGTTCCTCGCGCGTTCTGTCGTCGTCTGCCCGGAACCGCAGGAATCAGGAAGGAGAGCGGCATGATCGCCGGGCGCGTGTTGAAACGCTTTTCCCGCTGGCTCGATCTTGTCCAACGCATCCGTAGGATCGAGCATGAACGGCGCGAGCTCCTGGACCTGGTTCGGATCATCTACGTCTGGACCGACTACAAGGCGACGCCCTGGGCAATCCGGGCGCGCCAGGCGCTCGAGAAAGGGGGCTCCCTGTGACGTTCACGCTCGAGAACATGAACGGCGCCGCGGTCGTTGTCCAGAAGCGGAAGCCGCGGCCGCGGTCCAGGATTCCGAGGACGTGCCGGATCGCTCGCCGCGTTTCGTGGTGGTCGCGACGTGTCGACTACTTAGGGTTCGCGAAGTGACCACGGCGGCGATCGACTTCGAGCAGGATTCGGCGAACCTGCTCGCCGCGTTCCGCTGCCACTACTGCACGCGCCCGGCCTGGATCTCTTTCGCCGGACGGTCCGGGCGTCGGTTCTGCATCTGCCGAAGCTGCGCCCGGGCCGTCCGTCTCTCGACGTAGATTCTCGGACAATGACCAAACCAACCGGACGACCACGAAAGAAACCGGCAAAGAAGGCCGCTGACGGCGTCAAGAGGACCGCAGCGGATCGCGGCCGGGCGTTCGTCGCCGCGTACATGGCGAACGGCTTCAACGCCACGCAGGCGGCGATTGCGGCGGGATACTCGCCGAAGGCCGCGACACAAACCGGAAGCGACCTCTTGCGGCGCCAGGACGTCGTCGAGCTCCTGACGAAGGAGAGGAAGCGCCTCGAGGACGACGGACATGTGAGTGCGAACGAAGTCGTCGCCGAACTGAAGAAAATCGGATTCTCTGGACGTCGGGACGCCGTCGCGGTCCGCGCTCTCGAACTCCTGGGGAAGACGCTTTCCCTGTTCTCCGAGAACGTCAACAACCGAAACACCTTCCTAGACCCGGACGGGAAGCCTACATTGCCAACAGTTCGAGTCGTTTTCGTCAATCCAACAACCGGAACGGAATCCAATGACCACGACAACCCCGGCGCCAGTTCGGCGCCTTTCCCCCGCTGAAATCCGCAGGCGCTACCCAGCCGGGGGCCTGCAGCTGCTCGACGCGCTCACCGCGGCCGAAGGCCTCGACCAGGCGATCGAGGCCGCGAAGACCGCGCCAGGCGTCCAGCTGACGGACCTCCGTCCGTTCCTCGAATTCGCGAAGCACGCCGGGCCCCTGCGCTCGATCCATTCGCACGCCGGCGGAATCCGGTCTTCGGCCTATGGGGTCCGGACCGCGGACGGCCTCGAGGCGCTGCGCCTGGTCGCCTGGTTCACGATCGGGCCCGTCGACATTGGGACGACCGTCCCCGAAGTAATCGACGGCCGGACCGTCCACGGCCTCGACCTCGAACTCCTGGGATTCTCCGGCGGCGCTCTCGACGACCTCGCGCTCGAGGTCCTGGCGCTGCACACAGGGCGCGTCGACGAGATCGGGGGCGAACTGTGAGCGTCCACCGGTTCCTCGATCGCTGCCCGTTCTGCGGGGCGCCAGGACATTTAGACCCGTTCAAGCACGTGAACATCTTCGGATGCGGTTCGAATGTCTCGGCCGTCGACATTCTCGAACTTCCCGCGGCGATCGAGGCCGCGCGAGCGACGACGCGTTCCGACGAGTGTCGCCGCAGGGCGCCAGGGCGCGTCGAGGCCTTCGAGGGGGCGGACGTCCTGGCGAAGGGGCTCGCCGGCCTGGTCGACGCTGCGCACGGCGCCGCGAAGAGGTCCGGATGGTGGTCCGACCTGCAGACGGGAAAACCGATCGAGCGGAACGTCGGCGAACTACTCGCCCTGATCCATTCCGAAATTTCCGAAGCGCTCGAGGCGCACCGGAAGGGGCGGAAGGACGACCACCTTCCCGACCGTCCAGGGATCGAGGTCGAGCTCGCGGACGCCGTGATCCGGATCGCGGACCTTTGCGGGGGGCTCGGTCTCGACCTTGCCGGCGCCGTGGTCGCGAAGATGTCGTACAACGCGAAGCGCGCGGACCACCGTCCGGACGCTCGCCGCGCGACCGGCGGGAAGGCCTACTGATGGACGCCGAAATCGAACGGATCTCCCGCGAATTATGGCAGTTTGCGCCAGGTTTTGACGAACGCGCAGCGATCAAAACACTACTCAACGAATGCGACCGCTTGACGAAGGCGCTCGAGGCGAGGAAGACCACGGCCGCGGGGATCGAGGGCGCCCGTTTCCCCCTGTGGACGTCCTCGCCGGACTTCGACGCGTGGTATCTCTCCCTCGAGCGCGTCCACCCCTGCGCCGAATTCGAAGGCGACGCGGACCAGTTCGTCATCGGCGACCTGGTCGACGCGTTCGAGGCCGGGAAAGCGCTCGGACTCAAGCGCGGGAATAGAATCGACGCCGATCGACGCGAGGAACTGTTGATCCTGCGGGACATCGCGGACATCGCGCGCCCCCGCTGCCGTGACACGGACCGCGCGGCGCTTTGCGATGCCTTCCGAAGGCTAAACGCGTTCCAGGCGAAGACGACAAGCGCGAAAGGGGAAACGCCGTGAAACTCCGTCTCGTCGGTCTCCGTTGTCCTCGCTGCGGGGCGCGCGTGCGCATCGATGGCGCCGGGCGCCTGGTCGGTCCGAAGGGCGGCGCGCACCGCTGCAACGGCCGGGGGCCGGTCTGATGCCGCGCCCCGCTCCTCTTTGCAGGAAGTGTCGGAAGAGACCGGCGACCGGGCCCGATCGCGAGCGCGACCTGACCTGGCGCCGGACGATTTGCGACGAATGTCGGCGCGAGTACATCGCGACCGATGCGATCGCGATCATCGCAGCAGCAGCAGCGCAGCGGGAAGCGGGGCGCCCATGATTTCCGCGCTCCTGTACCTGCTGCGCCTGGCGCTCCTTGGCCTCGCGTTCGTCTACTTCATTTCGACCTTCGGGATCTATTGGGGCGTCGTCGCCGGCGTCATCCTGCTGGGGACATGGACGCGCGTCGTTTGGGCCCTCGAGAACGTCCTGCGCTTCCTGGTCGGTCTTGACATGGAGCCCTGGGCATGATCGGCCGCGACCGACCAGGAGAGGGCGGAGGCGTCCCGTTTTCTATCGATCAGAACCGCGTCGCGAGGATCAAGGTCGAGCCCGACGAACGCGGGATCCTTCGACCAGTTCAGGGCGCCAGTGTCCCGGCTGCGACCTCCGTCGTCCCCCTCGAGGCCGTCGTCGGGTTCGCCGTCGTCGCGCCGGCCGGGGTTGTCTACGCGACGACCGTCGACCACGGCGCCGGCGCAAGTCCGGGCGTTCCGGCTATCTTCGTCCCTGTTCCCCTTTTCCTGTGAGGTCCCGATGACCACGAAACCCGACCCGCTCGCCTCGAAGTCCGAAGTGTTCCACCTGTCCCCGGGGGGCGTGACGGTTTGCGTCCGCACCCTCGCCTGCGGGTTTTCCCTGGTCGGACAGAGCACGCCATCGGACCCGAAGGCCTTCGACGAAGAGGCCGGGCGCCGGCACGCGCGGAAAGCCGTCGACGACCAGGTCGTCCGCCTGCGCGTCTTCGCCGGCAAGCTCAACGAGTTCAACGGCGCAGGCGCGGCCGAACGATGAACGGCGCCAGAACAGCAGAAGAGGAGAACACCATGCACACCACCAAGCCGACGCGCTACGTCGGGATCCAGGTCGTCGACGCCGTCCCGATGACCCGCGGCGAATTCGAGACGTCCGAAGGGGGCTATCCTCTCGGACAGGGCGCCGAATCGATCGAGGCGACCGCGCAGGGGTACGCCGTCCAGGCCGGCGACGGGGGGAAAGCCTGGATCCCCGCGGACATCTTCGAAACGAATTTCCGCGGACAGCTGAACGACGGCGCCGACGCCGAAACGGCCTGGAAGGCCTTCGAGATCGGCGCGCAGCAGCTGGACGACGAACTCGACCCGATCGAAAAGGAAATCCGTGCGAAGGGGAAGACCGGGCCCCGCGTCACGGCCGAAGCGCTCGAGGCGAAGATCGTCCGCCAGGACTTCCACCGCTTGACGGACGTCTTGACGGTTTGCGTCCTCACGATGGAGAACGGTTTCACCGTCACGGGGGAAAGCGCCTGTGCCGATCCCGCGAACTACGACGAGGGAATCGGCCGGCAGATCGCACGCGCGAACGCGTTTGACAAGCTCTGGCCGCTCGAAGGGTACTTCCTGCGCGAGCGCCTGCACCGTGAAGCCGGGCGCCGCCTTTCGATCGCGCGCGTCGCGTACGAAGTCAACCGCGCCTACTGCCAGTTCCTCGGCGACGATTCCCAGCCGTCCTTCGAAGAGGCGCCAGGATGGCAGCGGGACAGCGCCCTGCTCGGCGTGAACCTGCACGCGGACGGCGAACACGGTCCGGAGGCGTCGCACGCTTCATGGATGGCGCAGAAGATCGCCGACGGCTGGACCTACGGACAGACGAAGGACCCGGAAGCGAAGACGCACCCGTGCCTGGTCCCCTTCGACCAGCTTCCCCGCGAACAGCAGGCGAAGGACTACCTGTTCCGCGCCGTGGTGCACGCTCTCCGATGACCGCGCCCGGCCTGCGATTCGGACAGTCCGACGACCTGCGTCGAATCGCCAGGCCTGGCGACCTGATCCCGGTCCCGCTCACACCGGAACCGGGGACCCTCTACGTCCCCGAAAAGCTGCGCCCGGTCCTCTTCGGGGATAGTCGCTTCGGCTGCGCTTACGGGGGCCGCGTCGGGATGAAGTCGCACACCGTCGCCGGCTACATCGCCGTCGCGGGATCGCTGGAACCGATGCGCGTTTTTTGCGGCCGTCACATTCAAAAATCGATCCGCGAATCCGTCCACCAGCTGATCGCGGACAAGATCGCGTTCCTCGGTTTGTCCAACTTCTACCGGGTTCTGGATACGGAAATCCGCGGGGCGAACGGAACCCAAATCTTCTACGGGGGCCTGCAGTCTCACACCGCGGAACACTTGAAGTCCCTCGAGGGCGTCGACCTCGCCTGGCTCGAAGAGGCGAACACGATCCCCGATTCCGCGCTGAAAAAGTTCATTCCGACGATCCGCAAACCGGGGTCGCGGATCCTCTTCACGTGGAACCCGGAACTCGAGACGGACCCGGTCCACAAGCGCTTCGTGGTCGACGGCGACCCGGAAGCGTGCGTCGTGAAGATCGGGATCGAGGACAACCCCTTCGCATCGCGTGAAGCCTGGATCGAGCGGAATCGCGCCTACCACGACAACCCGGCCGACGCGGCCTGGGTTTGGGGCGGCGAATGTCGTCCGTCGGTCGTCGGCGCGATCTACGAGCAGCAGCTGGCCGCGATGAAGCTCGAAGGGCGCGTGGTTCGCCTTCCATACGATCGCGCGGCCGACATGGTCGTCGCTCTCGACCTCGGGTTCGGCGACCAGACATCGCTCGTCTATGGGCAGCACGTCCGCAGGGAGCGTCGGATTCTGCGCTACTACGAGAACAACGGCGAGGACATCCCGCACTACATCGACAACATGAAGGCGAGCGGGTTCCGGATCGATCGGATCGTCCTCCCGCACGACGCGCGAAGTCGCTCGATCCTCTCGAAAAAGTCCGTTTTCAACCGGATGAAAGACGCTTTCCCGAACGCGGACGTGGTCGTCGTCGGAAGGGACGAAGACGACAACCCGATCGGATTGGAAGACCAGATCGACATCGTCCGCGCCGCGTTCGGCGAGGTCTGGATCGATCCGGAGGGCGCCGGCGAGCTCCTGGAGCGTTTGAAGCGATACCGGCGCCGGCACGACCGCACGACGAACACATACCGCGAACCGCTGCACGACACGAATTCGAACGGCGCGGACGCGTTTCGCTACTGGAACCTGCTCGATCCCCCGCGGAAGCGTATTCCCGGAAGTAATTTCGCTATGTCGGTTCCATCGATCATCTAGGAAAAGGGGCTACCCGTGGAAGTTCAACAGATCCAGGACATGAAAAAGCGGTCCGCCGGAATGATGGGGGACGTCTTCCGCGAATACTGGAGCGATCGCAAGTTCCACGCGGGGGACCAATGGGAAGGGAAGGAACAGACCCGCCTGAACGGGGGGCGCCAGTCCGTCGTGTTCAACCGCTTGCCCGGCCTGATCCACCCCGTCGTGAACGCCGTCAAGCAAGCCCCCCCGGCGATCCTGATCCTTCCACTCGGAGGGGGCGCGAACACCGACAAGGCAAGCCGGACCGCGGCGAGAATCCGGATTCTCGAGAAGGAATGTCGCGCCAGCCGGGCGCGCCTCTACGCTCTGCAATGCGCATCGATTGGAGGCGTCGGTGTCTGGAGAACGATCCCGAAGAACGTCCGCGGGAAGATCCGCCCCGTGACGGAAACGATCCTGGACCCGACGACGGTCTACCCTGATTCCTCGAGCCAGGAACCCGATTTTTCCGACGCGCGCTGGATCGTGCACGAACACCGGATGCACCGCGCGAAGCTGGCGAGCATCTACGACGCTTCCCGCCTCGCGGAGAACTACCGCGCGAAGCAGGAAGCCGGCGAGGACCTGGGCTTCAAGTTCGGCGACGACGCCGACGAGATGGTTTCGGTTCTCGAGGCGTGGTATCTCGACGAGGACACGGGGAAGGTTTGCCGATGCGTCGCTACCGACGACGAGGTCCTGGCGCGCACCGTGACGGAATCCGTCGCCGTGCTCGACGACTTCGGCGCCGTGGTCGGATCGCAGGACGTCGCGACGATCGAGACCGTCGAGCGCTTCGAAATGCGCGAGCTCCCCTATTCCTTCGTGGTCGGCGATTTCGAGCTTTCCGAGGACGGCGTCCGGCACTACACCAGCATCGTTCGGTTCGCGAAGCCGGACCAGATCGCCGTCAACTATGCCGAAAACGAATGGATTTCGGACATCGTCGTGACACCGAAGACGAAGTGGGTCGGCGAACCCGACGCCGTCGAGGGATACGAAGAGAAATGGAAGACCGCGCACCTCACGATGATGCCGTTCCTTCCCGTCAAGGACTTGGAGAAAATGCGCGAATTCGCGCCCCCCGATTTGTCCTCTCGCTTCCTGTCCCTGTCGCAGTCTCACCGGCAAAGCATGGTGGAAGTCACCGGCGTTTCGCCGACGACCGGGCCCGTCCTCGATCCGGTTTCAGGGAAGTCCGTCAAGTTCCAGCAGGCACAGGCCGCGGTCTCGTCGTTCCACTACGTCGACGCGCTTCATGCCGCGATCGAGCACGACGGCCGGGTCTACCTGGACGTCCTGCGCGTCTACGAGAACGACGACGAAATCCGTCCGGTCCTGCTCGAGGACGGCCGCAGCATCGCCCGGGTTTCGTTCGGTCCGACGACCGTCGAGGAAGAGGGCGTCGAGAACGTCGACCTCGAGGGCGAATCCTACGGGGTCGCCGTGTCGGTCGGTCCGGCCTACGGTTCGCAGCTGGAACAGATTCAAGACCTGATCACCGGACTCTGCGAGCGCGTGCCGTCCCTGGCGCCGGTCCTCTTGCCGCTGATCCTTCGCCGGATCGCGATCCCCGAATCCGAGGACGTGAACCAGATTCTCGCGCTCATGGCGCCCCCGAACGTCCAGGCGATGCTCGCGCAGAAGGGCGACAAGGGCGCGCAGCTGGCGCAGCTTCTGAACCAGGCGCAACAGTCTGGCGCGATGGTCCAGAACCTGCAGTCGCAGCTGGGGCAACTGGCGCAGGCGCTCAAGGAATCGCAACAGGCGCTCGCGACCCGCGGCGCGATCCAGGACCGGGACAACGCGGCGAAGCTCGAGATCGAGCGGATCCGCGCCCGGAACGACCAGCTGCTTGCGCAGGAAGAGACGCGCCGCGCCCTACTGCTCGAGCACGAACGCGGCGAGAACGCGCAGGAACTCGAGGGACAGCGCGCCGGCCACCGGATTCTGACGGACTTCCACAACCACGGACTGCGGGGCGTTCCGGGCCCCCGCGGACCTTTCGACCACACCTTCCCGGATTGGAGAAACGGATGAACGACCAGACTTATTTCCGAAGCGTCCTTGCGACGCTCGAGTCCTTGACCGTGAAGGGGGACTCCCGCACGATGCGCCAGCTTGCCGACATGATCGACGGGACGCGCGAACGTCTCGCGAAGCTCCCCGCGGCCGGCGCCGTCCGCCCCGTGCATCCTCGCGCGGGACTGGTCGCCGACACGGATCGCCTTCCCCCTCCCGATGCCAACGGCGCGCCCGAACCTGTTCCGCAGGCGAGCAACCGCGCCGCGGATCCCCTCGAGGTCCCGCAGGCGAGCAACCCCGCGCCCTCGATCCCTGACCACACCGTCACGACCGAGGGCATCTAATGGACCAGAACGCAACGAACAGCGCCCCCGCGGATTCCTCGAGCGCCGGCGGGAACGAAGACACCGGCGAGGACTTCGAGGCCTACGCGTCCAGGATGGACGCCGGCGGCGATGATGCCGGAAGCACGTCGACCCGCGTTCCTGCACAGCAGGGGGCCGCGCAGGGCGACCAGGGCGACCAGGGCCAGGCGCAGGGCCAGGGAGACCAAGCGCAGGGCCAGGTGCAGCAGGGCGACCAGGGCCAGGGGAAGGGCGAAGATCGGCGCCCCTGGAAGCGGATCCTCGCCGCGAATGCAGCCGCGCGGAATTCGGAGGCCGCACGCAGGGCCGCGGAGCTCGAGGCCGAAAACGCTCGGCTTCGCCAGCTGGTCGGCGGCACGCCTGCGCCAGCTGGAACCCATGGCGCGCAGGCGCCGGCCGCTGCGCAGGCGCCGGCACCGGGGCCGAAGCCGAAACCGCGCGAGGAGGACTTCATCGATCCCGCAACCGGGAAGTTCGACGGTCAGGCCTACCTCGACGCGCGCGACGAATGGCGCGACGCGGAGCGCGTGCGGATCGAGCAGGAGAACGCCACGCGCCAGGCGCAGGAACGTCTCCAGGAGGACGAAGAGAAGCACGCGCGCACCGTGAACGCGTCGTTCTGGGGGAAGGCCGCGCAGATGGCCGAAGAGATTCCGGACGCGATGGAAACCCTTCAAGGAATGTCCCACCCGGACATCGCCGGAAGGATTCCCCCGAAGGTCCAGATCGCTCTACTCGAGGCCGATCCGCTGGTGATGTACGCGATCGCGCACCGCGACGACCTCCTGGCCAGCGTGATGTCCGGCGACGTGGCGGGATCCCTTCGCCTGGTCGGGCACCTGGAAGGCCTACTGGCGCAGTACCAGAACCAGCAGGGCGCCGAATCCGGGACGCCTGCAGGGGCCGGGCAGCAGCAGCAGCAGGCCGCGGGCCCCTCGCTCATGGCGCCGCAAGGCGCGCCGCAGGGCGTCCAGCCGGCGCGGAACACGTCCGGGCAGTTCGTCGCAGGAATGCCGGCGACGCCCCCGCGTCCGCAGCCGCGCGCCCCTGTCGACCTCGGGGGAAGCGGTTCCAGGCCTGCAAGCCTGCTCGACGGGGACGACTTCGAGGCCTACGCCGAAGAACAGGACAGGAAAGCGCGTCGCCGTTGACGCCGTCGAGGAAGTAGATTCTCCGAAGGTTCGAGGCGTGCGGGGGAACCCGGCGCCTCGAACCTGATCCGACGCGCAGCGTCGAGGCCGGTGCGCCGGCGTCCCTCGAGCCCGACGACCTCGAGGTGCACAAGTCCCCGACCGACGCGGGTTCGTCGAGGCCGGATTTCCGGCGTCTCCTGGGTGGAGCCCTCACCGAGGAAGCGAACGCAGGGCAGCAGCGGGACACCCCGCGCCTTTCTCGCTTCAACGTCAACACCAGGAGCCAATCATGGCGAATACCATTCGGCAGCAGAACCGGATCGCGAACAAGGTCTTCTACAAGTTCCGGCAGGCCGGAAAGTTCCTTTCCGAGGTCAACTTCAAGTCGGAGGACTTCAAGCCCTCCGAGAACGTCGGCGGCGCGTTCACGTACCGCAGGCCCTCCAAGTCCACCACCTTCGAGACCAATTCGGCCGCGATCGGAAGCGTCCCCGCGGTCGGTTCGGCGCCGACTTACGGCAGCTACACCGAGCCCGTCGTCCAGCTGGTCGTCGCGAAGAAGTTCGCGAAGCGCATCGTCGTTTCGTCCTCGGACATGACTCTGGCCCTCTCCGAGGAACAGGTCCTGTCGCGCCAGGTCGAACAGGACGTGGTGTCCCTTCGTCGACAGATCGAGTCCTACGCGGCGGGAATCGCGATGGCCGGCACCGGCCAGACGATCGGCACCCCGAGCACCCCCGCGACCGGCGACACCCTCCTCGACAACTTCGCGAAGGCCGCGGCGCTCATGAACAGCCGCGGACTCGAGGACGACGGGAAGCGCGTCGCGCTCGTCACCAGCGACCAGGCCGTCGCCCTGAACGGCGCGACCAGGAAGCTCTTCAATCCGACCGAAGAGGTCTCGCGCATCTTCCGGACCGGCGGACTCGGACAGTTCGCCAACCTGAACTTCGCGCAGACCCCGCTCCTCCCTGGCGACCGCGTCACGATCGCGTCCGTCGGAACTCCTCGCGTCAACGGCGCGGGACAGTCCGCCGGCGTGGTCTGGACCTCGACATGGTCGCTCGTCACGGACGGCTGGACCGCTGGCGCCGTGATTCCCGCGGGGACGCTTATCAAGATCGCCGGCGTCGATTGGGTCGTTCCCGACACCTTCGTCGACTTCGGGACTCAGGCGATCTTCCGCGTCGTCTCCACTGTGACCGCGGACGGTTCGGGCAACGCGACGCTGACGCTCGTCGACCCCCTGATCGGACCCCTCAACGGTTCCGGCGATTCGACGAACGGCTACCAGTCCGTTTCGGCGCTCCCGGCCGATGACGCCCTGATCACGGTCGTGAACAACGTCGCGAACGCGAACCCCGCGCTCGTCTTCGACGGGAACGCCGTCCTCGGCGTCTCGCCCGTGATTTCGATCCCGGACAAGATCGAGCACAAGAACCAGAAGGTCGACGGCATCAACGTGATGTTCATCATGAGCGCCGACCCCTTCAACTACTCCTACATCTGGGAAATTCAGGCGATGGTCGGCTTCGTCGTCGGTATGCCCGAAGGCGTGGTCCTCGTCCACTGATCCAACAACGGGGGCGCCCTGAAATGGGGCGCCCCTACTTCCACCACGCCGACGGAATCTGTCGGCGTCCCTCTTTCCAATGACCAAGGGAAAACCGATGCACACCGTAGACGCAAGCGCCGAGCAGCCCTTCGACCTGAACCACTACCTCGCCACGCAGCGAAAGCACACCGGCAACCGCTCGAGCCTCGAATCGTTCTGCAAGCTCGCCGCGCCGAAGGGCCGGTTCCAGCCGGCCGACGAGATTCGCGAGGAATACGAATACCGCGGCTATCCGAAATGGATCCAGGTCGACGGGAAGGAAGTCCTCGTCCAGGATGAAGGAACCCACCGAGCGATCGAGGACCAGATCAAGCGCCGCGACGCGGCCGCGCAGGCCTCCACCGAAGGCGCCGGCGCCCCTCCCGCGAACGTGAACGGCAACGGAACGGCCGCGGCCGGAGGAGAAGACGAAGCGAGCGAATACGCGCGCCTGGCTCAGATCCTGCGCGACGCCGGCCACAACGTCCACGCGAACACCAAGATCGGCACGCTGCGCGAGCGCGTCGCCGCACTCCAGACCGGGGAATAACTGTGAAGGCGCTTCCGATTCTAACCGATGCTCTCGCCCTTGTTGGATTCGTGTCCTTTGGCGAAGCGCCGGAGGCGGAAGCGTCGGCGCTGGCCGTTCGAACCCTGAACGGGATGCTCCTCGAATGGTCGACGAAGAGCATCTATTCCCCGGCGCAGTACGACAAGACTTGTCCCTCCAATGGTTCGACGACCTACGTCCTCGGATCGAGCGATGACGTCCCCACGCCTGATTTCGCGACCGCGCCGAAGGACATTCGGCAGGTCTCGATCGAGCAACCCGGGGGCGTCGTCGTTTGGGCTACTGGAACCCTCCGGACGCTCGCCGATTGGGCGCTCGCGATGCCGAAGACGATCCAGGGAATCCCCTCCACGGCGTTCTGGGATTTCCAACAGGGGCAGTCCCGCCTGCACCTGTTCCCCGCAGCGCCGTCCGGCTACTTGATCCGCGTCGTCGGGAATGCTGACATTCCGACGATTCCCAACGCTCAAGGGGAAATCGACCTCCCGAACGAATACCAAGAGGCGCTTGTCTACAATCTCGCGAAGCGTCTCATGCCGTTCATGCCTCCGAGCGCCGACGCGAACCCGGCCGCGCTCGACGAGATTCGCTTCATCGCGAACACGTCACTTTCTGGCATCAAGCGCCGGAACCAGATGATGCGCTTCGACGCGATCCATTCCGATTTCCCGGATGTCGGGAACGGACACGGCAACGACGGCTACCTCGCATGGAGAGGGAGGGCGGTCTAATGCCGCTACAGGCGATCCCGCTCGGTTCCACGCCATACGCGTCCCCGTGGACGTCCGTCGGTCGCGAGCGCTGCGAGAACCTGTATCTCGAGCGTGCTGGATCCGAGACGGCGAAGGCGCAGGAATTTTACATCCGGATTCCAGGCCTTCGCAGGAAGATCGAGGCGACGAATTCCGCGGCGTGCCGCGGGATGTTCACGGCTTCGAACGGCCGCGTGTTCGGCGCGTTCGGCCAGGGCGTCTTCGAGATTCTGGCGAACTGGACGATGTCGCACGTCTTCGACTTGACCACGTTCACGGGGCCTGTTCGGTTTTGCGAAAATGGGCAGATTCTGCTCGTCGTCGACGGCGCCGAAGGCTGGACGCTCACCTTCGAGACGGGAACTGTCGAGCGCATCGACCCCGACACGGACGGAAACGAGGGGTTCCCGCGCGGCGCGACGCATTGCGTTTGCCTGGATACTTACTTCCTTGTCAACGATCCGCGGACGAACCGTTACAACTGGAGCAACGCGGGGTACTCCCTGATGACCTCCGGAGGGATCGCGGGAAGCGGTGGCCATTGGAACGGCCTCAACATGGCGAAGAAAATCGCGCGCCCGGACGACATCGTCGCCCTTTCCGATTCTCAGAACATGGTCTGGCTTTTCGGCGCGTCGTCGATCGAAGTCCACTATGATTCGGGCGACTACGCCGGGGGCGTCTGGAAGCGCTACGAGTCCGCGATCATCGAGATTGGATGTCTCGCTCCCTCGAGTCCGGCGAAGTACGCGAACAGCGTCTTCTGGATCGGGTTCGACAAGATGGGGACCGTCGGCGTCTTCACGAACGAGGGTTTCACCCCGCGACGGATTTCGGTCCGCGGGATCGAACAGGCGCTGTCGACGATGACAAAAATCGACGACGCGATCGGGTTCACCTTCGCAGAGAACGGCCACGCGTTCTATCTCCTGCACTTCCCCACCGGCGACCGGACGTTCGTCTTCGACATCGTCACCGGCACCTGGCACGAACGGACGTTTCTTTTCCGCGAACAGGGTTCGACGCACCGCTGGCGCGGGATGTTCCCGACGCAGGCCTTCGGATCCTTGATCTTCGGCGACAACTCGACAAACGCGGTCCACGCGTCCGACCAGTTCTATTTCCAGAACGACGACCCGCAGGGAACCGGCGTGAACTACATCCGCAGCGTGAAGACGACGCCGATCGGATTCCAGTCCGGCCGCTTCGTTCGCTACCTGTCGGTCCAGCCGATCTTCGCGCAGGGTCAAGGCCTAGCGATGAACACCGCGCAGGGAGTCGGCGAGGACCCGACCGCGGAAATCGCCTATTCCGACGACGCCGGCGAATCCTGGACGCAAGAGCGGTCTGTTTCGATCGGTCGCCGCGGCCTCTACTCGAAGCGCTCGCGCTTGACTACCCTCGGAAGCTCGAGGAATCGCGTTTGGCGGATTTCGTGCACGTCTCCCGTTCGCTTCCTGATCGTGGGCCTCCTGGCTGACATGAGGGGGGTCGACCGATGAGGGTCGTCGCGCCGATGCCAGTCACGGACGCGCCCGTGACGTCCACGGCCGGCCGGTTCTCCTGGTCGCTCGCCTGGCGAAAGTTCCTGCAGCAGCTGGGCGACTTCGCACGCGCAGCGACGCTCGCAAGGACGACCGCGCAGGGCGCCCGATACGTCCAGACTGGCGCCGTCGTCGTCCTGTCCTACCAGGGCCCCGGGGGGATCGAGCTCGAGCTCCCGAACATGTCCGCGGGGCCGGCCTGGCTGGACGTTTGGGACGGTACGACCTGGACACGTGTCGAGGCGGTCCCGCAGGCGAACGGAACGCAAACCGCAACACTCCCTGCAGGCGATCCGATCCAGGCGCGCGGGGTCTACCTTGCAACAATGACAGAATGAGGGGGCGAAGATGACCGGAGCAGGAAGCGCAGTCGCTGGACTCGGATCGATGGCCGGAGGCCTCGCCGCGAACGAAATCCTTTCGAACGCGCTCGACAGGTCGAACCGAATTTCCAACAAGGGCGTGAACTATCTCCAGCAGGGGAACGCACAGCAGCGCCAGGACTTCCTTCCGTACATGGAAGCGGGAACCAGTGCGCTCGGTGGATACCAGAACCTGATCGCGCAGGGGAACACCGCGGCGCAGCCGACCACGTCGCAGGGTTTCAGCTACGACGCATGGAAGGACCCGGCGACGCAGTTCATGATCGACCAGGGGAACGCGTCGATCAATGCAAGTGCGCTCGCGTCGGGAAATGTCGGCGGCGGACTCGGTCGCGCCCTCACAGCGAACGCTCAGAACATGAGCAAGCAGGCCTATCAACAGGCTTTCCAGAACTACCTCGCGCAGAACACGCAGGACTTCGGGCAGCAGCAGCAGATTTACCAGAACCAGACGCAGAACTACCAGAACCGGCTCGCCGCTCTCGGTAACCTGATGGGGCAGGGGTTCAGCGCTGCGAGCACGACGGGGAACCTCGGCCTCGGCTATGGGAACGCCGTCAACCAGAACTACCTCGCGCAGGCCGCGCAGACGGCGAACATTGGACAGCAGCGCGCCGACGCTCTCGCCGGCGGACTTTCCGGCCTCGCGTCCGGCGTCTCCAGCCTCTTCTGATCGGGGGAAAAAATGCCTATCGGACAATATCTGTCAGAAATCCCGACGCGCGCGATGGACCTTCGGGAACGTGGATACGCTTTCCAGCAGAAGCGGGACCTGAACAACGCGTGGGCGCAGTCCCTCGACGAGACGGGGCGCCCGGACGAGATCAAGTTCCACGCGGCCGCGAAGCGTGCAGGCCTTGGTCCTGATGCCGCTTCGACCTACTGGAAGCAGCAGACGGAGGCGTTCAAGAATGCGCAGGAACAGGCGCAGGCCGCGAACATGATCGAAACCCTCGGTGGCAATTTCCGCGGGATCAAGGGGGAAGCGCCGCTTCCCGAAGTCCGCGAAGTTCCCGCGCCTGGATTCGATGAGATTCCAGGGAACGCCCCGGCCGCGGCGCCTCGCGCTGCAGCCCCCGCGGCGCACGGTTCGCTCGTCGGCGGGTTCCTCCGCGATGGTTCGCAGGCTACGCACCCGTCCGCTTCCGCGCCGGTTCCCGACGTGCAGGACAACGGGGAGCCGACGATCGTCGTTTCTGGAAGCGTCCAGGGCACGCGCGCGCCCGAAGTCGGGCTCCTTCCTCCTGACACCACGACCTACGAACGGGGGCCCGTTCCCCTGCAGGGCGTGGCGACGGAATTCGCGCGCTCGATCCGCCCGACGTTCCCTGGCATGATGACGCAGGCAAGCCAGGCTGGGGCGCCTGGAGAGGTCGCCACCGAAGCGCCGGCGCCGTCCCTGTCCTTTGAATCGATGAACCCGACGGAACGCGCCTACGCCGAGCGCTTCCTGGCGCGGTCCTCGATCCCTGGCGCGACGCCTGCGGAACAGCTGCAAGCCTTCGAGGCGAACGCCCTCCAGGGGATCGCGCGCCCTGTACCGTTCAACGCGCAGCGGGGGATGGTCGCGACGCCCGGGGGCGGAATGATCATCGACCCCTCGAAGCTCGCGGAAGAACGGAACCGCGCGGCCGCGGACCAGGCGCGGTTCCGGGCCGAAAGCTCGAAGGCGATCGCCGAAGCACGGAAGGCGATGTTCGGCGCCTACGAGGGCGTCCAGGCGCCGACGATCGCGCGCGCCGGCGCCGAATCGTCACTGCTTGAAAAGTCGCGTCCGATCATGGCCGCGAACGAAGCGGTCGCCGCGCTGAACCGGGAACTCGGAACGTCGTTCGACCCCTCGAAGATGGGCGACCCGAAGGTCGCCGCGGAAGTCGTCGAGCGCGTCCGCCTGCAGAAGAACCTGGCGAAGCGCGCGGACTCTCTCGAGGTTGTACGGGGCCCCGATGGCTCGATTGATGGGCGCGCGACCTTGTCGCAAATCGTCCCGATGCTCGAAGGAATGGCAAAGCTCGAGGGCCTTTCCGGCACCGAGGGAACGCAGAAGATGATGATCGGACTACTCGCGCCGAAGCTGGACGCGGCGACGATGCTCGCCGCGGGGATGATCGACGCGTCCGGAGGTCTCACCGGCGCCGGCCTGCAGTACCTCGCCGGCCGCGTGAACGACATCCCGATCGAGCAGGTCCGAAAGCTGGCGCGGCACATGGTCGACGCGTCCCCGGGCATGGCCGGCATTTACCAGAACTACCAGAGCAAGGTGCCGCGCGCGATGGCGACGGCGTCGCTCGATTCGTTCGGAAGCGCTGCGCCTGGCGCGCCTTCGCAGGACCAGGGCGCCGCAGGGGGATCCGTGGGCGTCCCTGCGCATGGGAACGGCGTCGGCGAGTACCTGCGCCCCCGCGAACCGAGGAAGCCCGTACACCCTCCCGTAACGGCCGCGCGCGGGGTAACCCCGGCACAGTTCGACCGCGCCTGGGCGAACGCAAAGCCAGGCGACAAGGTCGTCGGACCTGACGGGAAGACCTACACGAAGAAAGGGGCGCGCTGATGTCCTGGAAGCCTCCCGCGGACGCCGCGGAATGGATCCCCCCTTCCGATGCGGTGGAGGATCGCCCGGCCGCACAGAAGCCCGTGGCGCCCTCTCCGGCCTTTGACCCCTCGATCGTGCGGAAGGCCGTCGAAGGCGCGGGGTTCTCTGGACTTGAGCCTGCTGAACAGAACGCGCTGCGCGAATCCTTCCCGACCTCGAGCGCCGCGAAGGCCGGCCGATCCTGGGAAGATGTCGTGCAGGAAATGGACAAGTATCGGACCCCGGAGGTTCAGGCCTCGAGGATGGCGCGCGAGCGCCCGGAAGAGGTTCGCCCGATCGACGCCCTCTTCCCGCGCACGATGGCCGCGGCACGCATGGAACCAGACCAGGTCGCGTTCCCCTGGCAAATGGCGAAGGACATCGCGTCCCTTCCTGGACGCTTTGCCACTTCGGCGGATCGCGAAGGAATGGCGGATCCGCTTCCGCGGACGGAACTCGAGGGCGGTCGCTGGCTCGAGCCTGGCGCCTGGGCAGAACGCGCAAACGCGCTCGTCGAGATGATCGCACGCGATCCGATGACGATCCCGCTCGTCGTGGTAGGAGGTCCTGCAGCGCAGGCAACAACCCGCGGCGCCGTGCAGGCCCTCCGGCCGGCCGCGAAGGCGTTCGGCCTGCTCGAGGCTGCGCGGATCGCCGACAGGGCGACCGACCGCACGCCGACAACGTCGCCGATTCCGACCGCTGGCGAGCTAGTCACGGACGCGGCGCTCGCCGTGATCCCTGAACACGTGCTCGCGCCGGTCGGTCGACTCGCGACCGCGCAGGGCAAGAAGGCCGCGGCAGACGCCCCGGCCGCGTTCCTGCGTATGATGAAGTTTCTACCCGGACAGCAGCGGATGGCCGTCTGGAAGGCCGGGAAGGAATTCGCCGAAGACCCCGCGCTGCGCGCCGAAGTTCTCAAGGGCGCGCAGACTGTTCCCGATGTCGCCGCGAATTTCTTCGCCGGCAAGGAACGCCGGATCGCCGAAATCGGTCCCGCGATGGCTGCAGCAGACGCGACCGGAAAGGCCGTTTCCCTGCGCGACGCCGTGAACGCTGCGCGCCGTGCCACGCTGGAAATGGAGGCCGGAACCGCTTCGCCGCGCGAACGCGCGAAGGCCGTCCGCTGGCTCATGGAGCGGATTCTGATCCCCCCGAAGGGGGAACGGCCGGAATACGTCCGCGTCGTGACTGGAGTCCTCCCGGACGGCACGATCCAGACCGTCAACGTCCGCCACCCGGAAGGCTTGCCGCTGAATGCTCGCGAGCTCTTGAAGCCGACCGAAGCGCGCCCCGTGAAGTCCAACCTCTACAAGGGAATCGACTTCACCGACCCCGCGCATTCCGAAGCGCGCGAGGTCGCGATGGAAGGCGCCGCGCGCAGCATCCGCGAACAGATCGAGGCGATCGACCCGACCGGCACGATCGCGGCGAAGAACCGCGCGGCCGGGAAGTTCCTCGCCGCGGAGCTCGGTTTCGCTCGCGCAGCCACGCGCGACGCGAACAAGTACAAGCAGGGGATCCTCGCGAAGATCGGCCTACTTCCTCCGAGGGACACCCCGGCCTCGATCCGGCGCCTCGACCTGCTCGAGCGCCTGTATTCCGCAGCAGGGAAGGGGCTCGAGTCGCCGGCGACCGCTGGCGCCGTCCGCGCGCCGATCCTCGCTGGTCGCCACGCAGCTTGGGCCCTTCCCCCGGACCTCGATCCGGAAGCGCTTTTCCCTGTCCGTCGTGACTCTGTCCGTCGCGATTCCTCGAGGTCCCACCGATGAAACAGAACGCGCCATTCGCGCCCCAGCGCTACTTCGATTTTTCCGGCCTTCCCCTCGACGGGGGCTATCTCTGGATCTACCAGAAGGGGACCAGCACGCCAGCGACGGCCGCGATTTGGTTCGACGCCGACGGCCTGGTCGCGGGGTCGAATCCTGTCCAGCTGGACGGCGCCGGGCAACCGCAGCCGACGGGGGCGTTCTATCTGGACGCCGGCGCGTACACGCTGAAACTCTTCGGATCGGACGACGTCCAGATCGGCCCCCCCGTCGACGTGATCGTCTTCGGTTCCGCCTTCGGTGGTGGATCCGAGACGATCGAGCAGGGGACCGCGATCATCTGCAAGACCTACGACGACGTCCGCGGACTTTCGCAGCCTTGGGACGTGGTCTATACCTGCGGACGATCGGCGGAAGGCGACGGGGGCGAGGGATGGTTCCAGCGCCGGCCGCTCGAGACCGGCGACGACGACGACGGGATTTGTCTCGTCGCGGGGACGACCCGGTTCGTCCGCGTCTTCGATGCGGAGATCCGCCCGGAATGGTTCGGCCTGGCCTATGGCGCGACCGTTGACCAGACCGTGTTCTTCGGAAAATGCCTTACGGCGTCGCTCCGATGGAAGACGCCGATCGCGATCGCCGGCGACGTCTACCTGACGCAGAACGCGACGATCCTCGACGGACAAGCGCTGAACGTGCACCGCGGGGGGCGCTTCTTGGCGTCTACCGGGGCCGCGGTCGTGATGACCTTCAACAGCGGGTCGCGCCTGGAAGCGAAGGGCGAGACCTTCGGGATCGGTCTTTCGCCGAAGTTCTCGGCGAACGTGATCGACGCGGCCTATCTGTCCTGGATGGGCGGCGCCGTCGGCGACGACAAGATCGCGAAGCTCGCCGGCTGCGCAGCTACCGGCGTGTTCTTGACGGCGATCATTGACGCGACGATCAATGTCGGGACCAGCTTCACGTTCCCCGCGACCGTCGCCGTCGACGTCGTCGGCGGACGATTGAACGTCGTCGCTGCGATCAACGTCGCGATTCCCGTCTTCATCTATTCGGGAACCGCGGCCTGGCTCGTTTACGGCGATTCCGACTATGTCGGGACGATCAATCTCGGGAACCGGATTTCCGTCCTCGAATGGTTCGGTGCGGTCGGCGACGGGACCACGGACGACAGCGCGCCCTGGAAGGCCGGCGTGAACCACGGCCGTGTGCACCTGTCCGGGAAGTACAAGGTGACAGAAGCCGTCACGACCGGCGCGACGCTCGAGCTCTCGGGCGACCTGGTCAACGCCACCGGCTACCACCCCGCAAGCGTCGCCGCGATGCCGGCGCCGTGCGTGATCTTTTCCGGCGCATCGACTCGCCTCACGGTTCCCGCGAACGGTATCCTTGCCGCCGGCGGGATCGGAATCGCATTCGACGACGCGACCGGCAAGTTCTCCGGCAACCTGACGACGTCCGGAATCCTGCTCGACAACTGCGTCCTGTTCAGTGCCGCGACGCTGCGGATTCTGGACTTCGCGGTTCGGTCGTTCGAGTCCTGTTCCCTGTACTCGAAGACGATCATCGAGGCGTCTTCGGCGAGTTATGTCTCCTGTTCGTTCGGCGTCGGTTCCTCCGGAGTCTCGTCGCAAATCTCGATCGACAAAGTCGCCTACCTGAACTACCTCACGCCTCCGTCGAGTGGCGCCGTTCCCCCGCTCGTCTGCAGGGCGACCGACAAGTCGATCCAACTCGGGGCGAATTCCTCGCGTTCTGTCCTGCTTGAAAATTTCTCCTTCGGCGAAGGGACGATCGTCACGGCGGGGGCGTCGTACACGATCGACGCAGACGACCCGGCCTTGACGATCTTCCTCGGGACAGGGCCGATCGCCGTCAACCTCCCGACGATCGACGACATGGGCCCGGATTCGCCACGCGTTCGGATCATCGTCAAGGGAATGCAGCAGGACGGAGTCACGGGGGATTGGGTCTACATCGCGAACGCCGGCGTGTCGTGTCATTGGGCGAACGGAGGACCGGACCCCGGCGTGTCGCAGCAACTCCGGATTCCCGTCCAGACCACCGCGCACTGCGCGTCTATTTTTGTTTTTGCCGATGGCCTCTGGGCTCAAATCTAAGGGGAAACGAAATGCCGACCGGATTCAATCCGCCTCTTCTGTTCCTTCGGGCCCTCGACCACGAAGGACTTCCCGCGCCTGGCGCGAAGCTCTACCACCGCGTCGCCGGGACGGAGCTCCCGAAGGCGATCTACTACGACGCCGCTCTCACGTCGGAGTGTCCGCAGCCCCTGGTCGCGGACGCGGAAGGCCGTTTCCCTCAGTTCTTCCTCGAGGGGGGCGCCTACCGCTTCGTCCTGTTCGACCAGAGCGACGTCCAGCTGCGCCCCCCGGAAGATCCGATTTGGGGCGCGAATGGTGGTTCCATCTTTCCGACGCCGACGAATTCCGGTTTCCTGTACTACGACGAAGACACCGACACCTATTCCTGGATCCAGGTCGAAGGCTCGAAGGTCAAGGTGGACGCCGACGACCCGGTCGCGGGATACCTCTCCGAGAAGCTGACAGATTCTGACACCGTACATTGGGAAGTTCTTCCTGACCATTCCGGAATCCAGGCTGTCGTCCAGGAGGGAGCCGGCGACACGTACAAGACGAAGGTCAACGCCGACGACACGGCTCCCGGGTTCCTGGAACAGAAGCTCGCCGACACGACGGACACGCAGTTTTCGCCGACCGAAGACGGTTCGCAGCTGGACAACATCGTTTACCAGCTGACCGGACTCGGAACCAGGCTGAACCGCGTCAAGGACGCCGGGTTCGACTTCGATCGCGGTCCCTTCCCCGCGGGGAACTACGCCGGCGGTCGTGGTATTTCCTTCGGCCGTCGGTACGTCGCTGGCGTCGAGGTCGATACCTGGATCGCGCAGGGAAACAACGGGAAACTCTATTGGACTTCGAACAACGACGCGACCCGCTGGAAAATCACCACCGAAGACGACTCAGTCTATTCCGCATACCCGGGCGGTCGTACCTATTACGGCTGGTCCTGTATCCAATTCGTCTACGTCGCCGGGGCGCATAATTGTTTTTGCTGGGTTATGGGATCCGGCGACCTTGCTCAGACGGTTGTCTTCATCGAGCACAAGCCGGAAAACTATAACGCCGACGGAACCTTCAAAACGGCCGCGCTCAATTCTGTTACTTATGGGCCTTTGCTTGGGCCATATTCTGCAATCGACATCATGCAAGTAGATACAACGGGGGGAATTTTCATCGCTGGCGATGATACCCGCGTTGGATATACGACGGACCTCGCGACGTTCCAGGTCGTGCTGACGGCCGACCATAACGTCGGCGGTCTCGGGTTCGATGGCGAAACGACTGTCCAGGTCGTCGAACGTGATTCCGGCGTGATTTGGAAAAGTGAAAACTACGGAAACCCCGGAACATTTTCGAAGGTTTTGAGCTTCTATCTCGACGACGTTCTCGTTTCCCATTTTCCGACGGATTTCTCGGCACAATGGGGTTCGATGTTCTCGATGTATGGACAATGGTTGTCTATCAATTTCCACTATGTTTCTGGCGGGATTGGCTTCATCTATTCCGACGATGGGATTTATTGGTATTCCTCGAAGGATGAAGCGACCCCGTTCTACGACGCGAACAACGACGGTCTACGATGGTTCGCGACAAATGCGGTCCCGAATTCCGGAACGCCGATTTACCAGCTCATCGTCTCGATGATTCCGGTCCACCGGCGCTTGAGCATCGAAAAGGGCGCGGTCGTTTCCGGGCCCCTGATCCTGCGCGAGCTCACGAACGTCCCAATCCTGGGGACCGACCACCGCGGCCGCATCGTGAACGGAACCGGATCCCTTTCCGGCTACTTCGTCGACCTGACCACGAACCAGACCGTCGAGGGCGTGAAGACATTCTCCGACGGGATCGGTGCCCTCTTCGTCGACTACGACACCACCCATGACCCCTTCACGTTCACGCCCGGGCGGACCTATTGGGACACGGACGCGCAGACGCTCGCGACCGACCTCGGCAACGGTACGACGCTGCAGCACGGACAGGAAAGCCA
>Ga0209098_1000665_pt1 | contig 36623 bp, 27 predicted proteins | sample AD_JPNHW1_MetaG_FD_184429 | JGI IMG/M metagenome (GOLD analysis project Ga0209098, IMG submission 184429) | Active sludge microbial communities of municipal wastewater-treating anaerobic digesters from Japan - AD_JPNHW1_MetaG (SPAdes) (version 2) | ecosystem: Engineered > Bioreactor > Anaerobic...
TCAAGGTCGCCGGCGCGCTCGCGCAGGCCTTCGGCTGCGGCATCAACGAGCTGCCGCTCTCGCTGGTGATCTCCTGGTTCGAGCAGAAGGCCGTGGCCGTGCTGCTCACGCTGCTCCATCTCGGCGTGCGCAACATCCGCCTCGGGCCCGACCTGCCCGCCTTCGTCTCGCCCGGAGTGCTCGGCATCCTCGTCGAGCGTTTCGGGCTGAAGGGCATCACGACCGCCGATGCCGACCTCCAGGCCTGCCTGGCGAAGTGAAGCTCGGAGCGCAGTCCGGTTAGGTCACAGAGGAAGCGGAGCGGCGGAAGGAGATCGCAGCGTTGGCCTTGGTGAAACGGGAAACCGATCCAGCCAACGCTCCCCGCGAGCGAGCGTTGGCACGGTCTGCTCTTTCACCGAGTTCTCCGTAGCCTCCTCCTTTCTCTGTGCCCTCTGTGACCGACTGCCTCGCGTAGGGTGAACCGGACACCGCCGCGGGCGGGCCGCCACTGGCGGCTTGCCTCCGGCGAGGGCGGCGGCTGCATTGCCGACGATGTCCGCCGCCGCTCCGCACCACGCCGCGCAACTGCGGCAGACCGCGCTCTTGGCCACCCTGCGCCGCAGCCGGATGTTCGCCGATCTCCCGCCCGGCGACCTTGCCGCCGTGGCCGACGCCTGCCGCACGCGCCGTCTCGCCAAGGGCGAGCTGCTCTTCCGCGAGGGCGAGAAGGCGACGGGGTTCTACGTCGTGCAGTCCGGGCAGATTAGCGTGTACCGCGTCACTCCCGGCGGTCGCGAGCGGATCATCTGCCTCTTCTCCGCCCCGGAGAGCTTCGCCGAGGTCGTCCTCGCCACCGCCGAGGCGTATCCGGCCAACGCGGCCGCGCTTGTCGCCTCGCAGGTGATCTGCGTCGACAAGGCCCGGTTCCGCGACCTCGTCGCCCGGAATCCGGGGCTGGCGCTGCACATGCTCGGCTCGATGAGCCTGCACCTGAAGCACCTCGTGCAGTCGCTCGACGACCTCAAGGGCCGGCAGATCGACGCGCGCCTGGCCGCCTGGATACTCGCGCAGGTCGGGCCCGGCGCGCCCGGCGGCCCCGCGAGCTTCAAGCTTCCGATGAGCAAACGCGTCCTCGCCGGCCAGCTTGGGGTGACGAGCGAGACGCTCTCGCGGACCTTCGCCCGCTTTCGGCAGGCCGGCGCGTTGCGCGTCGAGGGCACCGTGCTCCACGTGCTCGACCGCGAGCGGCTCCGCCAGTGGAGCGAGGCCTCGCCGCAGGCGGAGTGAGCGCGACAGGCGAGCCGTGAAGAGTGCGAGCGATGCGGCCTCGGTCTATTGAACAGCAAATTGACGCTGATGGGCGCTGATCGGCGAAGCCGTGTGATTGGGGCGCGCTGCCGGATCGCCACCAGCGTTGGGCCGGTATGGTTGTAGCGTTGTTGGTCGTGAGCCCAACGAGGTGGCTCGGTTGCTGAATCGGAGCGGGCAGACTGGCTACTGAGACCACAGGGGCGGGCGAGGGCACGGCGCGCGGCAGCGAGTGCCGCGTGCAAAGTTGCACCCTCCGCTTCGGCCCGTGAATTGTCCCATGCTTAAGTCTATCGTGTCTGATCGTTCAGATCTCCGATCAGACTCCATATAGTCGATAGGCTCGCGTTTGCTGCTGCGCCAGTGGTGAGTTGTTGCCATCACTCCTATGAATGCCATGTGCAAGAAGCTCGCCTCCGGTAGGCGAGCGCGCACACTTCAGCAGCTTCCAATGATTACCCGATTTCAGGTCGATGGCTTCAAAAACCTTGTGGGGGTCGATCTTCACTTCGGGCCGTTCACATGCATCGCGGGTAGCAATGGGGTGGGCAAATCCAACCTGTTCGACGCAATCCGCTTTCTCGGAGAGCTGGCGTCACGACCGCTGATGGATGCCGCGGCGACTGTGCGCGATAGCCGTCGAGCGGCCGACGTGCGCACGATCTTCCATCGCAGCGGAGACGGGTGTGCGGAGCGAATGCGTTTCGATGTTGAGATGATCGTTCCGGAACAGGCGGTTGACGATGTTGGCCAGACGGCGAAGGCGACGATGACATTTCTGCGTTACGAGCTGGAGCTTGGTTTGCGCACGAATCCGGACACAGGCGGACCGCAGTTGGTGATCCGCTATGAAGAGCTTCGGTCCCTCAAACGAGGGGAGGCCAAGGATCATTTGCCGTTTGGGCACAGCGCCGCATGGCGCAACTCGGTCATCACAGGAGTTCGGCGTGGGCCTGCGTATGTTTCTACGTCGATTGAAGACGGTCAGTGCGTGATCCGACGCCATCAGGATGGAGGGAGCCGCGGCAATCCGGTGCCGGCGCTGGCCTCTTCCCTTCGCGGAACAATCGCCTCGGTGGCTCAAGCGGATGCGCCCACGCTGCTTTGCGCCAGAAGGGAAATGCAATCGTGGCTTCTCCTCCAGTTGGAGCCCACAGCACTCCGTCAGCCGAGTTCGTTCAACGACTCCCCGCGGATGCAGCCCAATGGCGAGGGATTGGCGGCAGCGCTCTATCGCATCGCAAGGAGCTCGAAGGATCCGGAAGCGGTGTATGCGCGAATCGCCAATCGATTATCCGAGCTCATACAGGATGTCCGGTCTATTGGGATCACCCGCAACGAGAAGCTGGAGTTGCTGACGATCATGCTGACGGACCGGGCCGGGACGGAGCACGCGGCGCGCGCGTTGTCCGACGGAACCTTGCGGTTCCTTGCCCTTGCCGTCTTGGAGATGGACCCCGAGGCGCATGGCGTGTTGTGCCTCGAGGAGCCGGAGAACGGGATACACCCCGACCGGGTCGAGCCGATGCTCGAGCTTCTGCAGGATATCGCGTTTGATCCGCAACTGGAACTGGCGCCCGACAATCCGCTGCGCCAAGTGATCATCAACACCCACTCGCCGCTTGTTGTTGGTGAGTGTCCGGACGATTCGCTCGTTCTTGCCAAAGTGGTCGAGGACAGACGTGAAGGACGAATATTCAGCAAGGCGCTCTTCCGGGGCGTTGAAGACACATGGCGTTCCGAAAGCGGAGGAGGCGTAGCATCCAAGGGAGAGCTGTTGACCTATCGCGCGCCGCCTTCTCTCCGCCCGACGCCGTTTACGTTAAGCGAGGAGGGGCATCCGAAACGCATCCGTGAACGGATCGATCTTGGACAGACCTATTTCTCCGGTTTCGAACGGTCGGTGGCCGAGTGATGAATATTCGATATACGCTCGTCGCCGAAGGATCGACCGATGTTGCGTTGCTGCCGATCATCAACTGGGCCTTGCGTGCCGACGAACGTGTCCGCGAGGTCGAGCCGCAATTTGTGAAGCCGAGCGAGTTGCCGCCCGCCAGCGCTGGACTGGCCGCACGGATTCGCGAGGCCTGTGTGCTTTATCCTGCGAACCTTCTGTTCGTGCACCGAGATTCGGATCGGGAGCTACCGGAGGTGCGTCGGGCAGAGATTCGTCGAGCGGTCGAGTATGTTGGCGCGATACCGCATCATGTGCCAGTGGTGCCTGTGCGCATGACGGAAGCGTGGCTCTTGATCGAAGAGAGCGCGATACGCGAGGCTGCCTCGAATCCTGGAGGCAAGATGGCGTTGGGTTTGCCCAAGGTCGGTGGGATTGAGCGAGTGGCGGACCCCAAGCAGCTGCTCTACGATTCCTTGAGGAAAGCGGCAGATCTGAGCGGGCGACGACGGAAGAAATTCCATGTTCCGACTGCTGCTGGTCTCGTGGCTGACCGGATTCGCGATTTTTCGCCCTTGAGGCAGCTCGTAGCGTACAACGAGTTTGAGGTACTTCTCCGGCAAGCGCTGGACGGTTTGGCAACCTGAACCGAGACAATTGGAGCTCCCGCTCATGCGTCTAGCATCCTCTTCGGCGTCCATAGGCCCCCGAACTTGGCGTTGCGGGAGAGGAGGGGGCGGCTTCACGGTGGAGGGATGGCTTCAGCCCAGTTGATTCTGCAGTCGGTCGAGTTCGCGCATCCGGGGATGACGGCGCCGTTGTTCACGGACCTGACCGTGCAGTTTCCGGCGGGCTGGACGGGCATCGTCGGGCCCAATGGCGCGGGCAAGACTACCTTGCTGAAGGTCGCCACGGGCGAACTCGCGGTGCAGAGCGGCTCGGTGCAACGGCAGGGGCTGGCTCTCTATGTGGCGCAGCGGACCGACGAGCCGCCGGAGTTCTTCGAGGATTTCATCTGGGCGCCGGATGCCGCGGTGCTCAAGGCGCGGCTGCGCGTGGGTGAGGACTGGCCGGAGCGCTGGGCGACGTTGAGTCACGGTGAACGCAAACGCGCACAGATCGCGGTGGCGCTCTGGCGCGAGCCGGCGGTGCTCGCGCTCGACGAGCCGAGCAACCACATCGACGCCGAGGCGTGCCGGCTGCTCTGGGAGGCGCTCGAGGATTTTTGCGGTATCGGGTTGTTGGTGAGCCATGACCGCACGCTGCTGGACGGGCTGTGTTCGCAGTGTCTGCTGCTCGATCCGCCGTCCGCCGTGCTGCGTCCGGGCGGCGTGACGGAGGCGCTGGAGCAGCAGGAGCGCGAGGAGACGTTCGCGCAGGGCGCCAACGACGCGCTGCGGCAGACCGCGAACCGGCTCAAGGCGGAGGCGCAGCGGCGTCGGGTGATCGCCGACCAGAAGGCCGCGGCGGCGCGCGGCTCGAAGCAGAAAAAGATTCCCGCCAACGACCACGACGGACGCGCGATGCGCGCCCTCGCGAAGTTGACCGGCAAGGACGCCTACGCCGGCAAGATGGCCGCGCAGATGAAGCAGCGCGCGGGCAAGGTGGCGGCGCAGCGCGCCGAGATCGCGGTGAAGAAACGTTACGAGACCGGGATCTGGGTCGATGGCGCGTCGTTCATGCCGCGGGATTTCCTGCTGCGGTTGCCGGCGGGACGGTTGCCGCTCGGCGGCGGGCGTTTTCTGCACTTCCCCGAGCTGGCGATCGGCGGCACGAGCCGGATAGCGTTGAAGGGGGCGAACGGACTCGGGAAGAGCACGCTTGTGCGGCATGTGCTTGGGCAGTTGCAACTGCCGCTGGAGAAACTGGTGACGGTGCCGCAGGAGATCTCCGCCGAGGAGTCGCGGGCGTTGCTGGAGACGGTCAAACGGCTGCCCGACGCGGAGTGCGGGCGGGTGATGACGACGATCAGCCGTCTCGGTTCGCGGCCGGCGCGATTGATGGAGAGCGCGCTGCCGAGCCCGGGCGAGGTGCGCAAGCTGCTCCTCGCGCTGGGCATCGTGCGCGGGCCGCATCTCATCGTGATGGACGAGCCGACCAACCACATGGACCTGCCCGGTATCCTCTGCCTGGAGGAGGCGCTGGCGGACTGCCCGTGCGCGATGCTGCTGGTGAGCCACGACGAGGCGTTCCTCGACAAGATCACCACGACGGATTGGCTGCTCACGCGGGACGACGCTGGCGACACGAGGCTGGAGATCGTGGCCGCGCGGTGATGGTCGCAGACGCGAGTTGAAGTTGAAGGTTTAGGTTGAAGGGCGGAAGCGAATGGAAGCAACAAGTGGCTGTTGCCCACGTGGCAGTGCGCCGCTCTCGGCGAGCGGCGCCACAGGGTGGAGAATCGGGGCAGAACCGGTTTCAGCGAAGCCGGCTACAAGAGAGAACGAAACGGCCGCTAGCGGCGTCTTGGCGCGGGTGCGGAAGTCTGCCTCGGCCCGGGCGCTTGTCTCGCTTGGGGCGCAAGCGAGACAAGCGTGGCTGTCTTCTGCGCGCGCTACTCGGTCTTCCGGGCGAGTCCGCGGCGGACCATGGCGAAACCGAGGCAGCCGAGGCCGGCGAGGAGCGCGTAGGTGCTCGGCTCGGGGATGGCGGTGAGCGTGGTGGCGAGGCGGAAGCCAAGTTTGTCGTTGGCGGCGGTGTCGATGAGGTTGTTGAGGCGGGCGTTGGTGAGCTGGTTGGCGGTGAGGTTCCACGCGCCGCCGAGGGCCCAGTGGCGGGTGCCGGCGGCGTTCTGCGCGGTGCCGGTCCACTCCTCCACGCCGCCGGTCATGCCGTACAGGCCGTAGCTGTTGGCCGCGCCGTAGGTGACGGTTGGATAGGAGTCGGAGGTCGGGCCGATGCTGAGGTAGCCGTAGAAGGCGTCGGTCTCGGCGAGGGTGTCGGCGCCGGTGCCGTAGAGGCGGAAGGTGTCGGCAAGCGGATCGTGGTAGGCGGCCTTGTACCATTCGTCGGCGGTGGGCAGGCGGAAGTCGCCGGTGGTGGCGGTGCTGCCGGTGCCGAGCCAGTTGGCGAAGGCGACGGCCTCGCTGTAGCGCACGACGTTGACTGCCTTGTCGGCGCAGCCGAGGCGGAGGTTCACGGAGCCGTCGGCGTTGCGGGAGAGACCGATGTAGGGCGCCTGCGTGCTGGAGAACATGTACGAGGCGTAGCGCGTGTCGTTGAGGAAGACGGCGTACTGAGCCCAGGTGACCTCGGTGGTGCCGATGTTGTAGCTGTAGCCGACTTTGCCCCACCCGCGGCTCGAGGGCGTGGTGGCGGTGGCGCCGGTGTCGGCGACCGCGGCGAAGTCCATGCCGACGCCGGCGGCCTGGAGTTTGGCGTAGCCGGTATCGGCGCTGAGGGCGAAGTCGGCGGCGGGCGCCGAATGGATGAGCGCCGCGGCCAGAAGGCCGGCGGCGAGGAGGCGATGTGTGGTGTTCATACTTGGGTGAGGGAAAAGGGACAAGGCTCCGCCCAGCGCGCCTGGCTGGAGGCGCGTTAAGGGGGCGTGTGGTGGGTCAGGGATCCGGCGGCTTCGCCTTTGCGAGAGCGGAGGCGAGGCAGTCGGGGCAAATGCAGGGGCTGCGTTTCCGGCGGGCGGGGACGCGGGCGAGGAGTTCAGACGGGAAGTAGCGGTGGAAGCACCAGCAGCCGCCGTTGGGGATGGCCGGGTCGGGCTCGCCGCAGCGGTTGGGGCGGCCGCAGAGCGGGCAGATGCGGTCTTTGCGCGCTGGCTTCATGATGTGGATGCCGCTGGCGCGAGCTGCCCGGCGTCGGTGGTCGGCCGGTACTCCTGCCAGACGTGCGGTGAGCCGGCGGCGCGGCGGGCAATCTCTGCGCAGTCGGCGGCTGTGAGGCCGGGCCACTTGGTCGTGCGGAGCTGGTGCGGGACGGCGCGGGTGCGGAGGAGCGTGATCGTCTCGGCGAGGGCGGTGGTGGCGACCGGCATGCCGACGGCTTCGGCGTAGCGGGACCATGGAGCCTTCAGATCCATGGCGACGAAGTCGATGAGGCGGGCGTCGAGCAGCGCGCGCACGAGGGCGGGATTGGAGCCGTTGGTGTCGAGCTTGGTGGCGAAGCCGAGCCGTTTCACGGCGTGGAGAAAGGCGCCGAGGCCGGGCTGGAGCGTGGGCTCGCCGCCGGTGACGACCACGCCGTCGAGCTTGCCGCGGCGCTGCGCGAGGCGTGCGAGGATGTCGGGCGCGGGCAGCGGGAGCGTGAACTGCCCGGGGTGGACCAGCGCTGGGTTGTGGCACCACGGGCAGCGCCAGTTGCAGCCCTGCGTGAAGACGACCGCAGCGAGATGGCCGGGGAAGTCGCTGAGGGAACAGGGAACGTAGCCGCCGATGCGCATGGGGGAGGGAAAAGTAGCGAGTAGTGAGGAGCGAGTAGCGAGGAGGCGGAGGACGGCGGAGCTACGCGGGAATGTGGCGTTCGTTCGGAGGATCGCGGCGGGCGGAGCGCTTGACCCGCTTGGGGGCAAGCGGGTCCACCCGCAGGCGTGGGACCGATCTACTCGCTGCCCACTGTTCGCTCCTCGCTACGGCATGATGGTCACGCGTTGGCGATGATCGGCTCGGCGGGCCGGTCGGCGACGCGCGGAAACGGCAGGCCGGACTCGGCGGCCTGGGCGGCGGGGACTTTGAAGACGCGGCGGCGCGAGTACTCGGCCTGCTTGCCCTCGTTCCACTGCTGGACGGGGCGCAGGTAGCCGACGACGCGCGAGTACACCTCGCTATCCTTGCCGCAGTGCGGGCACTTGAAGTGCTCGCCGGCCACGTAACCGTGCTCCGGGCACACGCTGAAGGTCGGCGTGAGCGAGAAGTAGGGGAGGCGGTAGCTGCCGGCGATGCGGCGCACGAGCGTCTTCACGGCCTGCGGGTCGGCGATGCGTTCGCCGAGGAAGAGGTGGAGGACGGTGCCGCCGGTGTAGCGGGTCTGGAGTTCGTCCTGGTGGTCGAGCGCCTCGAAGAGGTCGTCGGTGGTCTGGACGGGGAGCTGGGTGGAGTTGGTGTAGTAGGGCTTGGCGCCGGACTGGGCGACGTCCTCCTCGTTGGCGGCGAGGATGCCGGGGAAGCGCTCCTTGTCCTTCTTGGCGAGGCGGTAGCTGGTGCCCTCGGCGGGGGTGGCCTCGAGGTTGTAGTGGTTGCCGGTCTCCTGCTGGTAGGCGACGAGGCGCTCGCGCATGAAGTCGAGCGTGCGCAGGGCGAAGGCCTGGCCCTCGGGTGTGGCGATGGTGCCGAGGCCGAGGTTGACGCAGGCCTCGCTCATGCCGACCAGGCCGATGGTGCTGAAGTGGTTCTTCCAGTAGCAGCCGAAGCGCTCGTACATGTGGCGCAGGTAGTGGCTGGTGTACGGATACAGCCCGGAGGCGGTGAGGCGTTCGAGGAACTTGCGCTTGGTCTCGAGGCTGTCGCGGGCGGTGTCCATGCGGCGCACGAGGCGGGCGCGGAACGCCTCCTCGCGCTCGGCCAGCGGGGCGTCGGTGCCGGGGGCGGCGGGGTGGTCCTGCGTGGCGAGGTAGCCCAGGCGTGGGAGGTTGATGGTGACGACGCCCACGGAGCCGGTGAGCGGGTGCGCGCCGAAGAGGCCGCCGCCGCGCTTCTCGAGCTGGGTGTTGTCGATGCGCAGGCGGCAGCACATCGAGCGGGCGTCCTCCGGCTTCATGTCGGAGTTGATGAAGTTGGAGAAGTAGGGGATGCCGTAGCGGCCGGTCATCTCCCAGAGGCCGGCGAGGTTGGCGTTGTCCCAGTCGAAGTCGGGCGTGAGGTTGATCGTGGGAATCGGGAAGGTGAACACGCGGCCGTGGGCGTCGCCCTCGGCCATGACCTCGAAGAAGGCGCGGTTGAAGAGGTTCATCTCCTCCTGGAACTGGCCGTAGCTGAAGGGCTGGAGCGCGCCGCCGCGCACGACGGGCTGGTCGGCCATGTGGCGCGGGCAGACGAGGTCGAGGGTGACGTTGGTGAACGGCGTCTGGAAGCCGACGCGGGTGGGTACGTTGATGTTGAAGACGAATTCCTGGAGCGCCTGCTTGACCTGCACGAAGGTGAGGCCGTCGAAGCGGATGAAGGGGGCGAGGAGGGTGTCGAAGCTGGAGAAGGCCTGCGCGCCGGCGGCCTCGCCCTGGAGGGTGTAGAAGAAGTTGATGATCTGGCCGAGGGCGGTGCGCAGGTGCTTGGCGGGCTTCGACTCGATCTTGCCGGGCACGCCGCAGAAACCCTGGTTGAGCAGGTCGTAGAGATCCCAGCCGACGCAATACACGGAGAGCTGGTTGAGATCGTGGAGGTGGAAGTCGCCGGATTCGTGGGCGGCGCGGATGTCGGGCGAGTAGATGGCGTTGAGCCAGTATGTCTGCGAGGCGGAGGAGGAGAGGTAGTTGTTCAAGCCCTGCAGCGAATAGCTCATGTTGCTGTTCTCGCGCACCTGCCAGTCGAGCTGCTTGAGGTAGCCGTCGATGAGGGCGACGTCCTGCTTGGCGGTGATCTGGCGCAGGCGCTTGTGCTGGTCGCGGTAGACGATGAGGGCGCGCGCGGTTTTCCGGAAGGGCGAGTCGAGCAGGACCTCCTCGACCATGTCCTGCACCTGCTCCACGGAGGGCTCCTTGTCGGCGATGGTGCAGAGGAGGAGATTCACGACGCGGACGGTGAGGCGGTGGGCGAGGGCGTCGTCGAACTCGCCGGTGGCGGCGCCGGCGCGCGCGAGGGCGCGGGTGATGCGCGCGGCCTCGAAGGGCACGCGGCGGCCGTCGCGTTTGCGGATGAGGGAGGGCAGGCCGGGCGTGCTCTGGAGGTAGGCGGCGAGATCCTGGGCGGGGGTCGGGAGATGGAGCGGCGGGACGTTCATGGTGGAGACGGGGTTGGGGAATTTCGGAAGGCGGATTGCGGAATGGGGCTGTGGAGGACGGCGGAAGGAGAAATGTGGAAATCAGGGGATCAGGAACGGAGGGCGAGGGGAGCTGGAGGGCGGGCGTCAGGAGAGGACGAACACGAGGACCTGGGCGGTGAGGACGCGCAGGAGCATGGTGAGCGGGTAGACGGTGGCGTAGGCGACCGCGGTGCCGTTGCCGGCGTTGGCCTGCTGGGCGAAAGCGAGCGCGGGCGGGTCGGTCATCGCGCCGGCGAGCAGGCCGCAGGTGGCGTCGACCGGCAGGCGCGCATGGCGGCGGGCGAGCCAGGCGGTGAGCACGACGGGAATGAACGTGATCGCGGCGGCGAGCGCCATCCAGGCGAGACCGCTGCCGTCGAGCAGGTGGGTGAAGAAGGCGTCGCCGGAATTTAGGCCGACGCAGGCTAGGAAGAGCACGATGCCGATCTCGCGCAGGGCCAGCGAGGCGTTGGCCGGCACGTACCAGACCAGCGGGCCGAAGCTGCCGAGGCGACCAAGCAGGATGGCTACGACGAGCGGACCGCCGGCGAGGCCGAGGCGCACGGGCGCGGGCAGGCCGGGCAGCGCGATCGGGATCAGGCCGACGAGCACGCCGAGCAGGATGCCGAAGAAGAGCGGGCCTACGCGCGTGTGCTCGAGTTCCTTGGGCGAATCGCCGAGCAGCCGGGCGGCGTCGGCGATGGCATCGGCCGTGCCGACGAGCGTGAGGACGTCGCCAAACTGCACGCGCAGGTCCGGCTCGGGCACGAACTCCAGCCCGTGGCGCGCGAGTCGCGTGGCGGCCACGCCGCAGCGCGCCTGCAACTGGAGTGCGGCGAAGGTGCGGCCGACGGCCTCGCGATGTGTGACGATGAGGCGGCGGCTGGTGATGGGGCCCTCGTGCGTCCGCAGATCGACGGAGGCTTCTCCGCCGGCGAGCAGGGCGGCCTGTTGCACGGTTTCCGGCTCGCCGACGACGAGGAGCACGTCGCCCAGCGCAAGCTGTCGCTCCGGCGTGGGCACGACGGTGGTTGCGGCGTGGCGCAGGCGGGAGACGGTGAGGCCGCGGCCGGAGGGGAAGGCCTCGCCCAGCGGGCGGCCGGCGAGGGCGGGGTTGCGGATTTCGAGGTTGCGGGCCTGTACGGAAGGCTCGGCGGCGGGCGCGGTGGAGGCGCCACCGGGCTTCGGCAGAAAACGGCGCGCGAGCAGCATGGCGGCGATGACGCCGAACACGCCGAACGGATACGCGAGCGCGTAGGCGGAACCGTGCTGGGCGAGGGCGGCGGCATCGGCGCCGGTCTCGGCGAGGGCCTGGGCGGCGGCGGCGAGGCTGGGGGTGTTGGTGGTGGCGCCGGAGAGCAGGCCGGCGGCGACGGGGAGCGGCAGCCCGGCGAGTTTCCAGACGCCGACGGCGAGCGCGACGCCGAGCAGGACGTTGGCGGCGGCGAGCAGGTTGAGCTTCAGGCCGGTGCGGCGCAGCGAGGCGAAGAAGCCCGGGCCGAGCTGCAGACCGATCGAGAACACGAACAGGATGAGGCCGAACTCGCGCACGAACTCCAGCACGTGCGGATCAACCTCGATTCCGAGCCGCCCGCAGAGCAGCCCGGCAAAGAGCACGCCGGCCACACCGACGCCGACGCCGCGAAGCCGTACGCGGGCGAGCGCGAGCCCGACGCAGGCAACGAGCGCAAAGGCGACGAGGCACTGTGCCGTATGGCCGGCGGCAAAGAAGGACTTCAGAGCGTCCATGGCGCGCCTCCGTGCATCCGGGCGGCGATGACGTCGTCGTCGGGGGCGACGGAGGACGGCAGGGCGCAGCAGAGCCACCGGAGGGAAAGGCCGGAGGCGGATGGACGGGGCGCCGGGAAACGGCGCGATGAGCCGGACGCGGGAGTGCGTCCGCAGAAGGACGGAAGCGGCTTCATTCTGGCGATGAAGGCCGTGTCACGCGCGTTGGGCGCGGAGGGACGGCGGATGGACGACTCCGGAGCGAATGTTCGGACTTCGGGTTCTCCGGACTCGGTGAACGCAGATCTACGAATGCAGAATGTAGAACCGAGTTACCCAAAGTCCGGGCCTCCGCTCCGCCTTCACCCTTGGCTTGTGCCGTGGATTGGCTGTGCCCGCTGGCGTGTTCTGGAACCGCCGGCGGTGGAGCATCGTGACCCGTTACCGCAGCGCGACTGTGGCCGATTCACACGGCCTTCCCCGCGCCGGAGAAGAAAAGGAAAGAACGCCGCCATGACTGCGCCGCGACGCGCGCGCGTCAATCCGACAAATGGCGGTTCGGGGGACTGAAGCGTTCAGACCGGATGGTGAATGGGGGAATCGGGAAGCGAGCGGCGCAGGCGGAGTAGCGAGGAGGGGATACAAACGCTGGAGCGCAGAACGGATCGCCGCTCTCGGCGAGCGGCGCCACAAGCCTATGGCGGCTGGTGTGAAAAGACGGGCGCTGCGGAGAATCTTCCTGACTCAGAAGGCGAGTTCGGCGCGGAGCGGACGTGGGGCACGCCGTTCTCGACTTCAACTGGAGGCGATGGCGTCGAAGACGCGCTTCAATGCGTCGGTCTGTGCCTGGAACTTGGCGGCGTTGGTCTTCTTGAGCCGCGCCAAGTTCTGCAGCTTCCACTGGATTGCGGGGAGTTCGGCCAGATGCGGACACCGCATCGCCTCCCAAGGCGGATTTCCGGCGACAAGCCCGAGCAGAAATCGCCGGTGGTCGTCGGTGAGGGCGGAGGCGAGTTCGCGGCGGAGGCGCCGCCGAGCGTCTTCGAGCGTGCCGAGCGCGACGGGATTGCGCTCCATGCCGGCGAACTCGTTCTCAAAGGGACGCTCCAACGCGAGATCCCGCGAGCCGAGCACCTCATGCACCGGGCGGTTGTGCCCGGCGATGTAACCGACGAAGCACTCCACGAACTCGGGACGCAGGCCGAAGCGTTCGAACATGCCGTGGACGTCGAAGAGGTCCCGCGGATGCTGGCGGTCGAGCGCGGCGACGAGTTTGCTCCCGTAGAGTTCGGCCACCGCGAGAGTCGGGACCGTGAGTGCTGTTGTGAAAAGATCACTGGCGGCTTTCGAGAGCGGTCGCAGTTCGACCGGGAGCAGCGTGCCGCGGAAGACGTAGTTGATCTCAACCTTGACCTCGGTTCGGTCGCGGCGTGCGAGAATCTTGGTCTCGTCGCCGGTCTTGCTGCTCGCGATCTCCGCCTTGATCCCGCGGTGCTGGAGTCGGGATTGGATCTGCGCCAGTTCGCTGGCGATTTCGGCGAGGGCGGCCTCTCGCGACAACCGGTGCGGCACAAACACGATGTCGAGGTCGACGGACAGGCGTGGCATGTCCTGGACGAAGAGGTTGATGGCCGTGCCTCCTTTCAGCGCGAAGCGACCGTAGGCGAACACCTCCGGAGCGACTTCGAGCATCAGGCGGACGGTATCGACGTAGAGTTTGTCCATCACGGTTTGAGGATGAGGGTGGTGCCGTCGGGCATACGGCTGACCCAGCGACCCCGGCCACGGGGACCCGCCAAGGAACGCGCTTCCGCGGCCCAGGGCAGGTTCAGTTCGTCGGCGAGGTTGAGGCAGAGCCGGACGACTTTTACGCGGAGACAGTGCTGGAGGAGCACGCCGAGCGCGTCGAGGCGCACGGCGCGGACTCCTTCGACGAGGTTGCGCGTTTCCTCCAAGCCCTGTTCGGTGCCAACCTCGGCGAGCAACTCAAGCAAGGCACGCTCGGGGACCGAGACGAGAGGGCCATCCGGCTCTTCCGGTAGGCCTTGGAGACCGAAGGCCCTGGGAAGCGTGCTCGCGAAGAGGCTACGTGACACATAGCGGGCCGGGAATCGCTCGGTAAACCACGGGGGAAGCCGACTGGCCTCGTCTCCCCAGAGGACCAGACGTTCGCGCGGACCGACGTTGTGCCGTACGCCACGCCAGGCCAGCGCGGTCTTCCCCCCGACGTGGAGCCCCGCCATCTGCTCCGCCAAGAATCGTACCGTGGCGGCAGCTTCCAGTTCGTCCTTCGGGAACAGGAACACCCCCCGGCCGAGTCGCGTCAGCCAACCGGTGCGCACGTAGTAGGAGGCGAGAGCCGAAGAGACGCCCACCGCTTTGAGGGTCTCGCTCGATAGCGGCACCCCTCGCGGGAGGGCAGCGAGTGCCTTGATTGGATTTCTGGAGCTAGATGAAGCCAAGTTTGAACAATCTCCGGAAATGCAAACTAGCTGATTGGGAAAACAAAGAAAGCTCAAACCAAGTTTTATCTTCTGACGGTTTTCGAAGCAGCGAGCGGAATGCGTTGAGCACGGAAACAGGGCCTGCTTATAACATACTTGAAGTGATCAAAATGATTACTTTAAGTATGTCGCATGCCGCAGATCACTCCAGACTCACTGGATCGCGCCCTCGGCTTATTGGCGGAGCTACTGGCAGTGCGGAATCACCCGGCGCAGCACTTCGTCGTCTGCGGCGGTTCGTCGTTGCTCGCCCTCGGCTTGGTGAGCCGGACGACGACGCAGGACGTCGACATCCTCGCACGGGTCGAGGCGAACCGGCTGGTCACGCCGCGGCCGCTGCCCGACTGGCTCCGCGTGGCGGCCGACGATGTCGGCGCGCAGCTCGATCTGCCGCGCGACTGGCTCAACGACCAGGTCGCCGATGAGACGCTGTTTCGCTGCGGCCTGCCGGAGGGCCTGCAATCGCGGCTCACCACGGAGAGCTATGGGCCGCGCCTCCTCATCAGCTTCATCAGCCGGCGGGATCAGATCTTCCTGAAGCTCCACGCCGCCGTCGACCGCGATGGCGGGAAGCATTTGCAGGACCTCCTCGATTTGCAGCCCACCGCGGACGAGTTGCTCGCCGCCGCCAAGTGGTCGCGCACGCAGGATCCGTCCGACGGTTACCGGCTCCTCCTCGGCGAAATGCTCAAACACCTCGGCCATGGCGAACTCGTTGCCCAGCTCTAGCGAGGACCTGCGGCGGTCCGTTGTCGACCTGCTCTGGCGGCAGTGGTCGGCGCTCGGCGTGGCCGGGCAGGTCGCCCCGGGCGGCAGCGCGGCCGTCGATCCGGAGGCGCTGCTGCTGGTCTCGACCGTCTTCGCGCGCCACGACGCGCGGCTTTTCGACGAGATCGCCGACTGGCTCCAGCAGAACGGCGACTGGATCAACCTGCTCCGGATGGCGCGGCTCCAGCGTGAGCTCGGGCTTGGCGATGTCACGGTGCTCGGCGCCTTGGCGGATCATCTCACGCAGCGCTCCGCGCACTCGAAGTGGAAGGGCTTTGCGAAGAAACCGCCGCAGGTGGACCAGCCGGTGCCTTTGTTTCCGCATCTCCCGTCACCGAACCGTACGGACGACATCTTCCGCCGTTGGGGTTGGCTGCGCACGCCGGTCGAGCCGTGCGGACTCAGCAAACCGCCGCGTACCAACCAGCCCGGCGCGTTCCTGCTGCAACTGCGGGCGCTCTTCGGCATGCAGTCGCGCGCGGAGGTCATGGCGTGGTTGCTCGCCCATGAGTCCGGTCATCCCGCGCAGATCGCCCGCGAGACCGGCTACTTCCGCGGCTCCGTGCAGAACGTCCTCAACGAACTCGAGATTTCAGGACACGTCTTCGCCACCCGTGACGGCCGCGAGAAACGCTTCATCGCCCCCCGCGAGCACTGGCGCTTCCTGCTGACCTGGTCGCCGGATGGCTCCGCCGAATTCCCTCAATGGGTGCCCTGGGCCGTCCTGTTCACGCTCGTCCGCCGCTTCCACGACCTGATCGCATCGCCGGCGTTTGCCGGCTATTCGGCCGACCTTCAGTCCATCGAGTTGAACCGGGCACTCACGCCGTTGATCAACCGCCTTTCGGCTGAAGGATACCGCACACAGGACTTGGCTGAAATTCCCGGGGCGCAAGCGGTGGACCGATTCTTGATCCGGCTCTACAACCTTCTTGCTGAGCTCGGGCTGTAGTACTGGCTCCAATTCGAAGCCTCCGCTGATTCGCGATATTGCCTCACTTCACAACGAGTAACGATCTACCGCGCGCGAATGACTCCGTTGGCTTGGCGAAGACGAGTGACGGAGTACCAGAGTTGGCGAAGATAGGCTGGTCATCGCCTCCCATGTTCGCCTGTATGTGATCGGGTGTAACAAACCTCACGCCCAAGAAATTTGAAGTGGTAGGTGCTTCACGAGGCTTCCGGCCACCATTGAAATCTTTTCCTTGAACTATGCCACTAGAGCACGATGCCTCTCGCCAGCTCGACGGATTGCAGCAATGCCTTTCTCAGAATCGTCGGCCGCTCGGGCTTTTTATGGCCGCGGGCTGTGGATTATCCGTTCGCAACCCCGCGGACCCAACGAAACCGCTGATCCGCGACGTAGCGGGCTTGACTGCTGATCTTGTGTCTTCTCTCGCCGGAACGGCGCATGCGGCCGTGCACAAGTCGGTAGTGGAGCATCTGGTCGAAGACGGCGTCGCGAAGCCGAATATCGAGGTGATCTTGAGTCATGTCAGGGCGATGTCGCGGATCGCGGGGAAGAAAGACTGTCTCGGCCACAAACGTGACGCGATCGACAGGCTCGAGACAGCAATCTGCGAATTTATCGCCCGCGCGGTAGATCAATCGTTGCCGAGCAGCCTCACGCCACATCACCAGATCGGACGTTGGCTCCGGTCCCAGGCTCGGCAGGAGGCAGTCGAAATCTTCACAACCAACTACGACCTGTTGATCGAGCAGGGACTTGAGGCACAGAAGGCACCATACTTCGACGGTTTTGTCGGAAACCGGCAGCCATTCTTGGACATCGCTGCGATCGAGCAGGAGCAGTTGCCCGCGCGGTGGACACGCGTTTGGAAGCTGCACGGATCGATCAATTGGCAATATGAGAAATCAGCTGGTGTAATCCGGCGGGTTGGCAACTCGGCGGGCGGTGCAGCTTTGATCCATCCTTCGCACCTCAAATACGAGCAGAGTCGCCGGATGCCTTACCTGATCATGATCGATCGGCTCAGGAACTTCCTGAAGAAGCCTTCGGCGGTCCTTGTCGTCAGTGGCTACTCATTTGGCGATGAACACATCAACGAGTGTGTGGTGGAGGGTTTGAGGTCGAACCCTTCGGCGGTGGTCTTTGGGCTGCTTTACGGGAAACTCGATGACTACAAACACGCGCACGAGTTCACAACCACCGCAGCGAACTTGAAATTGCTTGCCCGCGACGGAGCCATTGTTGGCGCTCGACGGGGACCTTGGAAGAAGGCCGCGGACGGCACCGACGTTGAATTCGCCCACGGTGATTTTGCCGTGATGGGCGAACTTTACGGGGAACTCGCGGGAGCCGAGCCGACCGCACCTTCAGCTCCGTGAGTCCCGATCCGACATTTCTAGGCACAATCCAGGACGTCCATGGCGCGACGGTCAGCGTTGCGTTGGACGAAAACACCATCGCTGGCTTGGCGTTCATTCGCGGCGATGCCTATCGCATCGGACAAATCGGAAGCTTCGTGCGCATCCCGGTTGGGTTCGTCGAGCTGTTTGGTATTGTCACCCAGGTCGGCGCCGGCGCCGTTCCCGCAGCAGTTTCCGCAATACAGCCCCACGGTTTTCGTTGGCTGACGGTACAGCTCGTCGGAGAGAGCCGTCCGGGCAAGAAGTTCGAGCGCGGCATCTCCCAGTATCCGACGATCTCAGACCCGGTCCATCTCGTGACCGAGGATCACCTGCACCGGATTTACGGAGCGGCCTCCGACGGGAACACCATCGAGATAGGGAGGATCGCGAGCGCCGACTCGGTTTCCGCCCTTGTTGATATTGACCGGTTCGTTCTACGGCACTCTGCCGTTTTGGGCGCAACGGGTTCAGGAAAATCGACTACCGTCGCCTCATTGCTGAACGCATTCTCATCGGCCGCACGGTTTCCTTCTTCCCGGATCCTTTTGCTCGACCTCCATGGCGAATATGCGCGAGCGATGGCCGAACGGGCGACGGTGTTTCGGATCAACCCAGAAACCGCGAAAGCCGAACAGGCTCTCACTCTTCCCTATTGGGCGATGACCTCGGACGAACTCCTGCCCCTACTTGTCGGGACGGTGCCCGAGCAAGAACGGAACAACCTATTGGAGCGCCTTGCCGACGCCAAAAAGCAATGGGTGAAGAGCCATCCCGAGTCAGGCTTGACGGAGGCCACCACAACAGTGGACAGCCCGGTTCCCTTCAGCGTCCACCAGTTCTGGTTTGAGCTGCATATCGCAGTGTATGCGACATACACCGCCCAAGGGACGGCACAAACCGAAGCTACCCGTGCCTACGAGATGGCGGGCGATCAGCCGGTAGAAAAAGGCAACGCGCTGAATGTCGTCCCGCCAAAATTCCGGCCTCATACACAAGCTGCCAATGCCGAGAAAATCTACCAGCCTCATCAGGTCCTGAATTTACGGCGGCAGGTCGACTTCCTCGCTGCCCGCTTACGTGACCCACGATTCGACTTCTTGTTTTCTCCGGGGGACTGGAAGGTCGGGACGAATGGCGAAGTCGCCAAGGATTTGAACGCGTGGTTGGCACAATGGATCGGGAGTAATAAGCCGATCTCGATTCTGGACCTATCCGGAATTCCCGTGAGTGTGTTGGTCGAGCTGGTTGGAGCATTGCTCCGGGTGGTTTACGATGCCCTGTTTTGGGCACGGAACCTGCCCGAGGGCGGTCGTCAACGTCCGCTCCTGATCGCGCTCGAAGAGGCGCATACCTATCTGGGGCAGATAGCTGGGAATCCCGCCGCTTCGATTGTCAGGCGTATTGCAAAGGAAGGCAGAAAGTACGGAGTGGGATTGATGCTGGTGAGCCAGCGGCCTTCAGAAATCGATGCCACGATACTTTCTCAGTGTGGTACTCTCGTTGCGCTCCGTCTCTCGAACGCCACGGATCGGGGGCATGTGACCTCGGCGACGACGGATCATCTCGAAGGCCTGCTGGACATGCTTCCCATCTTGAGGACGGGCGAGGCGCTGATAATCGGCGAAGCGGTAAAGCTGCCTATGCGGGTGTTGGTCACGGCACCGCCAGAAAACAAGCGTCCCGACAGCAACGACCCGAAGCTTTTCGATCAAGCCATCCAGACTGGATGGAATCGACCGTTCGTTGCTAGCGATTTCTCCACCGTCATTACGTCGTGGCGTAAACAAAACCCGCGCTCGGCGTCAGACGCTCCAACTCCAAAGTCATGAATCGTACCCCAGTCTCCTCCTCGAATCTCGCCTCCATCGGATATGACGCCGAATCCCTCATCCTCGAAGTGGAATTCAACAACGGCAGGGTGTATCAATACTTCGAAGTTCCGCAGGGGATTTACGACGAGCTGATGTCCAGCTCGTCCAAGGGTAGCTACATGAACAGCGTGATAAAAAAGCAGTTTCGCTGTTCTCCATGCTGACAACCAATCGAACAACGGCTCTTGTGGCGAGGCCACCAAACGGAGGTAAGGCGGACGAGCTGCCACGCTTAAGGTGGCTCGCAGTCCTGCTTGGCGGCCGTGAGTCGGCCTGATTTCGCGCGGGTTTTCAGGAAGAACGCTGGCAATTCTCGGGTGGGTTTTCGCGTTCGGAATGGGTGTTTCGGAAGCATTTCGATGACGGTTCGGCGGGCGCAGGAACGCTCGGTTTCGCTCTCATTGTCGGGAGGGTATTGCGTCTGTTGCCGAAGACGCGTGGGGGGGGACTCGGGGAACCAGGTGGGCTCGTCGTCGCGGCGGGCTCCGAACCGACGTGGTGCGGCTCGTGCGGGAAGCGGGTGGCGGGGCGGCGGGATTGCGCCTACACCGATTTTGGGAGACGCGGTCCGTTGAGACGGTGACCGCGTTCGGCCGTGATGGCGGGCATGATCACCGCTGGCATCATTCGCAACGGCCGAGCTAAAGGGGACTGGATAGAAAAGAAGGGGCCCTACGACGGCGGGTGGGGACCAGTGGACGGTTGCCAGTGGCCCGTGGTGAGGAACGCGGTGACTGGTGCTGGTGCGAGGGAAACGAGAAACACGCGACAAGCCGCCTTCGCCTGTGTTCGCAGGACGGGGAAGCCTATACCTTCGGCAATGTGACGCGGTGCGACTGGTTCTGGAATTTTCCGGCGCGGGTGCGGTGAGGTCGCTGACGCGAGTTGAAGTCGAAGGTTGAGGTTGAAGGGCGGGAGGCGGAGACGCATCCGGCCTCCTACATTCCGCGTGTTCAGCGCGTGGCCTCGATGAAGATCTCGTCGGGGGTGTCGATCCAGGTGTGGAGGGCGAAGCCGTGGCGGGCGAAGGCAGACTCGAGCTGGGCGCGGGACGAGCGGCGTCGACGGCGGGGGAGTTGCGCTGTGGCGACGGACGAGTTCATCTCGGCGCCGCTCACCATGCATATCCCCGACGGATTCGTAGATGGAAAGACGGCTGTGACTGCGGCGGCGCTGGCCGCGACCGGGCTCGGACTGGCGCTGGCGCAGGCGAAGCGCGAGCTGCCGCCGCGGCGCGTTCCGCTGCTGGGGCTGGGCGCGGCGTTCGTCTTCGCCGCGCAGATGGTGAACTTCCCCGTGCTCGGCGGGACGTCGGGGCACCTGATCGGCGGCGCGCTCGTCGCCGCGCTGCTCGGGCTGCCGGCGGCGGTGATCGTGATGACGACGGTGCTGATCGCGCAGTGTTTTCTCTTCGCCGACGGTGGTGTGACGGCGCTCGGGGCGAACGTGTTCAACATGGCGGTGGTGGCGCCGTTCGTGGGGCTGGCGGTATTCCGCGGCGTGAGCCGGCTGCTGCCCGGGCTGCGCGGGCAGGTGGCGGCGTTGGCGTTTGCCGGCTGGTGCTCGACGGTGGCGGCTTCGCTCGCCTGCGCCGGGCAGCTCGCGTGGTCGGGCACGGTGGCGTGGTCGGTGGCGCTGCCGGCGATGACCGGTATCCACATGCTCATCGGCCTGGGCGAGGGCGCGATCAGCGCGCTGGTGTTCGCCGCGGTGGCGCGGACGCGTCCGGAGCTGGTTGGCGGCGCGACAGGCGCGGCTGCGCCGGCGGAGGGCGGTGCGCGCGATTTCGTGCGGTACGGGCTGCTGGCGGCGCTGGGCGTGGCGTTGTTTGCGGCGCCATTCGCCTGCCCGTGGCCGGACGGGCTGGAGGCGGTGGCGGCGAAGCTCGGCTTCGAGCATGCGGCGCACGAGGCCGCGCCGGCGCCGATGCCCGACTACGTTTTCCCGTGGATCGGTCACGAAGGGCTGGCGACCGCGGCGGCCGGTGTGGTCGGCGCGATCGTCGTCTTCGCGCTGGCGGTGGTGCTGAGCCGGCTGGTCGTGCGCAGCCCGGAGCGGGAGTGAGACGCTCAGCGCAGCAGGTGCCGACAGAAGGCAACGAAGGGAACGAAGCGCGGAGGCGCTGGCCTGGGTTCAGCCTATACAAAGCAGTTGGACACAGAGGTCGCAGAGGTAAGGCAGGAGTACACAGAGAGTACGGAGGAGTACTGGAAGCCGGAGAGGCTCACCATTTGGGTGAGTAGGCCGTACTACACTGCGAATACCCAAGTTCCCCTCGTGATCTCCTTCCGTCTCTCCTCCGCCTCTGTGCCCTGTCCGAACAGCCGTTTCTGGGCTCAGGCGTTGAGGCGCCAGATCGCGAAGTTGAGGACGGAGGCGAAGGACACCCACGCGAGGTAGGGCGCGAGGAGCCAGGCTGCGGCGGGACGGACGTGGGCGAACGCGCGGATCGTCGCCGCGATGGCGAGCCAGAGCAGGACGATCTCGGCGAAGGCGAGGTCGGGGCGGTGAAGGCCGAAGAAGAGGGGCGTCCAGAGGGCGTTGAGCGCGAGCTGGACGACGAAGAGGATGAGCGGGCGGCGTTGCTCGCGCCAACCGCCACGGCGCCAGACCTGCCAGGCAGCGACGGCCATCGCGGCGTAGAGGACGGTCCACACCGGGCCGAAGAGCCACGCGGGCGGATTCCATGCGGGCTTGTTCAGCGTGGAGTACCAGCCGCCCGAGTTCGCGGCGTAGCCGAGTGCCGGGGCCGCGAAACACACGAGCAACCAGAGGAGAAGCCCGGACCAGCGAGGTGATGGCGTGGCGTCTTGGGATCGGCTGTTGTTCACGGTTCTCGGGAGGGGGCGGCCTCGGGCTCCGCCGGTGGCAGGTTGGCCGACTTGGGTTTCGGGCGCAGGAGCGAGGCGGCGACGGCTGCGGAAAGGATGGCGACGATGATGCCGAGGGAGACGAGGGTGTCGATCTTGTAGGCGGTGTGGGTCAGCAGCATCTTCGCGCCGACGAAGGCGAGCACCACGCCCAAGCCTGTCTTCAGATAGTGGAACTTGTCCATCACGCCGGCCAGGGCGAAGTAGAGGGAGCGCAGGCCGAGGATGGCGAATACGTTGGAGGTGTAGACGATGAACGAGTCGGTGGTGACGGCGAAGATCGCGGGGATGGAATCGACGGCGAAGATGACGTCGGTGAACTCGACCATCAGGAGGACGACGAAGAGCGGGGTGGCGAGCAGCACGCCGTTTTCCCGGACGAAGAAGTGGTCGCCGCGGAAGGCGGGGGCGACGGGGAAGAAGCGCTTGAAGAGACGCACGAGCGGGTTGCGCTCGGGGTGGATCTCCTCGTCGGACTTGAGGAGCATCTTGATGCCGGTGACGACGAGGAACGCGCCGAACACGTAGATGATCCAGGCGAACTTCGCGATGAGCGCGGCGCCGAGCAGGATCATGCCCAGGCGCATGACCAGCGCGCCCATGATGCCCCAGAACAGGACCTTGTGCTGGTAGTGCGCCGGCACGGCGAAGTACGAGAAGAGCAGGGCGAAGACGAAGACGTTGTCCGCACTCAGCGAGTACTCGATGACGTAGCCGGTGAAGAACTCGAGGGCTTTGGCGCCGCCGGCGAAGTGCCAGACGCCGAGGTTGAAGGCGAGGGCGAGCGCGATCCAGGCGGCGGTCCAGCCCAGCGCCTCCTTGAAGCCCACGGTGTGGGACTTGCGATGGAAGACGCCGAGGTCGATCGCCAGCATCGCGAGGACGAAGAGATTGAAACCGATCCAGAGCCAGGTGGTTGTTGTCATGGTGTGTGAGGTCGGCGGACCGATGCCGGACGCGGGGAGGATAGCGCCGCGGCGAAGTTTCGACTAATACGCATTTTGACAGTAACGCTTAGAGAATCCCTAACAAATCCCGGACATGGAATGGCTCAACTATCACCACCTGCGGTATTTCTGGACTGTCGCCAAGGAGGGCGGACTGCAGAAGGCCGCGGAGAAGCTGCATGTGTCGCCGCCGTCGATCTCGGCCCAGATCCGGGAGCTGGAGGTGGCGCTGGACGCGAAGCTGTTCCGGCGCAGCGGGAGGCGCAATGTGCTGACCGACGCCGGGCAGATCGTGCTGCGCTACGCCGACGAGATCTTCACGCTCGGTGGCGATCTGCTGAGCTCGCTCAAGCAGCGGCCGACGACGCGCTCGCTGCGGCTGCATGTGGGTGTGGCCGACTCGCTGCCGAAGCTGATCACCTGCGAGATCCTCAAGCCGGTGCTGGAGCTGCCCGCGGTGCATCTGGTCTGCCGCGAGGGCAAGATCGAGGACCTGCTGGCGCAGCTGGGCTCACATCGGCTGGACATCGTGCTGGCCGACGAACCGGCGTCGAGCAGCGTGAAGTTCCGCGCGTTCAACCACCGGCTGGGCGTATCGGAGGTGGCGTTGTGCGCGACGGCGGAGCGGGCTGCGGCGTTGCGTCGCGGTTTTCCGAAGTCGCTGGATGGGCAACCGGCGCTGCTGCCGGCGGAGAACACGCCGCTGCGGCGCGCGTTGGAGAGCTGGTTCCGGGCGCGGAAGATTGCACCGCGCGTGGTGGCTGAGTTCGAGGATCTCGCGCTGATGAAGGCGATGGCGGCGCGGCAGCACGGGTTCGCGCCGATCCCGAGCGTGGTGCTCGGCGAGGCGGTGGAGCGCTACGGGCTGCGGCGGATCGGCCTGGCTGAGGGCTGCCGCGCGGAGTTTTATGCGATCACGGCGGAGCGGAAGGTGGCGCATCCGGCGGTGGCGCTGCTGACCGAGCGTGCGCCGAAACTGGTGTTCGGGTGAGCTGCTGCTGCGGAGGAAGTAGCGAGTAGTGAGGAGTGAGTAGCGAGGAGTGAGGAAGTGCGGGCTCGTGGGGGCTTCCGTGGCGCTGCTCGCAAGAACGGCGGGATCGAGGCGAACGGAGCTCGGAAATAGCCGCTCTCGCGAGCGGCTCCACATTCGGACGGCCGGGGTGGCGCACAGGCGTCCAGACGCCGGGACGCCTGTGCCGTGGGGAGGGCGTTGCAAGACAACGCCCCTTCGGGAGGAGGGGCGAAACGGGCATTGCGGATCACGGGCGTGAAACCCGTGCGCGGGAGATGCGATTTCGGGCTTTGCGCGGGAGGGGAGTTTGGCGGTTAGTGGCGTTCAACCCAACATGAGCGGCATCCACCTCGGCGCCTCGCACGCCCACCTCCACGCGGAAGAGCCGCGGGCGGAGAGCGCGCTGGCGCGTTGGCCGGCGGGGCCGAAGCTGGCGGCGATGCTTGTGCTGGTCCTCGGCACGGCGACGCTGCCTGTCACCTGGATCTGGTGGCATCTGGCGGTGGTGGCGGTGCTGCTCGCCGCAATCGTGGCCGGGCGGGTTCGGGTCTCGCGAGTGCTGGTGCGGCTGGCGTGTTTCGCGCCGTTCGTCGCGGGCGCGGCGCTGGCTGCGACGTGGCATGGCGAGACGGGACCGGGCTGGCGCGCGGTGGCGCTGCGCGGCGGGTTGTGCTTGGCGACGGTGGTCGTGTTCGGTGCGGTGACGCCGTTTGCGGCGCTGCCCGGCGTGCTCCGGCGCGCGGGCGTGCCGACGCTGTTGGTGACGACGCTGGCGCTGATGCACCGCTATTTGTTCGTGCTGAAGGACGAGGCGCAGCGGATGCAGCGTGCGCGGGCGAGCCGGACGCTGGTGCGGCCGCGTCGGCTGGCGTGGGGGCTGCCGGCGGAGTTGGTCGGTCGGTTGTTCGTGCGTGCCTCGGAGCGCGCGGAACGAGTTTATCTGGCGATGTGCGCGAGGGGGTGGCGATGAGCGCGGCGATCGAAGTTTCCAATCTGAGCTTCCGGTATGCGGATGGCACGGAGGCGTTGCGCGAGGTGAGCTTCGCGGTCGCTCCTGGCGAGTGCGTGGGACTGCTCGGGCCGAACGGCTCGGGGAAGTCGACGCTGCTGCTGCACCTCAACGGCATCCTGCCGGAGAAGCCGGGCGCGGAGAGCGCGGTGCGGATCGACGGGCTGCCGGTGACGGCGGGCAACGTGGACGCGGTGCGGCGCCGGGTGGGGCTGCTTTTCCAGGACCCGGACGACCAGCTGTTCTGCGCGACGGTGGCGGAGGATGTGGCCTTCGGACCGGAGCAGCTTGGGCTGGCGAAAGACATTGTCGCCGCGCGGGTGAGGTCGGCGCTGGAGCGAGTGGGGCTTTCCGGGTACGAGCGGCGGATGCCGCACCATCTCAGCCAGGGCGAGAAACGGCGCGCCTGCCTGGCCGGAGTGCTCGCCTATGAGCCGTCGGTCCTCGTGCTCGATGAGCCGACGAGCGGGCTGGATCCGCGCGGCCAACGGGAGTTCAAGCGGCTGCTGCGCGAGCTGCCTGCGACGCGGCTCATTGCGACGCACGATCTGGAGATGGTCGTGGAATTGTGTCCGCGGTCCATCGTGCTCGACCGCGGGCGGATCGTCGCGGACGGCCCGACGGTGGAGCTGCTCGACAACGAGGAGCTGATGCTGGCGCACGGGCTGGAGCGGCCGCACATCCTGCAACACCGGCATCCGCATGGCGGTTACGCGATGAAGCCGCGGGCTGCCGGCGGCGCGGCGATGCCGGGGGCGGAGACGTTCCGCCGGATCGGTTGAACGACCCAGGGCCGGCGCGCATTTACACGGCGCGGGCGCGGGAGCGGCGGGTGACCTCGGAGACGGCGAGGTAGAGATCCTCGCGGTCGAGGACGCCGACCAGGTTCGCCTTCTCGCCGGCGATCTCGACGACGGGGAGCGTGTCCTCGGGATTGCGGGCGAAGACCTCGAGCGCCTGCGGGAGCGACATCGAGGAGTCGAGGAGCGGAACCTTCTCGTGGGCGACGTCGATGGCGAGGACGGTCTCGGCCACGTAGGGGTCGCGTAGGAAGGGCTCGACGTCGGCCAGCTGGATGACGCCGGCGAGGGTGCTGCCGTCGTCGGTAACTACGACGTGGGCACGGCGGGACTTGAGGAGGAGGGCTGCGAGCTCGTTGAAGCGGGCGGCGGGGCGGATGCGGAGGAACTCGCGGCGCATGAACTGGGCGACCTTGAGTTCGCCGAGTTCGCCGTCGAAGAGCGAGGGGCCGCCGGACTGGAGGCTTTCGCGGTAGATGCTTTCGCCGCCGAGGCGGCGGGCGGTGAAGAGGGCGACGACTGTCGTGACCATCAGCGGGAGGACGATGTGATGGTTGAGCGACATCTCGAAGATGATGAGGATGGCGGTGATCGGGGCGTTGGCGGCGGCGGCGAGGAATCCGCCCATGCCGGCGAGGGTGAAGCCGGTGGGGTCGAGGGCGGGCAGCCAGGGGAAGAGCGCGGCGGCGGCCACGGTGAGGGCGCCGGTGACGGCGCCGACGAAGAGGGTGGGCGTGAACACGCCGCCGACGGCGCCGGAACCGAAGGCGGCGGTGGTGGCGAGGATCTTCACGGCCGCGATGGTGAGCAGGAGCGGCACGGTGTAGTGACCGGCCTGCAACAGATGCTGGATGACGGACATGCCGTTACCGACGGCCTCGGGGCGCCAGAGGGCGAGCGCGCCGACGATGGCGCCGCCGAGCGGCAGGCGCACGGCGAGCGGGAGGTGCGTGAGCTTGAAGGCCTTGCTGGAGTGGCGCAGGAGCCGCATCCAGAGGTGGGCGCCGAGGCCGCAGCACAGGCCGAGCAGCAGGTAGAACGGCATGGAGCCGAACGTGGGCCCGGCGACGGTGCCGATGGCGTAGAGCGGGCCGTCGTTGAAGAGGGTGCGGTTGACCAGCACGGCGACGACGGAGGCGATGAGCAGCGGCCCGAGCGTCTCCATCGCGATCGAGCCGAGGACGATCTCGGCGACGAAGAGCGCGCCGCCCAGCGGGGAGTTGTAGGCGGAGGCGATGCCGGCCGCGGCGCCGCAGGCGACGACGAGGCGCATGCGCGCCGGGGACATGCGGTGGAAACGGCCGAGGAGCGAGGCGCCCACGGCGGAGAGTTGCACGAGCGGACCCTCGCGGCCGATGGCCTCACCGGAGGAGATCGAGAAGAGCGCGGAGAGGGAGCGCAGGAGGCTGGGCCGCACGGGCACATGCCCGTCGCCCACGACGACCGCTTCCATGTAGTCGGTTGACTTGGTGCCGTGGAGCCGTCGGGTAAATAGCATGACGATGCCGGCGAGCACGCCGCCGACGGTGGGGATGAGAAGCCGTTGCCACCAGTCCAGCGCGGCGAAGGTGGCGACGATGTCGCCGTGCTCGCCGGTGAAGATCGATTGGAGGGCGTGTGCGGCCAGGCGGAAGGCGACTGTGCCGAGCGAGCCGAGGAGACCGGCGGCGAAGGCGAGCCAGAGGAGGGCCTGGCGGTCGCTGGGGCGCAACCACGACCAGAGTCGCAGACCGAGCAGCAGGCGCCGGAAGCGGCGCATCTCATGCAGCGTGTCTCCGCTGATTTCGCGCAGCGGCTCTCTCATTGCAGCTGCAGATTCTCGCGCAACCAGGCACGGACCGAGGGCTCGTCGGGGGCGGCGCGGAGGGTGGCGGCGCGCTGGGGGTCGGAGAGGGCGCGGGCGAGGACGCGCATGAACTCCAGGTAGTGGCGCGGCTGGGCCGCAGGGACCACGCCGAGGAAGATCAGGTCGACCGGGTCGCCGTCCCGTGTCCACGGAACGGGCTTGCGGGCGCGGGCGAAGGCGACGGCGAGGTTCTTGACCTCGAGGAGACGGGCGTGGGGCAGGGCCGCGGCGTGGCCGAGGAAGGTGGCGGCCTGTGCTTCGCGTTCCAGCACAGCGGCGGCGAGGGTGCGGGCGGAAGGGGTGCCGGGGACCGACGCGAACCCCGTGGCGAGCTGCTCGATGGCGTCTCCAGCGGAGGAGGCGACGAGGTCGAGCACCACATGGGCGCACACCGTGCGGGCGGCGGGCGTTGGTTCAGGCATGTCTCCCACCGTGGCGGAAACTTCGGCGCTGGCAATGCGGGAGTCGGGATGCTGCGCCGGGGTGCGGTTTCTCACGAAGGTTTCGTTCTCCCGGGACCGCGGCTCTCGCGAACGGCGCCACGCGGGTGAGCCGTGAATGGCCGGAGGTCGCCACCCTCCATGGCGACGATGCGGGGCTCACTTCGGGGCGGAGAGGGTGAGCGGGATAGTCATCTCGCGGCGGTTACGGACGACGGTGAGGCGGATCGTCTCGCCGGGCTTCTTGCTCTCGAGGATGAGGCGCAGGTCGCCGCGGGTGCTGACGGGCTGCGAGTCGACGGCGACGATGATGTCGCCGAGCACGATCTCGCCGCGGCGTGTGCGGGTGGTGGGCTGGAGGCCGGCCTTGGCCGCGGCGCCGCCGGGAGCGACATCGCTCACGACCAGCTCGTTGTTGAGGCCGAGGTCGCGTATCCAGATCGAGGGCAGGAATTCGAGGTCGAGCGCGGGGCGGCGGATCTTGCCGTAGGCGATGAGCTCGGGGACGGCGGCGTTGACGGCGTCGACGGGGATGGCGAAACCGATGCCGGCGGAGGCGCCGGAGGGGCTGCGGATGGCGGAGTTGACGCCGATGAGCCGGCCGGCGGAGTCGAGGAGCGGGCCGCCGGAGTTGCCGGGGTTGATGGCGGCGTCGGTCTGGATGACGTCACGGATGGGGGTGTTGTCGGCGCCCTGGATCTCGCGGCCGAGGGCGCTGACGATTCAGGTGGTGAGGGTCTGGTCGAGGCCGAAGGGGTTGCCGATGGCGAAGACGGACTGGCCGACGCGGAGGTCGTGGGAGGCGCCGAGGGGGATGGGGCGGAGCTTCTCTCGGGGTGCGTCGATCTTGAGGACGGCGAGGTCTTTTTCGGGGGCGACGCCGACGAGCTTCGCCTCCCAGGTGGTGCGATCGGCGAGGGTGACGCGGGCGGCGGCGGCGCCCTGGAGGACGTGGTAGTTGGTGATGATGTGGCCGGAGTCGTCCCAGACGAAGCCGGAGCCGGTGCCGAGGGGGATCTGGGCGACGTCGCGACTGAAGAGGTCGATCTGTTCGGCGACGGTGGTGATGTAGACGACGGAGGGGGACGCCTCCTCGAACAGACGGATGGTGCGCTGCTCGCCTTCGCCGAGGTCGGGACGCGGTGCGAGCGTGCGGGACTCGGGCGTGGGGGCGGGGGCGGTTTTCTCGTCGGACGGGGCGACCAGGGTGGCCGCGCAGGCGGTGCCACGGGAGAGCCAGAGGCCGGCGACAAGGCCGAGGAGGACGAGGGTGAAGGAGCCGAGGAAGAGCGAGCGACCGGAGACGTTCACGCCGGGAAGCTTGTCGAGCGGCGCCGGTGTGCAAACGGCAAAATGCGGCGGGGCGCACCCCGGGTGCTGACGGGCGGCTGTGCCCGGGATCCGGCGACGGATGGGCGCCGGGCGGGTGCGGTCCGCATCCCGTTGCGGCCGTGGACAGCCAGCCCGGCTACTGGAATACCGGAAGCCGCGCCAGGTCGCGTTAGGTGCCGGGGAGGCCGAGGGAGCGGTAGCGTGCCACCAGTTCGGGGGTGGAGGTGACGCCGAGCTTCTCCATGATCCGGAGCTTGTAGGTGGCGACGGTCTTCGCGCTGCCTTCGAGGCTGTAGGCGATCTCCTTGTTGCTCAGACCGGCGCCGAGCATGGCGCAGATCTGGAGCTCCCGGGCGCTGAGCAGGCCCAGGCTGCAGTCATCGTCATCGTCCTTGAGGCGTTCGGCGGAGCGGCCGACGGCCTCCGCCATCAATCGCGAGGATACCTGCTCGCTGGCGACGAGCAGGCCGCGATGGACGTCGCGGATGGCCTGCACGATGCGCGGCAGCGGGGAATCCTTCATCAGGTAGCCGCGGGCGCCGGCGGCGAGCAGCCGGCGGGCGAACACGCTCTCCTCGCAGACGGACAACACGAGCGTGGGCGGGAGCTTGCCCGCGGCGGAGAGGCGCTCGAGCACGACCCAGCCGTTGCCGTCCGTGAGCTGTAGGTCGAGCACGAGGACATCGGGCGTCGTCGCCTGGACCTTCGCGACGGTCTCGGCGCAGGTGCCGGCCTCGGCCGTGACTCGCATGCCCGGCTGGCGGTCGATGGCATCCCGCAGCGAGGCGCGGATTTCCGCATGGTCGTCGACCAGAAGTACTCGGATGGGCTGGTTCATGGTGTGGGGGCGGAGGAGGGGGCGTGGGGGGAGGGAACCGGGAGGAGGAGGCGCACGCAGGCTCCGCTGCCCGCGGAACCGGACTCCAGCGTGAGCTGGGCGCCGAGGAGGGCGGCTCGCATCCGCATATGCCGCAGGCCGAGACCCTCCGTGGGCTGGGCGGGCGGGGGAGTGCCGTTGTTGGAGATGGTGGCTACCGCTGTAGACGCGCCGGCGTGACAGGTGAGGTCGATCCAGATCCGGCGGGCGCCGCCGTGCCGGACGGCGTTCACGGCGGCCTCGCGCACGATGCGCAGGAAGGAGCGTGCAGGTTCCGGCTCGAGCTTTGGGAAATGCGGGGAGACCGTGAGGTCGCAGGAGAGGCCGAACTGTGACTCGAACTGGCCGATCATCGTCTCCAGGGCCTCTTCGAACGAAGTCCACGCGAGGTCCGGCCCCTCGAGCAGGTGGGCGACACCGCGGGTGTGCTGGCTGACCCGATGGAGTCGCTCGACCAGTCCCACCAGGCGTTCGTCGCGGGCGGCGGGGCTGCCGGTGGCGAGGATCGCCTCGGTCGTGTGGACCAGGCCGACGAGGTCCTGGCAGATGCCGTCGTGCAGGGCGCGGCCGATGCGGCTGCGCTCCTCCTCGGCGGCGGAAACGGCCGCCTTCGTTGCGCGCTCCCACTCGGTGGTGCGTGCCGCGAGCGCCTCGGCAAGGGCCAGTTCGTTGCGCTTCCGCTCGGTGACATCCGAGAGCACGAGCAGGTAGCCTCGGCGGCGCCCGTGGTGCGTTGTCATCAACGGGTGCCAGTCAGCTTCCCAGAAGTGCGATTCCGCGCCGTTGCCGAAGTGGCATTCGGCTGTGGTGGCGGTGTCGCGGCGGGAGAGTTCGGCGAGCGTGGGCCAGTTCTCCAGCTGTTTGTCGAGGGGATTGCCGATGGCCGACGATCCCTGCCAGCCCAGGGCACGTGCGGCGGCGGGGTTGTAGTCGATGACGCTGCGGTGTGCATCGGTGGCGACAACCGCTTTGCCGAGGTTTTCGAACAGGAAGGCGCGGGCGACCGGCGCCACGGTGACGAATCCCGAACAGAGCACCGCCCAGCCCATCAGAGCGACCGTCACGCCGAGGACTCCCGGGGTGGGGTCCACGTTGTAGGTGAGGCTCGGGTCGAGATTGAACAGGATCTCGGTGACCAGCGGAGGCACGCAGGCCAGAACCATCGGCAGCAGCTGGCGACGTTGGAGCGGGCTCGACTCCGGCCAGGCGCGCACCGTGGCAGCCACGCAGAAGATCGCCGCCGCCGCGCACATCACGAGGATCGCGGTGTAGCCCCATCCCGGCCTGTAGATGATGACGTGGATGCCGAAATCCCGCCGCAGTCCCTCGGTCGCCAGGTTGGAGACCCAGCCGGTCCAGGGATCGAGTACGCGCAACCCTGCGAGCGCCAACCCTCCCGCCAACAGCGCGCGCCGAATTCCGGGCCGGTTCCAGCGCGCCCACCCCGTGCGTTCGGCGAACAGGAACGCGACGCAGGGTGCGATCAGTCCGGGGCTCAGGAAGGAGCCGCAGGTGAGCGCGAAGCGCAGCGCGGGGTCGGCGCTTACCATGATGAGCGCTTCGGCGACGAGAAACAGCATGGCGCCGCACACGATGCCGCGGAAGGCGCCCAGGCCCGGCGTGCGCCGCTCCCGGCTTTCCCAGAGCAGCCACAGGTAGCCCGCCGCTTCGACGAGAAACAGCCAGACGACCAGCGGCCAAGTGATGGGTGGCTCCATGTGGGGATGGGGCGGAATACGCCGCCGCCAGTTCTTCCTGCCTACCGGGGCGACGGCAAGCCCTCGCTCGGCGTCGCATCACCGACGGCATCGAGCCTCCGGTTGGTGGCCCGTAAAAAAGTCCTACAAGAGGGGTGTTTTGTAGGAATCGCAAAGCTTGATACAATTGTGAATAACTTCCGAAGTTCGGGGCATGTCCAAGTCCGTCTTGCCATCCTCTCGCATGCCCTCATCCCGCGTTACCGTCGCCGGCTCCACGGCCGGACACCCCCCCCGGCGCTCCTCGCTGGAGAAGCTGGCCCTCGGCGGTGCGGCCTTTGCCGCGCTGGTAACTAGCGCGTTTGCGCAGACCACTGTGACGACGGACGGCACCGCAGGGACGCTGAATCCCGTGACTGTGACCGGTCCCATATCGACCAATGGCGTGCCCGCTGTGAAGGTGGGCGACACGGGCACCAATGATGCGGGCGACTACAATGCCATCGCCATCAGCGGCACGGTGAGCACGGCCAACGCGAATATCGTGCAGGTGGATCGCGGCCTCGGCAACGAGATCACAAACTCGGGCACGCTTGAAAACAACGACATCGGCGGCGCCATCGTGGTCACCGCGGGCACCGGCTCCAATAACGACAACAAGGTTGTCAACAACGGCTCGATCAAGACGGTCAGCTCCTCCATCACGGCCGCCGCGGGCACGACGGGTACCGCGGTGAAGAACACCAGTTCGATCACCGCCAGCGGCTCGGGCAACGCCGCCATCGCGATCTCCGGATCGAGCGGGGATATCGAGAACACTTCCACCGGCATCATCACCTCCGACTCCGGTGCGGGCATCTCCGTGGCGGACGTGCCGACGGCCAGCACCATCACCAATGCCGGAGCGATCAACGCCGGCACGCGCGGCATCTCCGTCACCACCCTGGCGGGTGCGGTGAATAGCACCGGTTCGATCGAAAGCAACGGTTCGGGCATCGTGGTGACGACCCTCGCCGCGGGCGGTTCGATCTCCGCCGGCGACGGCGCGGCCGGCACGCTCACCGACAAGATCCTCGCCCGCAACGGCCACGGCATCAGCGTGACCACAGTCGCGGGCACCTCCGGCACCACCACGATCGCCAACAGCGCGACGATCACCGCCGAGGGAGCCAACGCCAACGGCATCAATATCGCCAACGGCATCGATGCGGCCGGAGTCGCGACCGTCAAGATCTCCAACTCCGGCACGATCAATGCGGCCAGCAACGGCATCCGCGTCTCGGGCGCGTTGGGCGGCGTCGCCGGGCAGGGTTCGGTCACGATCGACAACACCGGCAAGATCGACGCGACCGGAAACTACGGCATCAGCGTCAACTCCGTCGGGGTCAAGGGCACCATCCAGAACAGCGCGGCCGGCGCGCAGATCGTCACGCATGCCGACGATCAGGGCGCGATCCACACCGGCACGAATGCCGGCACCATCAGCAACACCGGCGCACTGGTGACCTCCGGCGCCCGCGCCGACGGCATCCAGCTCACCGGCGCCAACACCGGCACGATCACCAACAACGGTTCCATCGCGGTCTCCGGAGAGGATGCCCGCGGCATCTACGTCAACGGCAACTCCGCCGTCATCGACGGAACCGGCAGCATCTCTTCCACCAGCGACGGCATCCGGGTGACCGGGACCTCGGCCGGCAACATCGCCGCCGGTTCGATCACCAGCGCCTCCGGCTACGGCATCAACGTTGCCGACGCCGGTGCGATCTCCCTGGCGAACGCCAACACGTCCAAGGATGCCATCCATGTTTCCGGCACGGCTGCCTCGGTGGCTTCCTCGGGTACCATCACCACCACCGGCACCGCCGCCGACGGCGTGCATGTGGGCGGTGCCGTTTCCGGCAGCATTTCCGTCGCCAACATTACCGCTACGGGCAATGGCGTCTATGCTGCCTCCACGGTAGGCGTCAGTGTCATGGCCTCCGGCACGATCAACGCCGGTGCCGATGGCATCCATACCGGTGGCACCGTTTCCGGCAACGTCGGCGGTGCGGGCCTGGTCATCGCCGCGCAGGGCGACGGCATCGACATCACTGGCAACGTCGGTGGCACGACCACGGCGTCCAGCATCACTGCGACCACTGGTACGGGCGTTCTGATCAGCAACGCTGGCCAGACGGCTGGCAACATCACGGTCGGTACGATCAAGGCGGCCCAGGGCGGCATCAATGTCGCGGGCAATGCCAGCAACATCACGGTGACCAGCGTGACCGGTGCCAACGGCACCGCTCCGACCACGGGCAATGGCGTGCACGTCGGCGGCAACGCCGGCGCTGTCACGGCAACCAATGTGACTTCCACTTTGGCAGGCGTCCAGGTGGACGGCACCGCCACCTCGGTGACCTCCACTGGCACGATCACCACCAGCGGCACCGCTGCCGACGGCGTGCTCATCGCCAACACCGACGCTGCGGCCACCGCAGTGACCGGCAGCGTGAGCGTGCACAACATCACGGCCACCGGTTATGGCGTGAACGTTAACGGCGCCGTCACTGGTAGCGTTACGGCTGATGGCACGATCAACTCCGTCAACGACGGCATCCACGTCAACGGTGCGGTCGGCGGCAGCGTCGGTGGCACGGGTTTGATTATCACGACTACCGGCGTGGCTGGCAACGGCATCGACATCGATGGCTCGGTCACCGGCACCACCTCGGCGGGCACGATTCGCGCCGGTAACGACGGCATCAATATTTCGGGCGGTGCTGGCGACATCACCGTCAACACCGTTGTCGGTTCGGACGGCACCGCTCCGGCGGGCGGCTACGGCATCTACGTCGGCGGCAACGCCGGCGCCGTCTCCGCGGCCAATGTCACTTCCACCGATGCCGGCATTTATATCGGCGGCACGGCCACCTCGGTGACCTCCTCCACGAAGATCACCACCTCCGGCACCACGGCCGACGGCATCTACGTCGGCGACACCGTCTCCGGCAATGTGGGCGGCAGCGCTCTCGCGATCACCGCCACCGGTGACGGCATCGACATCAATGGCAACGTCACCGGCACCACCTCGGCGGGCATGATCAAGGCGGCTGGCGACGGCATCAACATCTCGGGCAACGCGGGTGATATCGATGTTGGAACCATTGTCGGACAGGACGGTATCGCTGTTACGAACGGTTACGGCATCTACATCGGCGGCAACGCCGGCGATGTCTCGGCCGTGAACATCTCCTCCACCTCCGACGCCATCCATGTCGGTGGCACCGCGAGCTCGGTGACCGCCGCCGGTGGCATCCGGGCCACTGGCACCGCGGCCGACGGCATCTACGTCGGCGGAACGGTTTCCGGCAACGTGGCCGGCTCGGCCGTCGTGATCATGGCCACCGGCGACGGCATCGACATCAATGGCGCCGTCACCGGCAACATCGATTCCAACACGATCATCGCGGGCAACGACGGCATCAACGTGGCCGGCAATGTGACCGGCACCACCACTGTCAACTCCATCACCGCCACCAACGGCTACGGCATCCGGATCGACAACAGCGGCTCCACAGCCGGCGCGATCACCGCCAACACCGTGTTCGCGAAGTCGACCGGTATCTCCATCGCAGGCTCGGCCACCTCGATCACTTCCGGCAACGTCATCGCCTCGGCCAACGGCAACGGCATTCGTGTCGGCAACGATCTCGGCTCCTTCTCCGTCCACGACGTCACGGCTCGTGACAGCGACGGCATCTACGTGGGTCACAACCTCGGCGGGGCACCCAGCACGATCGCCGGCGACATCCAGGCCGGCGGCTACGGCGTGTACGTCGGCAACAATCTGACGAGCAAGCTCACCGTCGATACCGGCGCCTCCATCACCTCCACCGCCGACGCCATCCACATCAGCGGCACCAATAGCGGCGGCATCGAGAACAAGGGCGCGCTCGCTTCCGGCACCGGTTCCGGCATCGCGGTCGACGGGGGCAACACCGCCACGATCCTCAACTACGCCGGCGCCACGATCTCGGCGCACGGCGACGGCATCGTGGTGGGCTATGTGGGCAGCCCCATGCCCGCGACCAACACCAGCAACATCGTGAACTCGGGCACGATCGACTCGACCACCGGCAGCGGCATCCACGTCTTCGGCGACAACGGAGACGCCGTCGGCAACGCAGCCATCCTCCGGAACTTCGGCACCATCACGGCCGCCGATGGCAACGGTATTCGCGTCGATGGCAACAACCGGCTCGGCGTCTACAACGTCGGCTCCATCGGCACCAAGGACGAGGTCGATGGCACGATTACCCGCGTGGGCGGCAGCGGCATCTCCGTGGGCGGCGACAACGCCAACGGCGCCTTCACGGCTGACATCGAGAACTCCGGAGAGATCTACGCAGAGGGCTACGGACTTCACCTCGGCGGCGACAACTACGGCGGCAAGATCACCAACACCGGGACCCTCGAC
>Ga0209098_1000666_pt1 | contig 36601 bp, 48 predicted proteins | sample AD_JPNHW1_MetaG_FD_184429 | JGI IMG/M metagenome (GOLD analysis project Ga0209098, IMG submission 184429) | Active sludge microbial communities of municipal wastewater-treating anaerobic digesters from Japan - AD_JPNHW1_MetaG (SPAdes) (version 2) | ecosystem: Engineered > Bioreactor > Anaerobic...
GGACGAAATCCGGCGTTTCCGCTCCTCCCCCGCACCGTTCTCGCTTGGCCGCTCCTCGGCTTCCTCCTCGGGCTCCAAGGCCGCCGAAAGATCCAGCACGCCCACCCCTCCCGCAACCGGCAGCGGTGTAACCGATCAAAAGTCTTGGAATGGGTTTTGTAATCGGAAACAAGAATGGATGATAAGGGTTGGCTATGTAATCGCCAATCCTTTTTTGTTTGTGATTAGCAGCTCTGACACTCTCTTCTGCTTTGAGGATCCAGCGACGCTGTAACGGGTCGCTATTTGGTGGATCATGAAATGGGAAAAGATCCGCCTAACCTCAGGATGATCGTTGAGGGTCAGAAGGAAGGTGCCTTTGATCGACCGAAGTGCGTCTGACAGTTCGGCGTAGCGTTCTGACGGGAATGGCACGGCGTAGCCGGTCACGTCCATGTAGGGCGGGTCAACGAAGAAAAGGGTTGCCGGGCGGTCGTAACGGCGGATGCAGTCTAGGCCGTCCAGATGCTCTACGGTCACACGCGCCAGCCGCCGGTTGACGGACAGCAGATCGTCAGCCATTCCGGAGAGGTCGAGGCGCGGGCGCTCAGTGGCGGAGTAGCCGAAGGTGCGGCCGGTGACCTTTCCGCCGAATGACATCCTTTGCAGGTAGTAGTACCTGGCGGCGCGCTGCAGATCCGTAAGGGTCTCGGGGCGCTCGATTTTGAGCCAGTCGAACATCTCGCGGCTGACGATCGCGTGCCGGAAAAGGTCGAGCAGCGGGATGTAATGCCGCTGGACGCAGCGCCAGAACCGGATCAGCTCGCCGTCCAGGTCGTTAATGACCTCGCATTTTGAGCACTCTTCGGGCTTTGCGAACAGCACCCAGCACGCTCCGCAAAAGGGTTCGCAATAGCAGGCGTGGGGTATGGATTCAATGACCGGGACGAGCGTCCCTGTCAGACGGCTTTTGCCGCCCATGTAAGCCAAGGGGCTTTTCATCGCCACCTCCGTTTGAGATACTGGCCGGCATCGGACTGCCACTGGCAGCGGTGCGCCGGCAGACGGTTATGGCGGGCTGAACGCCGTTTCTTTGGCGGGGGTGGAGCCCCGCCGGACATCGCTGCCTCTATTTCTTTTTGCCTGCCTTGTGCTTCTGCGACTTATCGGCAATATCAAACATGAGGGGAAATTCGCGGGCGGCTTTCTTTTCGCGCTTCGCAATCAGCTTGTTCCCGCGCACCTCGACGGAACGTTTGCCCGCGTCGGGGGGCGGAGGCTTGGCGGACGGCCAGTTGGTCTGGGCGGCGTTGGAGGAGCAAACGAGGAAGAACGCCATGCAGAATCCTAAAAGCCGATTCATTTAACGGCCCTCCACTCGGCTTTGATCTGCGGCCAGCGGGCGTCGTAGATCATGTTTGTCTGGCCGCATCCGGAGCAGCGGTGCGGCCAGACAGCCTTGTTGATCCCGTAAGCCTCAATCTTTTCGGGCTGGCCGCACACGCGCAGAAACCCGTTTGACGGGCATCCAGGATGTTGTTTCTCTGTGCGGAAAAATACCTGCCTGACCTCTTCGGTGACTTCGTCCCCAGCGATCACAACCGGCTTGCACCACGGCCACTGCGCCCACGCCAGCAGTGCGGTAATCACAGCGATTGTCAGCCATTCCCAGCGGTTCATCTTTCTCAGCTTCGCAAACATAACCCCTCCTTTATTCCGTTACGACCTTGATCCCGTTGATCACGACGTTGGTCACGCCGTTGACGATGTTGGTGTAGGTGCGGCCCTGCCAGAGCTGCCCGTCCTTGCTGACCACGAAAACCCCGGCGATGTTGAACCCGCGCCCGCTGCCCTGCGGCGCGCCGAACACGACCTCGCGGTCCCAATCCATGACGCAGTTGGTGATGGCCGCGGGAACCTTGCACCTGAACCAGTAGCAGGTGTAGCTGCCGTGCTCGAGCGTGATGACGCTGGCTTGGGGATAGGAGTTGCTGACCACGTCGCACAGCCAGCGGCTCACGGAGCCGTCGTCCGCGCGCGCCGTGTAGTCGATCGACAGGATGGCGGGGTTGGTGCCGACCATCGAATTGAAGGCGACATAGTGGTCATGGTAAAGCTCGCCGTTGATCCAGACGTTCGAGCGCCACGGGTTTTCCCCCATGACGTTCTGCTCCTCGTGGTAAGGGATGCGGTCGGACATGGGCCAGCCGGAACTGATGGTCCATATTTCCTGCGTCTCGACGAGCGAGGAGACCTGGTCGAGCGTGTTCGATCCGGCAGCGAGATCCGGCAGCGCCGTGGATGTGACGGCCTCTTCCGCGCCCTCGAGCACGGCCCGCGTCCCGGCGAGCTGCCAGGGCCGGCCGGGATCCCAGAACAGGAAGCTAAGGACGCGCCGCACGGGCGTCGTCCCTTTTGTGGCAGCCTCCTGCGTGAAGAACACGATCAGCACGACGGCGAGGGCGCGGGCGGGGATCCCCATCTCTTTCCACAGCTGGCCGATGTGCCGGAATGTCCCGGCCTCGACCATAAACACGGCCGCGCAAACGAGCCATAGGACAATGACAAGCAGGGCCAGCGGGTGCATCACAAACCTCCCATGGGCTCGAACTCGACGTCGAGGCCGGAGACCAGGCGGGTGACGTTCGTCACGCCGTCGCAGACGTTCGTGGTGACGGAGTTTTTCCCCATGTAGTATTTGCCGTTCAGATTGACGATGATGTCGCCGTACACCAGCCAGTACCATCCGCTGCCGGAGATCCCGCTCGAATTGTCCACGATCCGGAAGAACGCGGATGTCCCGCCCGGCTTAACGATGGTGTATTCGTAGGCTTTGGCGTAGTCCCCGTAACCGTCCGGCACGGAAATCTCGACGGCTGAATACGTGATGAGGTTTGTCCAGTTCCCGCTTGACCCGAGTTGGCCGCGCCATTCCAGCGCCGGGATCACGTTGCCGAGCGGCGCGATCTTCGCGACGGCGCGGATGACAAGGGTCGTCGCGGACACCGCGTGGCCGGTGATGCGCAGCACCTGGTTGGACGGGTCGAAGCTGACGCCACCGACGCCCTCGACCCAGCAGACGCTCTTGACCACATAATTGGTGGAGTAGAGCCGCGTCTTCGCGGCGAGCGCGTCCGCCTGAGCCTTAAACGACGCGGCCTCGGCGGACGCGTTGGTGGCCGCCGAATACGTCAGCTCGGAACTGTCGCCGAGATCCGAGACCTGCGCGGGCGTGGCGACGGTGTTGGGCGGGATGGTCTGCGTGCCGTCCAGCGAAACCTGCACGATGATGTTGGTGGTGGAGGCAAGCGCGGAGAATGCGCCAAGAATGGAAAGGGTTAATAGTGTCTTCATTGGTTGATCCACTCCACATATATGACGTCGTTTGAGGTGAATATCCGTCCGACAAGGTTGGTGGCGGATGACTGAGGCATGGCGAGCAGGCCGTGGACGGTCAGGTTCGTCGCCGTGCCGCCGGACACGGACACGCGGCCGGACATGTCCGGAACCGGGATCGCGGCAACGGCGGCGGCCACGTACTGCGTGGTGGCGAGTCCTGACACGTCGGTCATAGGGAGGGCGTCAAGATCGGACTGAAACGCGACCGAGTCCACTCGGCTGGTGACGGAAACAATGTTTGTGGTCACACCGTACGACAGCGTGAAATTAATTTCATTGCCGCCAACGGCGGTCCATTGGCCTTCAGGACCAGATGGGTATACCGGAGTCACCGCAGCATAACACATCCCTTGATCATCCCTGATATACCAGTCGGAACCGACCAGACGGATGATCCATCCCTGACACTCCCAAGAGTTTGTCCCGACAACACCTGTAAACACGTCGCCCGGATGGATCTCATAGTTTTCGGCCGACGCTACCCCGCTGGAGACGATGAGCCGCGTTGTGTCCGGCATGAATGATTGTTCAACTCTCCACAATACCCCGGTGGCATCGAGCCAGAACGAACCATCCTGAGTTTCGAGGCGCGTCACACGGTTTGTGGCGAGGGCGGAGTGGCTGCCGGTCTCCCAGCCGTTTGTCGCCGTAATGTCCAGTTTCCGGGCGACTTCCCCGCTCGTCGCCAGCACGCCTGCAGGAGAGACCACCCCGTTCTCGACCGTCACGATCTGCCCCTTTCCGGCCGCAAAACAGGCGGAAAACAAAAGGGTGAACATTACGGATGATTTCATCATGAACCTCCTAGAACGTGGCCTTCCAATTGAGACCGATCAGTGTGTTGCTGGGCGAACCTTCGCCGGTCCCATACCATTTCCTGGCTTCGGCAGCACCCGGCGTATAAGAGAAAGAGATTGTTTTCAAATCGGCGCGATACGGGAGGGCGGCAAGCAGGTTCGTGATGGTCTGCGCCGACAGGTTAGATTGACTGAACGTGTTGTCCGCCACGGATGTCCACAGGGGAAGCGGGGAAAAATCAGTGAGCGACCAGCAATTAATGAAGGCGGCAACTCCGATCGATCCAAGTTTAGGCGCGGTGAAACTCCGCATTGAAAGGCAATTTTCAAAGGCGGACGCAGAGGCGATGGCTGTCAGGTTCGTCGCCGTGAATGATTCGAGCTTGCTACAGTTTTGAAAAGCGCTTCCCCCGATTGTCTTAATGTCCGGACAGGAGACATGCAGGAGAGACGAGCATCCGGTACATAGCGAAGCGGGTACAGTATCCGCGCCCGGCATGGACAGGCTGAACAGCCTTTTTGTCCCGTAGAGCGCGTACGCCGTCATGTTCATCCCGAGCGGCGTGATCAGTTCGAGCGGTCCGTTCTGTTTCGCTCCGGGTATCGCCGTATATAGATTCGGGAATTTAGCGTCTGAATCCACTCCGAATTTCGCCGAAACGATGGATGCCGATCCGGTCACCGCAATCGTCACCGCGAACAATTTCCCGATGTCGGCAGGGGCATAGACGTTCGTGGCCAAGGTATTGTCGGACCAACTGTTATCCGCGACGCCGTCGCCGTTCCAGTCGACGCTGTAGCTTACTCCCGCCGTGTCGATCACGACGCCTTCCCACTCGTCCGCCATAACCACCATTTTCAGGACGTTGGATTCCCCGGCCCGCCACGACTCGACCGTATAACCCGCCGCGACCGGCCATTTAGCGGGACGCAGGAAACCGTCGACATACACCGAGTCCGTTCCGCCGGTCGCGCCCGCCCGGCTAAAAAAATTGGTGACTGTGCCGCCTCCCGCGCGCCAGATCTGCTGGGTCGTGAACCCCGAGGCATCGGCGAAAGATTGGATCAGGTGAGAGGTCGCGTTCGTCATGACCTCCGGCGTGATGCCGACCGCGCCGGCCACCAGACCGTTCACGAGGTTGGTCACCTGCCCCGGGGTGATGGCCTGCATCAGGGCGACGGTGTCGTTCACGTAGTTCGTGCTCGCCAGCCCGTTCGTGACGGATGCGCCGACGCCCCCCGAGCCGAGGCCGTTCGTGACCGCGGCGGTGACGAAACCCTGCGAAGTGACAAACGCGACGGATGCCAGGCCGTTGGTGATGCCCGCCGTGACAAGCCCGTTCGTGGCGGCGGCCAGGGCGGATGCGCCGACAAGCCCGTTCGTCGCGGCGGACAGGGCGGCCGATGTCGCCAGGCCGTTGGTGATTGAATAATCAAAGGACGGCCAATTCGTCCGCGCCTCCCCCCCGAGCGAAAAGGCCTGGGCCGAGAGATTCGTGATCACCGCGTTCGTGGCGGAGATGTTCAGCAGCGAGAACGTTCCCCGGACCGAAACCGTTCCGTTGGTCACGCCCAGGTATGTTTTCCGCGTCACGGCATCATAAACGAACGCGTCGTTGATTGGGTCATGGTCTGCGCCCGGGTCGGAAAGGTAAGCGCCGATGTGTATTTGTCCCGAGCCGATGGAGTTGCGTCCGGCCCACGCTCCCAGATAAAGCGAATAGTAGCCGGCCGCATAATCTCCGGAATGCCACCCGAGCGCCGTCCAATAGTCGCCGCTTGTCTCATACCCTCCGCCGAAGGCCATCCATCCGGTTCCCGCGGCGTTATGGGCCGTGTCGGCCCCGCCGTAAATCTGGGCGGCCACGCGCAAAGGGCCGATGGTCTCGGTTCCGGCGAACCCGCCGCGGGCGGAGACGGTCGCCAGGGTGTCGCTTTCGGCCTTGAGTACTCCGGTCGTCGCCGATACGACGGACGCGGCCGTCGCGAGACCCTGCGTGGCGGACTGGACGTCGGCCAGCCGCGCGAGCCCGTTGGTGAGGGAGGCGGCGTATGTCCGCGATGCGAGCCAGTTCGTGATGCTGGCCGTGACCAGCCCGTTGGTCACGGATGCCGTCACGAAGCCGTTGGTGAGAGACGCCGCATAGGCCGCAGAGGCGAGCCCGTTCGTGATGCTGGCCGTGACCAGCCCGTTGGTCACGGATGCTGTGACCAGCCCGTTCGTCGCCCCTGTCACGTAGGCCATGCTCGCGAGGCCGTTGGTGATGCCCGCCGTGACCAGCCCGTTCGACGATCTCGCTATTTCTTCCAGAACCCATGCGGCAGCCGCAAGCCCGTTGGTGACCGATACCTTGGCCATCCCCTGCGTGGCGGACTGCACGTCCGCCAGCCTGGCCAGCCCGTTGGTGGCCGCATACAGGCCGGCCGCGGTCGCGAGACCTGACGTGGCCGCCCCGATCAGCCCGGTTGTCCAGGCCGCGCTGGCGAGGCCGGACGTGAGCGCGTGGAGCGACGCCGTGGGCGTGTAGGCCGCAAGGGCCGAAGCCCCCAGCAGGCCGTTGGTGACCGACACGCGGGCGAGCCCCTGCGTGGCGGACTGAACGTCGACCATCCTGGCCAGCCCGTTGGTGGCGGCATACAGGCCGGCCGCGGTCGCCAGCCCGGACGTGGCAGCCCCGATCAGCCCGGTTGTCCAGGCCGCGCTGGCGAGGCCGGACGTGAGCGCGTGGAGCGACGCCGTGGGCGTGTAGGCCGCAAGGGCCGAAGCCCCCAGAAGGCCGTTGGTGACCGACACGCGGGCGAGCCCCTGCGTGGCGGACTGCACGTCCGCCAGCCGCGCGAGCCCGTTGGTGGCCGCCGCGCCGATAAGACCGTTCGTCGCCGCGTCCACATACGACACCAGGGCCAGCCCGTTCGTCGCCGAGGAGACCGCCGCGTACAGGTCGGCGGGGGTGGCGAGGCCGTTCGTCGTGACCAGGGGGGCTCCCGGCTGATAATCCGAACGGTCGAAAAAGAGCAGGTGGTTGGTGGCCGTCACGCGCAGCCATTCGTTGCTTCCGCTGTCCCACATGATCCAGCCGACCGTGTTGCTCGGGATCGTCACGCCGTCCACGCGCAGGGCGAGCGCGTCCAGCTCGCCGTTCAGGACCGCCCGCCCGACCCGCGAGGTTTCAGCACCGGACAATCTGTAGACCCAGTTTGTCCCAAACTCCATGCGCAGGAACAGGTTCGTGTCCGCGCTGTCGAGCATCGTGTAGCTGTCCCCCGCCGCCCGGGCGACGGCCAGGGCGTTGGAGACCGCCGCGTAGAGGTCGGCGGCCATGTCCTGCGGCACCGCGGGCGAGCCGACCGCCGCGCCCGTGCCGCTCAGCCGCAGCGTCCCGGACGCGGCGAGCAGGTTGGTCGTCCCGCCTGCCGTCGCGGCCAGCACATAGCTTGCCGAGGCCAGGCCCTGCGGGAGGACGCGGTCGACCTCCACGCGGACCTTGGCCCAGCCGGCGGCGGACATCACGCTGCCGGTCGCCTGAAAGCTCCAGCCCTCCGCCATGCCGTTCGTCCGGCAGTGCAGCACGACGGACGCGCCCGTCAGGTCCATCGGCGCGGCGTGGTCGAGGAAGCGGCACTCCATGTCGAACGTCTCGCCGTACGCGACGCTCCAGTTGCGGGCGACCGGGTCGCTCGTCTCGCACTGCCACACAAGCCGGCGGACGACGCCGTCCGCCGCCGGGCAGGTTCCGGCCGCCAGAGCGGTTACCAATAAAATCCGTTTAATCATCTTTCGCCTCCGATCCCGAAATGACGCCCAGTGCGGCCGCCCGCCGCAGAATGTAAGCCCTTGCCGGACGCGCCCAGCAGGTCGCGTATCCGGAGAACAGCTTGCGCTGATACCTGTCCAGCAGCGCGTTCAGCTCCGCGTTCCCGCCGCGGCGTATCATCTTGCATAATACTGGCCAGACAGTTTTCATGTTTGCAGCACCGCCGACAAAGGAGTGTAGGTCACTCTCACAAGTGTTCCATTTTTGTCATACGCTGTTTGAGTTTCTGGAGTAAAAGTTAACTCTCCTTCAAACGTGAGTTTCCTCTCAGCCGTCATAACAAACCCGTCCACATCAAATGCAGATAGGACATCTATCGTGTATCCCGGATCGCTTGGGACATTTATGTATCTGGATACATTAAGGTCGTCTAGCACATATTCTCCAATCCATCTTTGTGAACGGTACGTGCAATGATATAATCGATATACTACTATGTCCGGAGGTGTCGAAGAACCGCCGCAGCAGGTCGAGCACAGCGCCCCCGTGACGGCGTTGCGGATAAGCGCTCCCCTGATATTGCGCTTCAAACTATAGCCACCTATTATCATGCTGTTTCCCCGGAATCGCAGGGTTGGACGTCGACGACGGTCCCGTTGAGATTGATGCCGACGAGATCCCCGGCCTCGTCATAAACGGGTTTTGCGCTGCCGGCCGGGAGAGTGAAGAGCGAGTCCTGCTGCGGGGCCTCGCACAGCACGCGCACGGAACGGAAGGCCAGCGCCGGGGTCCCGTCGTCGAGCGTGGTCGGCTCCACCGCCTGGATCGTCCGGAACTGGATGCCGGCGCCGCCGAGCTTGACGACGAGTCCGCCGTTCAGCGAGCGCTCCGTATGGCAGCCGTCCGCGCCCGCCGCGAAATTCACGAACCGGGCGATCTCGTTCCAGTCGGACGCGCGGATTTTGGCCAGGGGATCGCCGGGTTTAAGCTCCTGTATCATGTCGCCTCCTGATGTGCCTGCCAAGCGCCACGCGTGACGGTCACCTCCGTGACCGTTTTCCGTACCATCCAGCCGCCCGCCTCATTGCAGCGGTCGGCCGTCACGACCGTCTGCGCGTAGGACCCCGTCACGGGATCATAATTCCCGACGCTGCTTACGGCTGCGGCCGCCGCCGCTTCCTCGACCCCCCGGCATTCGTACACCGTCTCGCTCAACACCGTCTTGACGGACCTGTCGTAATCCACCTCGTACGGCACGCGCACAAAATGGGTGCCCCCGTCCGTCGCGGAGGGATTAGGCTCGCTGCTGATGTTGAAGAATGTCAGCGTCTTCGACTCCGTCCCGAACGTCGTGCCGGAATGCCTGGAGACGAGGTAATAAGCGATGTTTGCCGACCATGCCATTATTTCAGCCTCAGCAGTTCGGCGAGATCGTCCGCCGTCTTTTTGGTGGACGCCGCGATTTCCTTCAGCACCGTCTCGTCCGAAGCCTGTCTTTCCTGCGCTTTCATGACCTCGAGCACCGATTTCTCCCTGTCCGTCATGGCGTCGCGCGCGGATTGGCCTAGCCGGGACTCGTCGAATTTTTTCGCGCCCCAGATTGAAATCCCGTATTTTTCGATAAAATCCCGCTTATCCTGCGCGAATTGTTCTTTGGCCTTTTTCTCGCCCGCTTCCGATTCCAGCCGCGCCCGGCGTTTCGACGGATCCAGGTACTCTTCCCAGGCGCTCGCGGCCGCGTCTTTATCAACCGTCAGGCGGGCCGCTATTGTTTCCCGCGTTTTTTCGCCGGCTTTAGCCCGCCCCTCTAATTTTTCCCGCTTTGCTTTTTCGATCTCCCCGTTCTGCCGGGCCACGTCCTCACGCGCCTCGTTCACGCGGGCCTGGTCATATTCGGCGTACGCGGCGCTCACCTCGCGCGAGGCCAGATCGGCATCCACCATCGCGTCCGAAAGATGGTTGTCGATGTTGGCGATAGCTTTTTGGAAGACCTCGTTCGTCAGAAGGAACTCTTGCTTTTGCTCGGGATCCATCTGGCGGGGATATTTTTGGGCGTTGGCGGCCTGTGCGCGGAGGACGGCTTCCCGTTGACCCTGAAGAGCGCCGATTTGAGACTGCCGCTGACCGGCCGCGTACGAGGCTTCTCTCATGTTTAAGAGCGCCTCGTCCGGGGACAGGCTTGTTTTCCCCGCCGCAGACGCCCTGCGGAAAGAATCATAGTATCGGCCGGCCACGGCGATCGCCTTTTCATACGCGTCCGCGATCGCCTGCACCGCCGCGCGCTGCGCCTCCAGTTTTTTCTGGGTCGCCGCCGCCGTTTTTTCTATCACGGCCTCCATCTTCCTGAAGTTCTCGGCGCCGCGCTCCACCGGGTCCCACATGCGGCGGATGTACTCGCCCAGCGGTAGCACGGCGCGGTAGCACGTCGTGAAAACTCCAGTGACCATGCCTACCACGCCGACGACCGACATGATGGCGCGGGCGGCTTGGGCGTATCCGCGCGATGTCTTGGCGACCGCGTTTTCCATATCGCTCAGCGCGGGCGTGGTATTCTTGCTGTCCTTTGCGGTATCGCGTAAAGATGACCTAAACGCCTGCAGCCTGGCGGTCGCCTCGTCCCGCATCCGCACCACGAATTCAAGGGCGTTCACGGCTGCGCCCCCCCGTTTTTATGGGCTTCAACGATGGCCAGCTTCGCGGCGGCGAGATCCCTGAAGGCCTCGTCCTCCGGGCTTTCGCACGGGGGCGCGGCAACCCCCGCCATGGCCGCGGAGAGCGCGCGCGCCCTGATCCAGGCGCGTTCCGTCTCCGCCTTGCTGATGTCCCAGACCCAATGGCCGCACGGTATCCCCGTCGCCGTCTCGATCTCCCCGCAGACCTGCGCCCAATCGGTTTTTTTCGGGGCGGGTTGTTTCTCGCCCGGCCTGTTCGGGGGGGAGACCTCTTCCATCGCCGCCTCAAGCTCGCCAAGCCCGCAAGACAGGCCGAGCAGCCACTCCCGGATGACGCGTTCGGCTTCCCTCCGGGTCCTGCAGGCCTGCATCGTCTGCCGGTCGCGCCCGTTCGCGAGGGCGAACGCGTAGGACAGGAAGAGCATCTTGCCGTCGCCCCCGAACCAGACGCTCGCGAGATCGTTCCACCAGACGCTCGCCCCGACGGTGAGCGGCCAGAGCCATTCGCCGCTCGCGCCGACGCGGACGGGGATGCCGATCAGGTCGCGCCGGTCGCCGGCCGGGTCGAGCGCCCGCTCGCACAGCCGGACGATCCAGAGGGACTCCTCCAGCGTCGGCTCTGCCCCCCAGCGCTCGCGCAGCTCCCGCAGGTGCTGCGCGGCCATCGGATGGATGACGGGTTTCGGGATCACGGTCAATCCTTCTTGATGTGGCGGACGAGGCTCAGCGTGCGGCTGCCGACGGACGTGTTGGCGTCCTTTGCGGAGTCGCTTGGCGTGCCCCACCCCTCTGCCGCGATGACCGCGGAATCCTCCAGCTTGCCGATGAAACCGATGTTCAGCGTCTCGGTGCCGTCGCGGTTCTCGCCCGCGAACCACTCGCCCTCCGCGCCCGGCTCGTCGACGTGCTGGACGCTGAGGCTGTAGGAGAGCGACCGCAGGGCCGTCCCCGCCGATGCCGTGGCGAACTGGCCGGCGACCGAGGACGGTACGCCGAACATGGCGGGAAGGGAGAGCCCCGCCGTGTAGGTCCGGCAGCCGCCCGTGGCGTGGGTGCCCGTTGCGCCCGTGTGCCTGTGCGCCGCGACCGTCATCTTGGGCCAGCCCGCGTTCGAGTACTCCACGGTCACGCTGTCGATGTGGTAGCCGCCCGCGGTGACCTGCCCGGCATCCGGTATAGTCAGTGTCCCGTCCAGAGACTGGCACTCGTAGACCGCCGTGACCGACTCTTTCGCGCCGTGCTCTTTCCACGCCGTCTCGTCGCCGTACTGGTCCAGCCCCTGCGCCCGCTCTTTCGACTTGGACTTGGCGCAGTCCTGGATCAGCCACTCGCCCGCGATGGCGAGCGGGTCGGTCGGGTTAAAGAATATCGTTGTTCCCGCCATGATGTCCTCCTAAGCCATCGCCCGCCGTATCTGGAAGGCGATCTTGTATGCGTTGAGCACGAAGCCGTCCGGCATCACGGCCGGCTCGGTGCCCGTGTAATACGGCTTCGGTTCGGCGAAGCCGTCGTTGTCTGGAATCGTGAACTCCTTGATGTCGCACTCGAAATCCTCGCAGATTTCATAAAGCGGCTTTTTCGCGGCGGACGCGTTCTGCCGGAACAGCCCGCCGCCGCCCGCCTTGTCAGCGTCCAGCGCCGTCGAGGCCGAAACGAAAAGCGCGAACCTGCTGCCGACCGGGACGCGCCCGTTCGGCGTGTCGTCGAGCCGCGCCTGCCCCTCGTAGCACAGGACGCACAGCCCGCCGCCGCCGGCCAGGATGAGCGTGTAGGGGCGCTGCGGGTCCGGAGCGGTCTGGAAGCCCATGCCGTGCTCGCGGGCGAACGGCTCGTAGCGCTTCCTCAAAATATCCATCAGGTCGCAAACGCGCATTCCGCAATCTCCAACTAACGCACTAACGCACTCATGCACTCATGAACTTCTCAAAACATCATCGTGTTGCCGTGCTGCGCCAGACGGCTCGGCTCGGTCACGGTCTCCACGCTGTCGGAAGAGCCCGCCGTCTGGGCGTCCAGCGCGTCGGCGCCCTTGGCGATCCGCTCCAGCCGCGCGCGGAGCGTGTCCGCCTGGCGGGTCCACGGGTTGGCGTCCCGGACGATGCCGCGCCGGGCGTAGAGCATTTCGGCCAGGAAGATCTTGGCGCACTGGCGCACGAACGCCGGGACGGTGGCGGAAAAAGGCACGGCATACTGCGCGGAGAGGTATCCGTCGACCTGCGCGGACGCGTCCGACGCCAGGCTGTCGAACAGCCCCGAGTCCTCCACGCCGTCCAGATTGTCGTCCAGCATTTCCAGGAAGGGCTGGGGCCCGACCAGTCGCTGTACCTCGTCGTGTGCGCAGTATGCCATGCCTTGCCTTTGCTCCACATTGTGCGGGCGCGCCGGATTTGGCGGCGCGCCCGGACCGATTAATAGCCGAACCCGTAGGCCAGGTGCGGGAACGTCACGCCGTAGGCGCCGCGCCCGTAGCCGAGGATCTTGACCTTGCGGTTTTCGATGATCTTCTCGATGTCCTTCCACATCACGATCTGCCCGTCCTCGCGGATCTGGCGGATCGCCGGCTTGACCGACTTGCCGCAGTCGGCGAGGATGATCTTGCCCGCGTAGTCGCCGGTGAACAGGTCGCACTCGACCATCTTCACCTTGTTGTACCACGGGTTGCTCTCGCCGCTCGTGATGAACTGCTTGCCCACCACGTCGAAGACGGCCGCGTAGCTCGCGGGGCCGAAGAAAATGTGCGTGAACACGGTCCGCGTCGGGATCCCGTCCGCCCATTTCCAGCCCGCCGCCGCGGCGAGCGCCGCCGCGAAGGTCGTTTCGCTGAAGGCCGCGTCGGCCTTGTTCGCCACGGTGGTCTTGGCCTTGCCGGCGCCGTAGGTGTGCGTGCCGAAGAAAGCCGCGCCGTCAAAGCACAGGGCGTTCGTGAGCAGGCCCATCAGCTGCCAGGTGTACTTCAGCTCGGACCAGCCCGTGCCCACGCCCTTCACGGTCTGGCCGTGCATGGCGAGCTGCGAGGCGTTGTCGTCGTTGAAATCCTCGAGCGGGATCCAGACCGTGTTCTCGTAGGTCTCGTTCTTCAGCTCGTACTTCAGCGCCGAGGTCTCCTTCTCCTCGCGCGCTCCTTCCCACAGCCTCCACCCCCGGTAGTTCTGGTCCAGCCACGGGTAGAGGTTGCTGCGGCCGCTGCTCGGCACGTCGGCGCACACCATCGACAGGTCAACGCCGGGCTTGAACTCGCCCGCGCCGTCCGCAAAGCTCTTTTTGAGGTTGCGGTACACTTCGTTCAAAACACTCTGGGTCACATCCATGATGATTTTTCTCCGTCCGGCAAAGCGCCGGGTTAAGGCATGATGCCGATCAGGGTTTCCGTATTATTTGTCGCGCGCGCCGACTCCGAACTGATGAGGTACAGCCTGCCCGACGCCAGCCCCTCCGTGTTCGTGGACAGGACATAGGGCTGCAGCGCGACGCTGCCGGCCCACGCCTTGCCCACGTCGATCCAGACGAATCTCGTGTCCGGCTCCACGTAGACCACGGTCCCGGCCACGCAGGTGAGCGCGTTGCTGGACGCGCCTACCGTCTGGTCGTCCACCACGTAAGCGGGCTTGCCCACGTCGGACACGCCGAGCGAGTAGACCGCGTTGGTGGACGCGTCCACTCCCGTCTGCACGTTGGCGAAGGCGTAGATGCCCTGCCGCACCACGCACCGGCGCGCCGCGCTGTAATCGCTGGCCGTCGAGGTGTTGTCCACCGTCTTTGTGGCCACGCCCACGACGCGCCAGTCCGCGTGGTTCGCGGCGGGATAGGCGATCCCGTTGCTCACCGCCACGAGCCCGCCGCGGTAGATCACGCCCGCATACATGCGGACCGGGAACTCCGCCTCGGACTTGTACACCGGCGCGAGGCCGTCCGAGAGCGGCGCGGCCTGCGCGCGGAACGTCGCGAACAGGGAGAGCGCCGTGAACACCGCCAGGGCGAAACACGCGCCCCACGCACTGATCTTGTTTCTCATCTTTCTCATCTCTTCTCCGTTTCCAGGCGGAAGGACCGCCGTTTTGGTTTCAGAACCCCTTGAGGTCTTCCGGTTTCCGCCCGAAGGCCTTGGCCACCTCGGCGGCGTCCTTGCCGTCCGGCGTGACGCGGTGCCGCGCGGACGGGTCGGCCGACTGGCTGAGCGAGACCACGTTCTCGGGCAGCCCGTCGATCATGTCCGAGAGCACGGCCAGATTGTCGCCGTACTTCGCCAGCCACGCCTCCGGGACGGCCTTGCCCTTAGCGGCCGCGTCGGAGAGGATCTTCGCCCGGCGCAGCCCGGCCGCGTCCTGCGAGAGCGTCTTGAAATCCGCCTCGATCGTGCCGAGGCGCTTGCCCAGCGCGGTCATGGCCGCGGCGCTGCCCTCGTCCATCTGCGAGAGCGTCTTGATCTTCGCCTCCAGGTCCGTCGCCGAGAGCTGCGACAGGGCCGTCAGCTTGGCGGCGTCGAGTTGCGAAAGGGCAGCCAGCTTGCCGGCGTCCAGTTTCAGCAGCGCGGACATGGCCTTGGCCCCGTCCGGCCCGGCGGGCAGCGCGGCGAGCGCGGCCCCCAATTTCGTGGCGCGGTCGAGCTTTGTGGCATCGTCCGCGTTCGCGTCAAGGCCCAGAAGGGCCATCATCAGCTTGTCCATCAGTTCATCCTCCGTCTCCGTTTCGTTTGTTGGATCCAACAGCGCGGAATACGCCGTGACCCCCTCCGCCTTCCCGTGGCAGCAGAACGCGAACGAGTGCAGCGCGGTCACCGTTCCGTCCGCGAGGTGCTTGACTACCCCGGAGATGTCCGGGAACTCGTAAGCCCTCTTCGACTGCGGCGACCACGTTATCGCGTCCACGAACAGCCCCTCGCCCGGGATCACCAGCGGCGTGCCGTAGCCCAGGACCGCCGGGAAGCGGCCGTTCTGCGCGGCCAGCTTGAAAAGCGGCGTTCCTGGGATCGTGGCGTGCTCGATGTCGATGTGGGCGTGTGGCCAGTTCAGCTCCCGCTGCGTTGCGGGAAGCAGCTCGGCGGTCTGCGCGTTCACGCTGACCGTGTCGCCGTCCGTCGTCCTTGTCGTTCCCCACGGCAGGATCTTCAGGCGCGACGGCAGGGGCTCGCCCTGGCGCACGCCGTTGAATCCGGACGGGGGAAGCGCGGACAGCGTCCTGATGCCGTCCGCCACGGGATTCGTATGGGAGCTATACGGGTTCCGTTTCATGCGCCGCATCATGGCAAAAAAAACGCCCGCGCACGCTTGCGCGTGGCGGGTGTGGCGGGTAGGTTTTTGGGAGGTTAGGGGTTACAGGTTAATCGTTCTGACTCACTATCTTCACAAAAGTGGAGATAGCCGGAAACGGCTCAATCACTTGTTGCTCTCCGCCCTCTTGTCCAGATCATCGAGCTTGGTCTGGAGCGCGATCTGGTTGCAGCAACGGCGCAGAACCTCGGTCTCCTCCTTTGCCAGCGCCATCAGGCGCAGCCGCCCGGTCGCGAACGAGATGGTGCCGAACAGCCCAGATCCAAGCGGAGCGGGCTGTCCCATGACTTCGTTCCACGTCTCCCGGATCTTGGCGACCTGCTCGGGGGTCAGCCGCACGCTCCATGTGTATTTCGTGTTCATCTTATTTCCTTTCACTCGAAAGTTGAGAGTTGAGTATTGGGATTTCGATGTTGCAGTCCATGATGTTTCTCGAACCGCACGCCGGGCATCCGCTCTGAAAGACTCCCTTGCATTCGCGGAGATCCGTCCAGACATTCCCGCAGCCCAGACATTTCCACCGCATGGTCTCCGCCCGATCCGGCACAACCGTTACCGGATCGAGCACCTGTTTACCGATCCACTCGCTATACGCCGGTGGTATAGCCTCGACCAGCTCGCAATGACGCATCCAGTCAATTCCCATTGCGGAGGATCCATAAGCCCTCGGAAGAACAACCCCCTCCGGTTTTCCGCGCGTCGCTTTCGGTGCGGAGTAGTGCCGTTTTTCTTTGGCCATGTCACGCACGGACGCGCCGTAGACTCCCAGCGTTTTCCGGTCGTGCCTGCACGGACCCGGTGCCGCCAACGGAAAGTTAGACTCAAAGTAGCGGTGCCTACGAAGCTGGTATCCGTGTGACCCAAGATTGAACATGCTCCCGCAAAGCATCACGGGGAAGCGCATTTCGTTCTTCGCGCCTTCCACATTCTCGATAACCCAAGGGCCTCCCCACGCGGTCAGAAAATCACGGACTTCTGGAATCAGTTTCGGATAGGTGCGCCTGTTGGGCATTGTCTTCAGTCTGCAGTATCCCTGGCACGGGGGGGAAGCCCACACAAAGTCATATCCGGACAGGTCTTGGTCAAGCGCATCGCCCTGGATAAATTTGAACGGATAGCGCGGCTGCGGATTGATATCGACGCCGGTCACATCAAACCCGGCACGATGCAATCCCTCCGAGGCTCCGCCCGCCCCGCAAAAGAGATCTAAGCATTTTGGCCTGTTCATTTTCACGTCCCCCAACCTCTAACCTCTAACCTTTAACCTCTCCCCTGCCCGCCCGCCTGCCGCTCGAACTGCCGCTGCACGGCGGAGGCCATTTTGGCGAAGACGCGGGCCTCGGCCCCGGCGGCTTCGGGGCGCACGGCGTCAACGCCCATGCCCCTCTGCGTGATCTGATCGAACAGCAGGTAGTGCGTGGTCCCGGCGGTCTTGACGTTCTCGCCTTTGTTGATCACGCCCTTTTTCCCGTAGCCGATGCGCGTGGCGCGCGCCTCGACCAGCTTGCCGATGACGCGGGGGTTCTTCTTGCTGCGGACCGGGACGAACTCCAGCGGCAGCCCGCTGTTGCCTGGCCACCCCGCCGCGTAGGCCGCCGCGCTGACGGGAATGGCCAGCGCCTTGGCGGAAACGGGCCGGACCGTGCCGCCGTACGCGCGGAACGCCACGGCCCGGCTGTCGCAGGTCACCGTCGCGTATGCTTCGTTCAGCTCGGCCACGCCCGTCTTTTTATAGCCCTCCTCGATCCAGAAGTTTTTGGGCGGGAAGCCGCGCCGGTTGCCCCGCGCGTCCAGCGCCTGAAAATGTTCGAGCCAGGCTTTTTTGTATTCTCCCGCCCCGGCCGCGAGCACGGGGCGCGTGTTGATTTTGGCGGGGATGCTCTTTTCCAGCCCGTCCGCGCCGCGCACCTCTATTGACATCTCCGCCATTCTGTGCCATCCTTTCTTCCGTCGCCGGCCATCCGCCCGCAGGACCGTTTGAGCCGGGGAAACCTACCGGGATGCGGAAACCCTACGGTTCACTATGGCGGCGCGGGGAAACCCGCGCCCCTTCTTTTTTCAATTCCGATACGTGACGCGCCCGGTCCCTTTGCGGGCCTTGTCGATCGGCGTTGCAGAATCCTTGAGAAAGTAGGTCCGCACCTCGCCCGCCGGCGTCTCCTTCATGTCCTCTTTCGCGACCCACACCGTCATGTAGCGGCGCGGCTTGCCCGCCTCGTCGAACGCCCTGATGTAGCCGCGCTGCAGGTCCTGTATGATCACCTCGTTCGGGTCCCTCACGGTCAGCTCGGCGTTGGCCAGGTCCGCGAGGCGGTCGGCGGGGATGTGGTCCAGCGTCGCCTGTGAAAAGCGCACCGCGCGGCCCGCCGCGTCGGCGATTGTCTTTCCGCGCGCCAGCGTTTCGGTCGCCGCATCCGGATCCGCCGCGCCCGCGAATTTTCCGCCCAGCCACGTCGCGGCGCTCTCCCAGCCCTGCTCGGCGGCGCTCAGGTACGGCTTCGAGGCTTTGCGCCACACCGCCTTGCCGCCGTCCACGCTCACCTGGTCGCCGAAATAGAGGTCCAGCCGGTCGAGCAGCTCGGGCTTCACGCCGTCGACGCCCTCCTCCATGCGCTCGTCCAGATCAGGGACCTTGACGGGCTCGACCGTCTCGTTATGTTCCAGCAGCCCCGCCGCCTCGCAGGCGTCGCGGTCCAGGTCGGTCAGGCCCATGCCGGTGTTGTAGTCGAACGGGTCGAAGGGGTTCCCGAACGGTCCGAGGCTTCCGAGCGCGCGCAGCACGGGGCTCGTCTTGAGGCACATCATCGGCTCCGCGATGCAGCCGCGCCAGCCGGCCATGGCGCAGGCCCGCGCCCAGCGGGACTGCCAGAACGCTTCCGGGCGCGGGTTGCGGCGGGGCGTGACCCGCGTGAAGAGGAAGCCGGGAACGGCGTCCAGCATGTCCGGATCCATGCCGGCCTTCATGCCCGCGAAGCCGCGGGCCATGGCCGTCTGCACGTTCCACACCAGCTCCAGCCGCCGCGTGGCCATGATGTCGCGCAGCGTCCCGACGCCCGGGCCGTCCGCCGTGCGCACGCCGCCGTTGATCAGGATCCCGCGCATCTCCTTTGCGAAGCGCTGCGCGTCCATCACCGGGCCGTTGGGCTGCCCCGGCGCCCATTGCAGCGCGGCCCCGACGCGCGCCTTCATTTCGCCCAGCGTCCGCAGGTCGTTCACCCTGCTGGAGAAAAACGCCCGGTCGCGCAGCTGGTAGGGGACGGTCCGCCAGCCCGCGCTGTCCAGCAGGCTGGCGGCCTCTTTGCGGCCCCGGGCGAAATCCAGCCCGTCCGTGTCCTGCGGTCCGAAGCCGTAGTCGATCAGTCCCAGCGCCCTGACCGCCGTGTCGATGCCGGAGACCAGCGCCTTGCCCATCGCCGCGAACAGCTCCCCGGCGTGCGCGTCCATCGCGTCGTCGCTGAAAACATCGTCCAGGCCCGCCGCGGTTTTGCGGAAGCGCGGCATGTCGCCCGCGTTCCACGCCGCGATCAGCCGCTCCGCCCACGCGTCGATTCCCGTTCCCCAACTCATATACTCCCTCCTCTGCGTCTCTCCGCCTCTGCGCCTCTGCGTTGAAACCGCTCTCTATTGCCCTTCAACCCCGGTTTTGTTCCGGTGCGCCCCGAGCGCGTTGCGGAACATGTAGTTTTTCCAGCTCTCGCCGCCCTCTTCCCACTTGTACGGGTCGGCGATGCACTCGTCCATATAGCGCCACCACGAGTCAAGGTCCAGGACGCGGACGCGGGGGGAGATGTGGAACATCAGGATCTCCTCGGCCATGGACAGCCGGCGCAGCGTGGTGTCCGACACGCTGCGGGTCATTCCGCGGAAGCCGATCTCGTCCAGCACCTCGCGGGATACGATCACGAAGCGCGTATGCTGCGGGGCGGGACGGTAAGTGCCGTCCCCGTTGGAGATCCACTGGCACCGGCCGTATTTCGGCACATGCCCGGCGTCCGACGGCCGCCAGGCCCAGGAGGAGGGCGAGACGCGCACCATGTCAGGCCCGCCCGCCAGTTTCCGGAGCTCCGCCCGCTCTTTCGGCACGAACGGCTCGGGATCGGCCCCGAACAGGTCGTTCTGCATCAGTTTCGCCGCCGCCTCAGCCATGTTTCCGCCCCTTCCCTCTTAAAACCGTTTCCCCCCGCGGGGGGAAACGCTCAGACAGCCCCGACGCCGCCGCCCGCCCGCAGGCAGTGGCCGGTGGAACCCCCCGCCACAGGCGATCCTGGAGCGGTTTCCGCCGCGGCCTTTTTAAGTTTCGCCGCGCCGCGGCTGCGGAGCGTGAAATACACGGACCACAACTGTTTGGCCGTGGCGTTGGGGAACGGCGACGGGTCCGCCCTGACTCCGTGTATCCTGCGGAGCAGGTTGTCCGCGTAGATCTCCGCGCGGGCCTCTCCTCCGAACGCCTCCGCGAACTCTCTGCAGGCCTCGCGCAGCTTCCATTCCGCGCGCCGCCGGTCTCCCTCCGGGCCGGTCTCGTTACTGGCAATCGCCGCGTTCTTCCCGTTCCATCCCCTCCGCGCCCCCGCGCCTCCGCGTGAACCCGCGCTGCCGCCGAGCCGCATGAACTCCGCGAGCGCCCGCCCGAACTCCCTCTGGCCGAGCGCCCGGAAGCTGGCCTTGCCGCAGAGGTCCCACAGCACGCCCCTGCGCCAGGTGTCGAAATCCCCGTCCGCGAGCCCCAGTTCCGCCTGGACCCTGAACGCCGAAGCGGCGGCGAGGATCAGGCGGCGCACCTGCGTCTTGTCTATCTGCGCGTTCGCCGCGCCGCGTATCGCCAGTTCCGCTTTGTCCATTTTGTGCTCCAGACTGTTAGGGGTTTAGACTGTAAGGCTGTTAGGGGAGACGCCCGCGTTGCGGGCGGATTCGGCGATCCTTGCTTTCAGGTGCAGGATGGTGTCCGGGTGCCCGATCACGACCTTGTTCACGTCGTCGTACATGACGCCCGGGCACGGCCGCCACTCCATGTTGCCGGGCCGCTTCGCCCACTTGCGGCGGATGCGGCGCCTCTTCGAGCGCGGGAAGCGCAGCTGGCGGCCCTCCACCAGCCGCGGGTTCTCAAAGAACCTGAACCCCGCCATGGCTTCGTAGAGTTTCATTGCGCCCCCTTCCCGTCCTCGCGCTTAACGTCCGTGTAGAACGTCTCGGACCGCTCGATGCGCAGTCCGAAGGGTTTCAGGTTTTCTTCCGTGATCTCTCCCGAGTTGACGCCGACGAGAATAGTCTCTTTGTCGATCTCGAACTTGGTCCTGACCAGGTTTGCGGCCCCGGCCAGCAGCAGTTCCACGCTGTGATCGACCTTCACGCCGGGCACCTGCTTGACGGCTGGCGAGCAGGTGCGGAACCCGATGCGCCCGTGCAGCAGATCGATGCTCTTCTTGACCCCGAACTCGCCGGGATGCAGAACGGCCCAGGCGTTCATGTCCTCGAACAGGCCGTCGCCGTACTTCACGCATGCCGCGATCGGCAACTCGTATTCCGCCCGGATCGCGGCGATGCGCTGCTCCATCTCGACCGTCAGGCGGTCGCGCTCCAGCACCTGCGCTGCGTATTCGCCCATCACGGCCTCGAGCTCCTCGCGGCTCTTGATCGTCGTCGTATGTGTTTTCTTAGCCATCTTCTTTAGTCCTTTAGGTTTTAGGCTGTCAGCCTGTTTTGTTACCACCTGATCACGTCTCCGACAAACACCCCGCCGCATTCAGGTTTCGCGTCGATGTGATAGGCCTTGAACCACTTCGACATTTCCAGCACGCACTCGAAGCCGTCGCGCCTGGCGATATCCTCAAGCTCCGGTTTCATCGCGGGAGTCCCTCGAACCAGCCACACCGGCTCGCCGCGCCCAGTGAACGACAGCGAAACCGGGAACGTCTCCGTGCAGCGGTCGACAAGATGGCCGCGAAGTTTCCGGCAATTAGACCTGCGAAGCCCCACATAATGGTGCAGCACATCGCCGACCTTGACCGGATGCACGCGCCGCGCGCGGATGGTCTGGCGGCATTCGCCGCTCTCGACCTTTTCCGCCTTCCATTTCTGAAACCCTAACAGTGCCATGCCTCACCTCTTACTTCTTACTTCTCACTTCTCACTTCTTAACCTCTCCCCTCACTTCTTCGCGGCCGTGGCCTCGGCGGCCTTGGCCCAGTCGCCCGCCTCCGGGCGCGTGGGCTCCTCGGCCTTGCGGGCGGCCGCGGCGCAGCAGTCGCGCACGAAGCTCATGTTGCCGAGGTTCGCGGCCCGCCCGCAGACGGCCTTTGCCGCCGCCTCGCACGCCGGCCGGTCGAGCGCCGGGAACACGGCGCGGATGTACGCGGCCACGTCGTTCGCGTTGAGGCCCAGCGTGATCCGCTCGCGCAGGCGGTTCGTCACGATCTGCCGAAGCTCCAGGTGCGCCGCCGACTGGAGCTTCGCCCACAGCAGCGGCTGCCCGGCCAGGACGAACTCGCCCGGCGTGGCGTTGACGAGGCCCTTGAGCGTGTTCAGGCAGCGCGGCCCCATCTGGTGCGCCTCGTCGACGCAGAGCGTGGCGCGGCGCTGGCCGAGCCTGACCACCGCGCGGCGGAACAGGCTGTAGGCGGGGGACGCCGGAGAGGCCTGCTCGCCCAGCGCCTCCAGGATGTCGCACAGCATGGCCCCGGGCGAGTCGCCCCAGACCTCCAGCGCCTCGGTCAGCGCCACGCTGTCGTATTCGTCCCTCAGCGCCTGCAGCGAGCAGGTCTTGCCGGTGCCCGAGTCTCCCAGCAGCAGGATCACGCGGTCGATGCCCGTCGCGGTCCGCGCCTCCAGAACGGCGCGGCGCAGCTGCACCGGCCCGGTGAGCGCGGCGATCACGCGCACGGCCTTCGAAGCCGGGTCGTCCGCCTCGATCATCGCCAGAGCGGCCTCGTAGTTCGCGGCCTGCTGCTCGATGTCGTAGCCGTCGAACTTTCCGTCGCGCATGTCGCGCAGCGTGCGGGCAGAGCCCAGCGTGTCGTACTTCCGCACGAGCCACGCCTGGCTCTTGCCCTTGCTCTCGCACCACACCTGCGCCTTGCGGGCGATCTCCCGCACCCGGTCCGTCAGTTCCGTGTCCCGTTTGTCCATGGTCCGTTTCTCCTTTGTCGAAACAGGTGTTTAGGCTGTTAGACTGTTAGACTGTGAGGTTGAGAGTTGAGCGTTGAGCGTTGAGCGTTCAGCGTTCGGATTAAAATCTCCCCCGGTGATTTCAATCCCCGGGCCGCACTCGAGCGTCATTTTCAACTGCGTGACCGCTCCGGTAACCGGCCATTTGATTTCCATGATGTGAGTCACCTTGCAGTGGTCCTTGCAGTTGGACTTGATCATTCCCGCGATGAGCAGGGGCGACCACGCCGAGTCTTTTTCCATCCCGTCCAGCGCGGCGAGCACGGCGCATATACGGCTCTCGTCGACAGTGATTGTTTTCATCAGAGGCTCCTGTTGACGATGTCGAGCCGGTCATGCACCCACCCAGCCCGCGTATAGAGCAGGTTGATTACGGTCGCGATTTCGGTCGCCTGGACCTCGGTGAACCGGCTGGCCGTCTCATAATCCTTCTGCCAGCGGATATCCAGGGCGCGCCGGCAGGCCATTGGTTCCGCCTGCGGCTCGGCCAGCAGATACATTCTGATTTCCGGATCAAAGACCCGCCACTCGTACTGAGGTTGCCCGCTCGGAATCTTTTTCTGTTTTCCCATGTCCCTTTTCCCTTTCTCGTGTTCGTTGTTTCCTGAAAGCCTATTGGGACGGAGAAAGAAAAAAAGCCTCTCTCCGTCCCGCGGCCTCATTTCATGCCGGGCGCTCGTCGAGCCGCTTGGCCGCCAGAACGTCGGCCAGGTCGTCCACATGCAGGCAATCACACAGGCAGGCCATCGTCTGCGTCAACTGCGTCGGAGCAATCTGTCCGTTGCAAAAGTCGTTTCCAGGCTCGGCGCTGTGCAACACGCCAACGGCCACAACTTTTCCGCCTTCAAGCTGTACGATCTTATCTCCGTTTTTCGCTTCTCTTCCGTTTCTGTAGTGCATCATCTTTCTCCGCCCCTGTTGTTGCGCCGCGCTGACCGGGGGTTATTCAGCGCAACGAATCAATCATCACGCGATTCCCGCCGCCCGCTCGAGCGCGGCGAAATCCACATCGTTGTCGTACCCGCCGTCCTTCGCGGCGGGCTCGGCCTCACGCTCCCCGAACCCGAACCTTTCCGCCATACGTCCCGCGCCGTCCAGGTCTTCGGCGCGGGTGGCGACCTTTCCGCGGGCGTCGAACGCCGCCACGCGGGTGGCCACCAGGGCGCGGCCGCTGCGCTTGATCTCCGCCGCGCTGTTGCGCGGGTCGAGCACGTTGACGCCCCAGACGCCGCCCTGCGCGCGTACCAGCTCCGGCGCGGGCGAGACGCAGGCCGCGGCCTCGTCGAGCATCCGCCCGGCCCGCAGGTCGTGCCAGTTCGCGCTCAGCTCGACATAAGCCCCCGCGCCGGGCTCCATGGGGTCGAACGAGACCGTGACGGGCGCGCCGTCGAACATCGCGCCGTCGCGGACCGCGAAGGCGTATTCGTGCGGCCAGCCGAAGGGGCACGCGGCGCGGACGAAGAGCATTCCGCCGCGGCGCAAAACGCGCCCCTCGCGCACCGGCAGGGCGAAGCGCCTGATCCCGGCGGGAAGCGGCCGCAGCGCCGCCGCCGGGAACATGCCGGACGCGGCGGCGTAGGCCTCGGCCGGGATCCATGTCCCGTACTCCCGCGTGGGGCCGACGACCTCGGTGTTGCAGTAATCGATCGCGCCGTCCAAAGATTTGAGGAACGCCGGCAGCATGGGGAAATGCAGCTTCGGGTTCTCCACGCCCTTGCGGCAGCGCATCCACAGCTCCTTCTCCGCGCCCATCTCGCCCCGGAAGCGGCCGACCTGCCCGCCGGGCGGCAGGGTCAGCGACATCACGGACCAGAGCCGGTTGAACCAGCCCTCGATCAGCTTCTGGTTCGGGCGGCCTTTGGCGGACACCAGCCGCGTGCCGCAGGCGTTCAGGAAATCAACCGTGCGGCGGGCCTGCCAGCTGCCGCCCTCCATGACCATTTCGGCGGGCATCCCGCCGCGCAGCGTGGCCGAGCGCCAGATCATTGAGACCACGTCAGCTGCGGTGTACGCGTCGTTCAGGCGCATGACGTAGCTGTAGCCGACGCACAGGTCCGTGGCGCAGTCGATCATGGCCAGCAGCTGGAAGCGGGCGACGCGCACGCCGAACGCTTCGCTGCAGCGGTCTCCGCCGCGCGTCCAGGGCACGCACACGCCGACGTTCACGGACGCGTCATCGCCCACCCAGCGCTCGTTCGGGCACAGGCGCCGGGAGCCGTCCGAGGCCATGCGCAGCCAGCCCGGCGTGTAGAGGCCGTCGTTCTGCCCGGCCTTCGGGTTCCGGTAGCGCGCCACGTCGGCGGCGCAGGCGCGGCAGAGCCGTTTGACGGCCACCGGAAGCAGGTGCTTGCTGGCGCGGGGCTTGAGGATCTCTTTTGCCAGCGCCTCGCTCAGCTGACCGGTTTTGGCGGCATAGCGCGCCGCGAGCGTCATCGACCCCGCCTTGGCGTTCAGGTTCGACTGCAGATAGTTCCGGCGCAGCGCCTTGCCGTCCTCCTCCGTGGGATCAACGTTGCGCGGACGGCCGGTGCGGGGCAGATCCGAAAGGCCGTCGATACCCGCCTCCCGGAAGCGGGCGTTCCAGCGGTCGAACCACGCCCGGCTCACCCCGGCCTCCGCGCACGCGCCGGGCAGTCCGGCGCCGGACGCGACGGCGGATAGGACTTTCTGGACGGCGGCTGCTCTTTCCGAGGATTTGTCTTTCATGGCGCGGTCCCGGCGTTATTTCTTGGCGATCAGTTTGGCGAGGGCGGATTTCTCGTGGGGGCCCCACGACTGCGGGATCAGCTCCATCAGGGCGAGGCGGCAGCACTCGGGCATGATGGCGAGGGCCGAAGCAAGGTCGCGCTCGACCTCCTCGCGCTGCGCCTTGTTGTCCCACTGCGCGGACGACCAGTGCCCGAAGACGTTCTTCAGGCTCTTCGCGGTGCGCTGCGCGAGCGCCGCGTAATCCGTGTCCGCCCTTCCCTTGCCGCCGTTCGTGGACGATCCCGCGAAGGCGGCCGCCCAGCGGCGCACCGGCGTGCGCCCGCACATCACGCCCGTGTAGGCCTTGTCCAGGCAGTTTATGGCCTCATCGTCGCCTCTCATCGACTCGCCCATGGCGTAGCGCCCGAACGTGGCGCGGCTCGGGTAGGTCAGCGTGTCCCGGCAGATCATCAGCTCAAGAGCCATCATCACGTCCTTGTCGGAGACGCCCAGCCGTTTGGATATCCCCGTGATGGTCCACGGCTTCAGTTCCTCCGGAATATCTCCAGGCTTGGAACCCTTTCGGGGGGGGTGTCCGTCATGTGACGGACACCCCCCCTTGACCGCATAGCTTGCCGCCCCGTACGCCGCCATGACCTTTTCCTTGTTCGCCAGCAGGAAGCAAAGGACGCGGCTGCCGGTGGTGCGTTTGCGGCCCGCGCTGTTGATGTGCAGGGCCAGGTTCTTCGGGTCGTCGCACTCGACGACGAGGCAGGGAAGCTCTTTGATGGGGTCTAGGTTTCCGTCGGCGTCCTCGTGCTCAAGAGCGCCGCGCAGGCGGCCCAGCCCGTCCAAGACTTCGGAATGCCCGGCCAGCTTTCCGGAAAGGTCACGTATGATCAGGGGCTGAAGCGTTCCGACGTCGTACTGGCTGGTTTTGACCGCGCTGCGGTCGTCCTCGTCGCTGGCGAACTGCGCGGCGGCGTCACCCGGGATAAGCAAATCCGTCTTGACCATCCTGAACTCTTTGATCCTGTAATTCATTCTCAAACTCCCAAACTTTTCACTTCTGACTTCTTGCTTCCGACTTTAAAAGATCCCTCTCCTCCCTGGCATTATCCGGCGGGAGAGGGGGCGCCGGTGAAAGGAGGGGGGGCCGTTTCATGTGCGTGCGGTAACACGCCGCGCGGCGGCCCCCCCGGCAGCGGGGGAGGCATGTCAGGGACCGCCGTTTCCATCCTCCGGGCCACGATCCCGCGCGTCCAAATTATTTCCGGCGTCCGGCAAAAAAGGTGCGGCGGCCAGAACCAGCAGGATCGCGGCGCACAGCGCGCCCGCCGCCACCCCCGCAGCGATCTCCATGAAACGTCCGAACCCCGTCCAGCCCAGGCACGCCCGGTAAATACAGTACCCGGCCAGCGCGGCTCCCGCCGCCGCCGCGCCCGCCGCCGCCATCGCACGCATTGTTTTCATCGCGTTCCCTTTCGTTTTGCCAGCCTTTACCTATTACCTCTTACTTCTTACCTTTTCCCTAATCGCTCGCCCTCGCCGCGAGGTCCGCCCACGGCATCGCGGCGGCGGCGCTCACGTACCACCGGCCCCGGCGGCTTCGGTTCGCGATCCTGCGCACCCGTCGGCTCGACAGGTCGAACTCCTCCACCATCCACACCCACGCCCCCGCCTCGCGGCAGACCACGGCCCGCCGCGCCACCGTCCGGCGGGATCCGGACGCGTAGACCCGCGCCCAGTCCCCGCCGTCCCGCAAATGCCATCCGCCCAGCCCGAGCCACGCGCTGCGCGCCGCCTCGGACCTGTACCGCGCCCCCGGCCTCCTGTAGTCAGTCAGCGTATTCATGGTTGTTGTCTCCGTTCCCCGTTGAGAGTTGAGCGTTGAGAGTTGAGAGTTGAGCGTTCTTTCCCTCTTCCCGGATCAGATGCTGAACGTCTCATCAAAATTGCCGGACGTCAGGTACCGTCCGCCCTTGCGCACGATCGCCACGACTGTTTCCTGCTCGGTTTCATCCCCCGTAAGGAATTCGAAGCTTCCGGGGATCTTCTCTCTCGCCGCGTTCCGGCGCGCCCTGAACCCCAGCGCGAGCAGGAACGCGTCCAGTCTCATCCAATCGCCCGCCGGCTTGTCCACCTGTATTTGCCTCGGGTCTCCGTTGTACTTGACTGTCATCACCGCCTTATTCGTATTCATTCCGCGCCCCCTTCCGCCGCCTCTTCCTTGCTTGCGTAGACGAACGTGCGGAAACCGGATTCCTCCGACAGCGGCCCGCGAAGGGCCGGCTTGCCTTCCGCCGCCCTGTCGAGGGCGGCCACCGGATAACGATGGCCTTTGTTCCACTTGTCGCGGCGGGGCTCAAGCCCGCGGCGGCGGCACACCGCCATGACTGTACGGCCGAAGCCCTCGACGCTGCCTCCGATGCCCCGCAGCGCGAGATATTCGCGGCAGCGCAGCATCGCCGCCGCCAGAGACGCCACATCGCCGCAGTACAGACCGGTTTTGCGGATCGACGGGAGAATCTCGTAGGTCACCCACCGCAGAAACAGATCGGCATCCGGATGAGTGCTTTTGAACAACAGCCGGTACAGGCCCTGCTCAGTCACGTACATCAGTTTGCGGGTCTGACCTGATGCGAAAACTTTTCGCATCAGCTTTTCGTCGTCAGGAACCTTTCGGAGAAGCGCTTCCGGCTTGGTTTTCCAGTAATCGCTCAGCTCATTCACGCGGAAAACGGGAACGGTGCCGTCATTGCCCGAAACCTGTGAGAGGTCCGGATGGTCCGCATACTTGACGCTCTCGACCGTCAATGAGAACCCGAACAGGTTGCCGCGCATCATCCGCTGCAGCGTTTCCTGCGTTCCGACTTTCTTCACGTCTGTCTCTTTTCCGTCTTGCATCTTTGCCTCACTTTTGGCACTCTCGTGCCGTTTTCTGTTTTGCGTTTGCACCGCCCTCCCGCTCCACCGGGAGGGCACCCTTTTCAGACCGAGCGGACAAGCATTTCCCTCGCCTTCGATCTGATGTGATTGGCCTTGCGGCCTGTCCTGCGTCCGACCAGGGCGTTGTAACCGTTGGAGACATCTCCATGACCTCCAAGCCACCGCCTCAGATTAGTTCCGCCGATGATCAGCGTCCCCCTCAAGAGAGTTATTTCATCGCGCCCAAGAGGCGTTTCTTTTTTACCGTCAACAGACATTGTTTTTGTCTTCATGGCGCCTATCTTATTAACTTTGGTTAATGGAGTCAATCGTGAAAAATGAAAAATGGTAAATCTTTTTTTAACCGCCTTGAACTTCTTAGAGGTAATCGGTCAAAGTCTCAATTTTGCAAGGAAATTGGGGCATCACCACCGCTTTATCAAAAATGGAAAAAAGGATCGATTCCTGGCGGAGATAAACTTGGGTTAATATCCGAGAAAACAGGACGTTCCATCAAATGGCTGATGACGGGGATTCCAATCACGGATAAGGAGCGGCGCGAGTTGATAGCTATTTCCGCAGCGTTCGGCCACTCACAGGATGATGTTCCGGCAGCCGACGATGCTGGCCTACCGGATATGTCGGACAAATCTAATAGTGACGCTCAATCCGCACCTCCGCGTGCGGATACACCCTGTCCGGCATGCGTTGAGAAAGACGCGGAAATCGCATTTCTTCGTGATCAGCTTTCGAAGGCGTTGGACAGAATACCGAAAGGAGATAAATCATGAGCGCAGAAATGTGGTTTGAGGTTTTCGCGGCGTTCCTGTCGCTGCTGGTGATTTATTATTTGTGCAGGATGGCGGACGACATTCACGCGGGACGGAAAGCGCTTGAGCGCATCGCCGCCAGACTGTGTTCGGAGGATCATAAACCGGACGAACCCTGGATGGAGAATTTCAATGCTGCCCCCGGAGGGCAATCCGGAATCGTGATGAGAAATTATCCGTTGAAATGAAAAAGGGGCCGCGGGCCGCCCCGCGGCTATTCGGGTTCTCCTATTATTTGACGTTGGGCGTCCCGGTTTTCACGATCGCGAGGTACTCCTCCTCGCCGACGACGCGGCAGAGTTTGCGGGCGGCGGCGACGCCCTCAGGAGTGTGCCGGTTCCAGCATATCCCGCCGAAGTCGCGCACGGAGCGGTAGATGGCGACGCGCTTGGCGGCGTCGACGTGGCCGTCGAGGCGCATCCCCTGCAAAAGGCGTGTGTCGCAGGTGCCCCGGTACCGCAGCTCGGCGGCGTAGTCCGCGTCGTGCGGCAGGAAGTAGGCCAGGCACGGGAGCTGCCACGGGTCGCCGACGATGCTCCAGGCCGCCCGCGGGATGCTGCCCCCGTCCGTCCAGAAGCCCGGCAGCAGCAGCGTGGCGCTGCCGTCGATCAGCGGGCCGAGGTAGGCGGCGGCCAGCCTCCACTCGGCGTCCGGGTTTTCCCAGACGGTCCGGAGGGACGGCGGCTGCAGGGCGGGCAAGTCCGGCCACACCCGCAGCCCGCCGTTAGAAACTGTCAGCCTATTGCCCATTGTCGATTGGTTCCAGGTTTCGGGTTTCAGGTTTCAGGTTTCAGGCGAGGACTGCCAGTTTCTTGACCGCCCACACGTCGGAGAACAGCAGCGGGTTCGCGACGTATCTCTGCGGCAGGGTGCCGTAGCCCTTGTCGCCCCACTGCTGCCCCCACGAGTTGCGGAACACATAGGTGCCGGAGAGGTCGCTGTAGCCGCTGAGCTTGACCGCGTGCCCGCCGATCAGGCTGTCGCCGAATTTGGGCAGGGGGACAACGCCGGTCTTGGCGACCTTCTCAGTCATCATACTTTCGTACACCGCGATCCCGCCGATCACCGCGAAGCCGGAGGCGAGCGCGGCCTTGACGTGATAGGAGCGGTTCACCGGGCCGATGCGGTAATACTCGCCGGCGCGGTGGTTCGCGCGGTCGGCGACGGCCTCAAGGCCCGGGGCTTCCGCGAACTTCTCCTCGGCGTAAGGGCACAGGCCGAGGCGGCAGACGCCCTTGGCGAGCTGCTTGACGCATTCGCGCAGGCTGGCCCCGCTGTCCTCCCCGACAGTTCCCATGGCCTCGCGCTCCCAGTAATAGAGGGCGAGGGCGGACAGGTCCGCGTGCTCCCCGTCCGGGATCCGGTCGAGGTATTCGAGCGCTCCGATCCCGGCCTGCGCCGTGCAGCTTCCCAGCGTGCCCTGGTCTTCGACGGGGGATTCGTGCGGTCGCTGGTCGACTTCCGAAGGCAGCACAAGGCCGCGCGGTATCGCGCGCCCGATGAGCCAGTCGCGGATGTCGGGCATATCCGGGCGCAGCCCTCCGCGCCGGATGAGCCGGATGAGCCGCTCAAGATCCGAGAGGGGGTTGATGCTTTTTACTTCGCCTGTATTCTGTGGCATGCCGTTTTTCCCTCATGCGCTATTGCGCGTAATTATTCACCGTGCTCGTTTTAGTCCCGCTGCCGATGTCCGCCTCGTGGAACATGTAGCCCATGAACACCCACGGCGCGATCGTCTTAAGGATGTCCGCCGTCGCGTCGTACCAGCTCGTCTCGCGCGGCATGATCTGCTTGGGCGGGACAGGCGTGGCCAGCGACAAGAGCGTGGCCCCGGTCACGGTGAATGTCAGGTTGGTGCCCTCGACGCGCAGGATCTCCGAGCAGTTGGTCTGGCTGTAGTAGGCCTTGCCCAGCTCCTCGAACGACCCCGCCGCGTCTTTGGCCGTTTTGCAGCCGGCCAGCGCGAGGCAGGCCGCCGCGATCATCATCGTCACTTTTTTCATGTTGCTCCTTTTGTTTGTTCTGAGAGTGAATCCCGGCGCGAAGGTCGCGGGTCGGTAGGCTATGGATTGATTCTGTCACAAGAAAGGAATCCGCCCGCGCTGTCATCGGCCGGAAATGGTGGTCAGGAAGAAAGCCTGCGGAGCAGCTCGTCGCCGATCCGCTCATAGCCGGACCGGAAGGGGTGGATGTCGTCTCCGGGCCAGTCCTGCGGCAGCAGCACGAGCCGCTCGTCTAGCGTCTCGACCCGCGCGCGGCGTATCTCTCCGGCTGCACCGGAGATGGCGGAAATGAAAGCGTCCAGCCGCGCCACGGCCATCATCTTTTGGGCGTCGGGCTTTGAGAACGGGTATCCGTAAAGCAGAACGAACGTGCGGGGGACGGCCAGCGCGATCATGCTGATCACATCGTACAGGAAGCACGTCGTGCGGGCGATCTCCGCGTCTTCGATGTTCCCGTCGCGGGCGATTTTGAAAAGGTCGTTCCCGCCGAGGCTGATCAGGGCCGCGTCGCATGAGGCGGCCGCCAGGACCGCCCGCTCCATGCGGCCGCCGGAATTGAGCGCCCATTCCTCCGCGGTGGAACCGCTCACGGCCATCCGCAATTCTTCCGGCGTTCCGGCCCGCTCCGCGATCGCGTCTGAATCGACCCGCGTGTGCGGCAGAAACCCTTTCGCGTGCGAGTCGCCGAGAATCATGATCCTGCGCGTGTTTGTCATTTTTTCAACCCTCCTATCCGCCTGATTTCCGTCTGTATCATCTGGCTGAGCGCCGATCCCGGCGGGACGAACGGCAGGGACGTCGGTTTTACGGCCCGCTGCAATCCGAGGCCGATCATCGAACCCAAATCGTCGAGGGCAGGATCGTCCGGCTCGACACCGGCCTGGTAAAGCCCCGACAGGATGGTTGACAGCGTCGTCGCCTTGGCAAGATTTGTTCCCGTTCCCAGCACGATCTTGCTTTTACCGGGCAGCGCGTTGGCGGCTTGGATGGCCCCGGCCAGATCGGTGGTCAGCGTCTCGCCCAGCGCCATCTCGTCCATCAGCGTCACGTCGTCGCGGACGCGTCCGTGAAGGTCGGCGACTCCGGATCCCATTCCGGTGGGTTCCGTCCCGGTGCTCAAATCCTGCCCGAGTATCGCGATCGTGATCTGCCTTTCCGCCCAGTTCTGCAGCTTTTCCCAGGCCGTTCCGTCGCCCGCCGCCGCCCCGGCGATCAGCTCGACCGAAGAATTGTCCGAAACGATCAGGCCGCCCAGCCGGTAGAATTTGCTGAACGCCTCGCGGATCGCGATCTTGGCGGCCTTGTCCCCGCTCGGGTATTTCGCTATCGGGACGGGGGCGCCCCAGCGCTCAAGGCTCCGCGCCCACCATTCGCGGTTGCACGTTTTCAGCAGCCAGAGAAAGACAATGCTGCGCATCGGGCCGCCCCAGTTGTCGGGAGCCGACATCAGATGCCCGCGGTGCACGATGTGCTTGCCCGGCTGGCAGTCATAGAGTTCCGTGTTCGTGCGGCCCGCGTTGGCCGCGTCCTGTTTGAGGAGCTGAAGGCGTCCGTTGCGGAAGTCCTGGCAGAAATGCTGCACGGGGACGATGCGGTCGAGCTTGAACTTTCCGGGAAGGTCGGGATTCGCCCGGAAAACCATTTCCGCCACGCTGACCGGACGAAGAACGCCGTCCATCAGATGGGAGAGCGTTCCCATGCGGAAGCGGCGCAGCCCTTTGATCGCCGCGTTGACCGCGTCCGCCGCCTGCCGATCCTCCGGGCGGTCCTTGTCCTCGGGCTCGGCCTGTATCACGTCGTTCAGGACGGCCAGCTTGCGCTGGGTCAGCATGGAGCCGATCCACGAGTCGCCGATCAGGATAGAGTCGTAAAGGTTCCACAGGTCGCCGACATAGCCCTGCTCGGCCTCCACCAGTGCGCTGGTGATCTGCGCGGCGTCCATCTGGTTCGCGATCGATTCAGGCGTTCCCCGGAAATCCTCGACCGCCTGCTGCACGCCCAGCATCTGCAGGATTCTCTGTCTGATGTTCAGGTTCATTTTCACATTCCCCATGGGTTGGGAGTTCCGCGCATCCTGCGGATCTCGTCGGGTTCGCCGTCGTCGCCAGCCTTGTATTCTTCGCTTCCGCACGCTTCAATCTCGACCGGGCCGCATCCGCGCACGAATCCGAACACGAGCATCTTCAGCGCGTCGAAGACGTCGCCGTGGTTTCCGGCCGCGTCCAAAACGTTTTCAAAAAGACCCTTTTCCCGGCGAACGCTGCGCAGGTCGTCCTCAAGCCAGCGGGCGGCGGGCAGCGGCATGGTCCCGTCGTCGATCGCGTTCACCAGAAGGTTGCCGGAATAGGTTTTCTTTGTGAGCTTCTGCCCGGGCGTGATTTCAATCGTCTCGCTGGCGATGTAGAGATAGCAGACAATGCCCTTGCGCCTTAACTGGCGTTGCAGGTCGATCGCGAAAAAGCGTTCGTTCGTCGCGTCGATGATCACGAACTGCGGCTTCGCAGGGCAGGCGTCGATCGCGGCAAACAGAATGGAGCGCGTAAGCTCAGGATCGTTTGAATGGAAACGCCCGGAAAGACGCGGGACGGTGAAGCGTCCTACCCTTTCCCCGACCGCGATTCCGGACGGGTTGCTTTTCTTGTTGGTGGTCGTAGCCAGATCCACAGAAATACCGATTACGGGAGAGGTCGCGGTGAAACTCGGCATCGCGGCGGCGATATCCTCGGGCTTGATGTCTTCGACCGCGACGCAGGGGAATAAAGTCCGGCAGAGTTGATTGGCGGAAAGAATGCTTTGCCGTGCGACGGCAGACAAGCCTCCGGCTTTGAACAAGATCCCGTAATTACGGTCCCAGGCGTCCCGGTCAAGCGAGACGGCCCGGTGCTGTTCAGGCGTGAGCGGCTCGCCGTTATTCGTATCGTACATCGTCAGGCCTGCGGCGGCCGCGTCCCACGCGTTCAGCATGTGGACTTTGATTCCTGTTGTGCTGGTATACCACTTTCCGCGGGGGTTCACGACAGACGGATCGAACCCTTCCGGCTGCATGCAATTCCGGTAGACCCATGAAGCGTCATTTTTACCGAGCGTCGTGGCCATGTGTAACTTAAACGATGGATCGCTCGACATGATGGGCTCTACTGCTTCATACAGTTCATCAAAGTCGGGAACGAAATCGACTTCGTCGACAATGACGGTGCCGGTCCAGCTTCTGGCCGTCGCCACATTCGGGGCGATGATGATCGTCCGGCTGTAACTGCTGCGGCTGTGCCAGATCTTTACCTGATATTTTCCGTGTTCAAAAATGTCGCAGCAGGCGTCTAAATCAAGACCGTCGAACGATGTCGTGACTTGCAGTTTTGCGGCCTCGATCGCCACGCGCAGCTTGTCCATCGCATCCGACCAGACACGCACCTCCTTAGTGATTAACTCGCCGCCGACCCTTAACGATGCCGAGGCGTAGATCACATCGTTCCACGCCTTTTCCATGTTGATCTTAATCGCTTTTGCGGCCTCCCCGTATGTCTTCCCCGACTGCCTGCGCCACAGCTTCATGAGCTGTCTGAATTTAGCCCAGAACGGAGCCTCCTGATACGGGCGCATCTGTATGATCGGTTTGATCATTGTCCAAAATCCAACCCTTTTGGCTCATCACCGAATAATGCAAGACGAAGCTGGTCGATCTTGACGGACTTTTCCGCCTTCCCGTCCACGATGTCCTGTACCCTTTTGTCGCCGTACCATTTCAGGAATAATTCTGCGGTCCTCGCCTGAAACTGTTTTTCTGCCAGGGCCAGTGTGCGATCTACCTGATCGGCCCGCCGTTTCTTCAGGGCTAAGTCCTGATCCTTCTGTTCGCGGGCCCGAAGCTTGTTGACGGAATCCACCAGCGCTGTTGCTGCAGCAGGGTCGGCATCCTCCAGCATCTGCATGATTTTCCCGCCGATCACCGCGACCGATCCTGAACTGATACCTCCGCTGGCCTTGGCCATGTCGAGCGAGAACTCGCAGAACCCTTTTGCGTTGGCAACAGCATCACGCTGTTTGCAGTACCGCATGAACTCCGGGTTGCGCTTCCACTCGCTCAGATTTTGCGGCAGTACCTTGGCCCCGTCGAAGTGCTCGTCAAGAGTGGCGCGCGCAGCTGGCTGCGTCTCTATCCAACCTATGACGCTTGCGGCCGGCTCATTGTCGGCGAGTCGCCGGCAAACCTCACGGCGGATGTCTGCGGGCATCCGGCCGATCTTGCCGACCGCCGTTCTGTCCGCCTGCTCGCTCATACGTTCCACCCTTTTCGTTCTGCTTCCAGAACTCCCTTTGAGGTCGCTCGCCAGTACACCGTCGCGCCAACGTCGCTCGGGTTCCGCTCGCACCACCCGAGTCCCTCGACGAATACGAGCGCCTGATCAAGATCGAGATCCGTAAAGGGGAAGTCTACAAGCCCCTTTTTGTCTATTGCCCTTTTGATCGCTGACGCTTCAAACGTGAGCTGGCAGCGCGTGGCAAGATACCCCGTCACTGTCTCGCGCAGGATTTCCCGTTCCCGTTGAGTGATTGGCATGTTCCCTCCAGTTTTGCGATGCGGCCCTCGTGATCGCGAAGCTCCTTTTCGGTGCTGCGCCGGTCGAGTTTGTTCTCATCGTAGAGCTTGCTGATTTCTTCACGGAGGATCTGGTCAATGGGTGGCTGCTTGCGTGTCAGCGCAACAATAGTGCAGACTCCGACAGCTAGCGTGACTAGCGCCTGAATACCCTGCACTAAATTGCCTAATTGATCGGCCCCGTTCATGTGGCGTCATGATGCCCCGTTTTTATAATAATACGCGGGCGCGTGGCGGGTGTGGCGGGTCAAATATTCGACCCTTTTCAAAACTTTCTCATCCACCCTTTTTAAAATTTTCGGCGGATCGTGTCTGTTTTGACTCTATAAATTCCGTTCTATCAACACCTTTTAAAACCAAATCAAACCGTCTCCGAACTTTTAAAACTTTCGCTCGGTCGTGCCGGGATTCGCGTCCGGCCGCGAATCGAACAGCGGGATGTGGCAGAACGCCACCACGTAAGGCGCCGAAGCGATTTCCGGCCGCTTGAACTGGTCCTCGAGCCATGCCGTCTGCATCGTGCGG
>Ga0209098_1000667_pt1 | contig 36583 bp, 25 predicted proteins | sample AD_JPNHW1_MetaG_FD_184429 | JGI IMG/M metagenome (GOLD analysis project Ga0209098, IMG submission 184429) | Active sludge microbial communities of municipal wastewater-treating anaerobic digesters from Japan - AD_JPNHW1_MetaG (SPAdes) (version 2) | ecosystem: Engineered > Bioreactor > Anaerobic...
CAATATCAGCCTTCTGACAGTAATGTGCGGAGAGATTTTGGGTGCGGTTTGTTCGCTTTATGTACGAGAAATGGATGGAGCACTGCAAATATCGGGACATTGGAGGGTTCCTGAGCCATGTGCAGGGATGATCTTTGGCCCTGAGACTGCCATTTATGAAACGTATCATAAAAAATCACGGGACATTCAATTGTTAAGGCATTCACAGGAAATGGCATGCAAGGATCAGGATCCGGTAGCGATCGCAACAAAAACCAATACTTTCGGAGGAATCGTGGTTTTCACGGGTGATCAACCCAAAGGCATACTGGCAGCATACTTTCATAATGATTATATACCTGATGTTGCAGACCGTTATTTTATTCACTTAATCGGTTCTGCCATCGGGGTTGAGGAAGATCGCAAAGCATCCCAGGATAAGTTAACGATGTACACTGACGAATTGTCGGCCCAGAACCTCACCAAAGACAAATTTTTTTCAATTATTGCGCATGATTTGAAAGGCCCTTTCAATGCCATCATGGGTTTTTCGGATATTCTTACCACAGAATGGAGCGATTTTACCGAGGAGGAACGGCTGAATTTTCTTAACAATATCAACACTTCGGCCAAAAACACCTACAGGTTGCTCGAAAATCTCCTGGAGTGGGCCACTACACAAACTGGTGCAATCAAATTTCAGCTGGCCCGCATCGACCTCAGCCTTATTGCCAATGACATTGTGATACTGCTTCGGGAATTGGCTGATAAGAAAAGGATTAAACTATACACGGCCATCAATTTCAACACCATGGTGATGGCTGATGAAAACATGGTAAGGACCATCTTAAGGAACCTGACCCACAATGCGATAAAATTCACGCCTGAAGGTGGGCAGGTAAGGATTTTTACACGCGACCTTCATCTCTCCCAGGATCAACCCCCGATGATTGAGGTTTGTGTGGCGGATACCGGGATAGGCATTGACCCTGAGATTTTAGGAAAGCTGTTTAAAATCGATGAAAAGGTCAGGACCCCGGGTACAGCCAGCGAAAAAGGCACCGGTTTGGGGTTGATTCTTTGCCGGGAGCTTATAGAGATGAATCATGGAAAAATAGCCGTAAAAAGTGAACCTGGAAAAGGCAGCCTGTTCTCCTTTACGCTCCCTTCGACCGTATGAAGCTCGACCTGATCAGCGAGTGGTCAGTCAAATCTATTATTCGTCTTTTCTTTGTCTGAGCGGTGTCAAAAAGGTTTGAAACCAATGATCTCGCGCACTTCGCGTATGGTTTTGCGTGCGCTTTCACGCGCTTTTTCTGCCCCCAGAGCGGTGGTTTTCCTGAGATAATCCTGATCGGAAGCCAGAGATAACATCTTTTCACGGAAGGGTGCTGTAAACCGGATGATATCTTCAGCCAGTTGTTTTTTCAGGTCGCCATACCGAATGGTCCCGGCCCGGTAATGATCTTCAAAATGGCTGACTGTTTCATGGGTTGAAAAGAAAGAAAGCAAGGAGAAAAGGTTGATGACTCCTTGTGAACGGGGTTGTTCAGGGTCGACAGGCCCCGAGTCGGTGACCGCTTTCATGATCTTTTTCCGGATGGTTTCAGGACTGTCGGCCAAATAGATAGCGCTTGCCTCGTTGTCGGATTTCGACATTTTTGTGGTTCCGTCAAGCCCGGGGATTTTGATCAGTTCTTCGCCGAAATTGTAGGCTACTGGTTCCGGGAAGTAGTCGGTTTTATAAAGGCGGTTGAATCGGTTGGCAAAGGTCCGGGTCATTTCAAGGTGTTGTTCCTGGTCTTTTCCCACGGGGACCTGGTGTGCTTTATGCAAAATGATGTCGGCAGCCATCAGGGTGGGGTAGGTCAGCAATCCGGCATTGACATTTTGGGGTTGGGTACGGATTTTTTCTTTGAAGGAGGTGCAGCGTTCCAATTCACCGATATAGGCGTTCATGTTCAGGAGCAGGTACAGTTCGGCTGTTTCCGGAAGATCGCTCTGGATGTACAATGTGGCTTTTTCAGGATCCAGTCCGCAGGCCAGGAATTCCACCAGAACGGTTTTCACGTTTCCATGCAGGTCGGCCGGGGTAGGATGTGTTGTAAGAGAATGATAATCAGCAATAAAGAAAAAGCAGTGGTTTTCTTCCTGCATTTTGACAAAATTCCGGATAGCTCCGAAGTAATTGCCCAGGTGAAGGTTACCGGTGGGTCTGATCCCGCTGACAACGATTTTCATTGACACAGTTATTGAAAGGATTGAAGGGTTTTTACAGTTAGCGTTTGGTGGGTGTGAATTGCCTACATTTTTATTTCATCCCCGTTTTTATTGTAGAAATGGTATTCAAGAAATTGGGAAGCGTTTTGAGGATTAATCCTGATTCTTTGGTGGAATTTCCGCCACCATTTCCAACGGTAGTTAAACCAGCCACGGGTGAGGAACGCGTGAACGTAAGGATGTACGGTGAGGGTCAGCTCTTTTTCATTTTGTTCACGAATCAGGTAGCCAAGATTGTTTTCAATATCATCGGTAAGGAGGATGGCCGGACGGATTTCTCCGGTTCCTTCGCAGGTCGGGCATTTTTCGAGGATCTGGACATTCATTTCGGGGCGTACCCGTTGGCGTGTGATTTGTACCAGTCCGAATTTGCTGGGAGGCAGGATGGAGTGTTTTGCCCGGTCGCGTTTCATTTCATCGCGAAGTTGTTCATAGAGGCGACGACGGTTCGCTCCCTGGGTCATGTCAATAAAATCGACCACAATGATTCCCCCCATATCGCGCAGACGCAACTGGCGCGCTACTTCGGTAGCCGCTTCCAGGTTGACCTCCATTGCGTTGGTCTCCTGGTTCTGGTCCTGGTTGACCCTGTGTCCGCTGTTGATGTCGATCACATGAAGGGCTTCGGTGTGTTCGATGACAAGGTAGGTACCGCTTTTGATGGTGATGGTTTTTCCGAAAGAGTTTTTAATTTGTTTATCAATGCCGTATTGTTCAAAGATGGGAACTTTTCCGGAGTGTAATTTGACGATATTGATCTTATCGGGAGAGATTTTCTGAATATAGTTTTTGATCTCTTCATAGAGGAGCGCATCGTTGACAACAATGCTGTGAAACGATTCGTTGAGTGCATCACGGAGTATGGCGGAGGTACGGTCGATCTCCCCGATGATTTTTGCCGGAGGTTTAGAATTCGACAGTTTTTGTGTGATTGTTTCCCAGCGTTTGTAAAGTGCCCGAAGGTCGGCATCGAGGTCGGCCACCAGTTTGTTTTCGGCTACGGTACGGATGATGATGCCGCAATTTTTTGGTTTAATGCTGGTTATCAGTCGTTTAAGGCGATTACGTTCCTCGCTGCTTTTAATCTTCTGTGAAACGGAGATCTTGTCGGAGAAGGGCATCAGTACCAGGTACCGGCCGGCAAAAGCAATTTCAGAAGTAACGCGGGGTCCTTTGGTTGAAATGGGCTCTTTCGCAATCTGAACAAGGATATTGGCACCGGGTTTGAGGACCTGGTTAATCTTCCCGGTTTTCAGGATGTCGACTTCCAATTCAAAATCACTGATAGACAATCCATTGCCGGATCCGTTCTGGAGTGATTTCATGTATTTAAGCAACGACTGGATCTGAGGTCCCAGATCCAGGTAATGCAGAAAAGCATCCTTCTCATAACCAATGTCCACAAAGGCTGCATTCAACCCGGGCATAATCTTTTTGATACGCCCTAAGTAAATATCGCCAACAGAATATTCGTTGTTGGATTTTTCCTTGTTTAATTCTACGAGAAGTTTGTCTTCAAGTAAAGCAATTTCCACTTCGGAGGAAGTAGAATTGATGATTAATTCCTTATTCACGTCAGTAAATATTTTATAAACTGCATTGAAAAAAATCAGGAGCAGTTACGATGACCTAAGGAATTGTAGCAGCAGGATGGTTATTTCTTCTTGTGTCTGTTCTTGCGCAAGCGTTTTTTCCGCTTGTGCGTTGCCATCTTGTGTCTTTTTCTTTTCTTACCACTTGGCATATATAATTCAGCTTAGAAGGTGTTATTTCACTTTTACGTGAGATTTAACTTTATTGACAAAGGTCTTTGCAGGTTTGAAAGCAGGGATGTTGTGGGCGGGGATAAGGAGGGTAGTGTTCTTTGAAATGTTTCTTCCTGTCTTTTCAGCTCTTTTTTTGATAATGAAGCTGCCAAAACCTCTCAGGTAGACATTCTGACCTGTGGACATAGAATTTTTGATGGTGTCCATAAAAGCTTCAACGGTGGCCTGCACGGCGACTTTTTCAATGCCAGTTTTATTAGCAATTTCTGCTACAATTTCTGCTTTTGTCATTTTTAATGATGTATTAGTTATATATATTATTAGTAATGAATGTCTTTTGCCGGTTTTAAAACGGGTTGCAAATATATGATTTTTTTGATCCACAATGAAATAAATGATTTTTTTCTTTCCGATCAATCTTGGATTCCATCGGGTATCTTTGCATTTTTATAGAATGTTAAATGGATTTTACCCATCACCTGATCAGGTGGTATGATGAGCATAAACGGGATCTTCCCTGGAGGAGGACACACGATCCTTACCTGATATGGATCTCGGAGATCATCCTGCAACAGACCAGGATCGATCAGGGATTGCCTTATTATGAGCGGTTTGTAGCTTTGTTTCCGGATGTTGAAACCCTGGCTACGGCGGAAGAGCGGGAGGTACTCAAAGCATGGCAGGGATTGGGTTATTATTCACGGGCGTGTAATCTTCACAAAGCAGCGGTTGAGGTTGTCAACCGGTATGGTGGCGTTTTTCCATCTCTCCTTGAGGATATCCGGTCTTTGCCCGGCATTGGTGCCTACACAGCCGCTGCCATCGGTTCGATCGCTTTTCACTTGCCCGTCCCCGTCATTGATGGAAATGTGCTGCGTTTTTTGGCCCGGTATTTTGGGGTTGAAACGCCGGTGGATGTTGCCGTCGGGAAGAAGCGGATCGCTGATTACGCCACAGCCTCTATCGATCTTTCCGATCCGGGAACTTTTAACCAGGCGGTCATGGAGTTTGGTGCCATGGTTTGCACCCCGTTGAATCCTGCTTGTGGAACCTGTATCTTCCGCGATCAATGCCGGGCTTTAAGTACCGGATCGGTGCTTCGGTTGCCGGTAAAATCGAAAACGGTAACACAACGCATCCGTCACTTCAATTACCTGGTAATAACGACTAAAGGAGAAAAATCGGTGATTATGAAACGGCGGGAGCAGGGAGATATCTGGAAAGGATTGTATGATTTTCCGTTGATTGAATCATCAGGGCCTTTGGATATCAAAAAATTGCAAAAAGAACCGGAATGGTTGCAGCTTCCCTTTTCCGGAAGAGAAGTGATGATCGGCTCCCCCCGTTTGTATCGCCACGTGTTGACCCACCAGGTGATTATGGCCCGGTTTTTCCGGGTCAGTGTCAAATCGTTCGGAGAACTACCGGAGAAGTTCCTGGTAGTGAAGAGACCCGATCAGCTTCCGGTACCCAGGCTGGTTGAAAAATACATTACAAGATGGACGAATGAACCGGACTTTTAATTACTTTTGCACGGCTCAATTTCAGACACTCAAATGGACGACGGACCTGCGCGACAGATTCTGCACTACCCACCACGCGATTAAAGGGTGATCAACCTGATCCTTATCATGGTTGGCATCCTTCATGAACGTAATAAACAGGAAGGAGGCTGCCATGACATCGCAAATTACCTTTTATTTAAGCCAGATACTTGGAAGACCTTTTATTTCCGATGACGGGGTCATCCTGGGTAAGATTACCGATTTTCTCATCGACCCCGCACCTTTACCGGGTCAGGAAACCGAGCCGGTAAGACCGCGTGTCGTGGCCATCAGGGTGAAAAAAGGCAGTCAGTCGATGGTACTCGATTTTTCATCCTTTGAAATAAAAAAATTTAAACGAAAGCTTCGTATCATCTGCATGGAGGTACATACCCTCAATGAGATCTCTTTTCCGAATTGCCTGTGGTTGGCTGAAAGCATCCAGGATAAGCAGATTGTCGATATCAATGGTCGTAAATTGGTCAGGGTGAACGATGTAAGATTGGTGATGATTCCTGCCGGGACTTATGTGATCGCTGTGGATGTGGGATTGGAAGGACTTCTCCGCCGCTGGGGTCTGGATCGTCCGATCCAACGACTGCTTAACAGTTTCAGGGTCAGCATCCCCGCCAAGTTTATACTCTGGGATGATATCGAAGCAGTCGATTTTACCAACGCCAGTATCAAACTTTCCAAATCCTCTTCCCGGCTCAACACCCTGCATCCTTCTGACCTGGCAGATATCATTGAGGAGCTCGACAAAACTTCCCGGACTTTTGTTTTTGCCTCCCTCGACGATGAAAAAGCAGCCGATGTGCTGGAAGAGATGGAACCACATGCTCAAATTCATATTGTTGAAAGTCTGCCCGTCGGAAAAGTTGCAGATGTGTTGGAAAAAATGCCTGCCGATGAAGTGGCCGACCTGCTGGATGTGCTGAACGAAGACAAAGCTGAGGAGTTGTTGGAAGAGATGGAGAAAACATCATCGGAAGAGGTCAGGGAACTTTTGGAATATTCCGATAAATTCGTGGGTTCACTGATGACAACAGATTATTATACTTTCAACGACAAACTTACCGTCAAAGAAACCCTCGATGAATTGCGGAAGTTGAAACCCGAGCCGGAACATATCTCCACCATTCTCGTGACCGATAAAAACGACCATTTTGTTTCGTCGCTTACCCTCGGAGAGCTCGTAACTTCGGAACCAGATGCTGCCCTCCGTGAAATCATGATGAAAAACCCGGTCACCGTGTATGATGATGACAAGATCGATTCCCTGGCTGAACTGATCTCCAAGTACCACCTTCCGGCCATCCCCGTCATCAACAAAGAAAAGCAGGTAGAAGGAATCGTGGTGATGGAGGACATTGTTGATGACCTGCTGAGCCGCCGTAAGACCCGGTAAATAAATCGGGGATATGCGATTTTATGGATTCACCGTATTACCTTTTACCAGTGAAGCTGATTAAGCATCAAATATCGTATTTTTGTTCACAGAGTTCAAACAATAAAATTCAAGAACGATGGCAAACGGAGTTAATAAAGTGATCCTCGTCGGGAACCTGGGAAAGGACCCGGAGGTACAGAATTTTGAGAACGGCGTCAAAAAAGCCGCATTTACCCTGGCGACTACCGAATCGTACAAAAGTAAAGACGGAGAAAAGAACCAGCACACGGAATGGCACAATATCGTGTTATGGAGAGGGCTGGCAGATGTGGCAGAGCGATTTCTTAAAAAAGGAAACACGATTTACCTGGAAGGGAGAATTCGCCGCAGAGATTATGAAGACAAAGAGGGGCAGAAGAAATTCATTTACGAGATATTGGGTGACGCGATGCAGATGCTGGGAGGACCAAGGCGGGAAGAAGGTCCGGGAAATACCATTCCTCATGAACCCAATGTGGAGAATATCCCGATGACCAATTCACCCGAGGACGATCTTCCCTTTTAACAACGGTTAACGGTTCGGGCGGGGTCATGCTGCCTCAGTCCGGACCGCTTTTTGAAACCACGACATACATGCGTTTTGGGAAATCAGGATTATTGGCTGTTTTAATACTGGTCGCTTCCTGCGGATCGGTAGATACCCCCAAACCCAGGGGGTACTTCCGGATTGATTTGCCACAACGTGAGTACAGGACGTTGGACGCAGCCCTCCCTTACTCCTTCGACTATCCTGTGTATGCCTTGGTAGAGTACGACAGCAGTAAATTGGCGGAACCTTACTGGATCAACATCCGTTATCCCCGGTTTAACGCTACCCTTCACATCAGTTACAAACTGGTCAATGGCAACCTGACCAACTACCTGGAAGATGCCAGAACCCTTGTCAATAAACATATCCCCAAAGCGAATTCCATCACCCAAAGGGAATTTTCCGATCCGGCCCACAGGGTTTTCGGACTTGTATATGATATCCGGGGTTCCGAAGCTGCCTCCTGTTACCAGTTTTATCTGACTGACAGCCTGCACGCATTTCTTCGCGGAGCGCTCTATTTTAACCGCGTTCCCAACAACGATTCCTTAGCCCCGGTTATTGATTTTCTGAAAGGCGACATCGACTACATGATCAATACCTTCAGGTGGAAAAAAGTCAAAAATGATTGAAACCATCAAATTCGGAACCCTTCGCTGGTCGCACATCGTCAGACCTACCGAAGAGGAACTCCAGGCCCTTGGAGAACACTACCATTTTCATCCACTCGACCTGGAAGATTGCAGATCCGAAGTCAATCTGCGACCAAAAATTGACATTTACGACGACTACCATTTCGTAATCCTTCATTTCCCGGCTTTTAATGTTACCCAACAGTTCATTGAAACAAGGGAGATAAAGTTTTTCTGGGGCAAGGATTTCCTGATCAGTATCGGCAAATCGCACTGGATGATCAAGGAGATTTTTAACCGCGAAAAAGGAAAAATCCAATCGGGGGGCAGCATGGAAGTGGCAAGCAGCGATGCCCTTCTTTACCAGATTCTTGACCAGGTGATGAAGGAAATCCAAAAGGTAGTGGAAAGAGTCGACAAAGATGTGGATGAATGCGGACGTGCTCTTTTCCGGCAGAAAGCTGAACCGGCCATTGAGAAAATCTCCATCACCCGGAAAAATGTCATCTTGCTGAATACCATGTTCAAGCCGCAGATGGTCCTTTTCAACAAGCTCCAAAGCGGCGCCATCACTGGTTTTGCGGAAAATATGGAAGACTACTGGGGGAACATTATGGACTACTACCAGAAGATCTGGGACATGGTGGAGGATGACGGGGAGCTGATCAAAGGTTATTCCATGACTTTTGATTCACTTCAGGTGAACAGGACCAATGAGGTGATGAAAATCCTGACCCTTGTCTCATCCATTCTCCTTCCGCTCACCTTTATCGCCAGTTTGTACGGGATGAACATCGAACTGCCCATTCAGCATCATCCGTTTTCATTCACCCTGGTTGCGGGGGTCATGATCCTGATCGCTCTTGGTATGTTCATCTATTTTAAAATGAGAAGGTGGTTGTAGCTTCTCTTCTGTGTTCATGACATTGAGTTGGCGCTGGATTCCCTCTTCGTGAACGGCCTGAAGGAGACCGGTGAGAAATTCGCGGCTTAAACCCAGGTTGATTCCGTTTTCAATCCTTTCATGGATCAATTGGTTCCATCGCCGTATTTGCAGGATGGTAATGCGGTTTGCTTTTTTGTATTCCCCGATCTCCTCCACGATGTTCATTCGTCGGGCTAAAATCTCTAACAGTTCTGCGTCGAGTTTATCGATTTCAGAGCGGAGCGCTTCCAGTTTGCTTTCAAATTCAGGGGGCCCTGATTCATTTCTGATGATGAGCGAAGCGAGCATGGTTTTAAGCTCATCAGGGCTGATTTGTTGATTTTTATCCGTCAGGGCTTTCGATGGATGGTGATGAACCTCGATCATCAGGCCATGCATCTCCAGGTCCAGCGCTTTTTGAATGGTTCCGGGGATCAGTTCCCGGTTTCCGCAAATATGGCTTGGATCGACCAACACCGGCAGAGCAGGACAGAGGCGTTTCAGTTCGATCGGGATTTCCCACATCGGGGCGTTGCGGTACAACGACCGGTTGAAGAAAGAAAATCCGCGGTGGATGGCGATCAGTTTATGGAATCCCATCCGGTTCAGCCGTTCAATGGCCCCCACCCAGGTTTTCAGGTCGGGATTAAGGGGGTTTTTGATCATCACCGGGATATCAGGATTGCCAATGGCTTCCCCGATTTCCTGCACTGCAAAGGGATTGACGACGGTACGGGCACCGATCCAGAGAATATCGATCCCATGGTCAAGCGCTTCCCTGACGTGGCCGGGGTTCGCTACCTCGACCGTCAGCATCAGCCCGGTCTCTTCCCTGGCTTTGCACAACCATTTCAATCCACGGGTACCAACCCCTTCAAAGGAACCCGGACGGGTACGTGGTTTCCAGATCCCGGCACGGAAAACATGCACTCCCGGAATCAGGGCCAGTTTGGCAGCCGTTTCCATGACCTGGCGCTCGTTTTCGGCGCTGCACGGTCCTGCAATCACCAGTGGCCCGGGCGGTATCGACAGCCAGTCGTGAAGGGGTGTAATGTGAATATCTGCGGTCACAGCCTGCAAAGGTAAACAATCCGGAGGAATGATCAGACAGCCCTTTCACCAAAGCTGCAAGATCGGTTAACCATTGTTTTCGATATTAAAATGCCGGACTGATTTTTCAGGACAATTCAGTAAATTTGCAACTTCAATTTTAAAAACAAATGGAACACACAAGAAGAGACAAGATCTGCGACCTGCTAAGGTCGAAAATTTATGACCGGGAAGTGACCGTGAAGGGATGGGTCAGGACCAAAAGAGATAAAAAGACTTTTGGATTTATTGAATTGAATGACGGTTCCACCATCAGGAATATCCAGATCATTGTTGATTTTGCAACCGTTTATGGAAACACCCTGAATAACCTGCAGGATCAGAATACCTTTGCCAACTGGAAAGAGATCACTACAGGAGCTGCTGTCTGTATAACAGGAAAGTTGGTTGAATCACCAGCTGCAGGGCAACCGGTAGAAATTCAGGCGCAAAAAATTACGGTTTACGGAACCGCCGACCCGGAATCGTACCCTTTACAGAAAAAAGGTCATTCGCTCGAGTTTTTAAGGGAAATCGCCCACCTTCGTCCCCGTACCAATACTTTCGGTGCAGTACTTCGCATCCGCCACGCGATGGCTTATGCCATTCACAAATATTTCAACGACAACGGTTTTTATTATATCCACACCCCTATTATCACCGGTTCGGATGCCGAAGGGGCCGGTGCCATGTTCAGGGTTACCACCCTTAACGACCAGCAACCACCGAAGCTTCCGGATGGCCGGGTGGATTACACCCAGGACTTTTTCGGAAAAATGACCAACCTCACGGTCAGCGGGCAGCTTGAAGCCGAGCTGGGCGCCATGGCCTTATCGCTGGTTTATACTTTCGGACCGACCTTCAGGGCTGAAAATTCCAATACACCCCGACACCTGGCGGAGTTCTGGATGATCGAACCGGAGATGGCTTTCTACGACATCCATGACAACATGGATCTGGCAGAAGATTTTCTCAAATTTCTCATGCAATATGCCCTGGATCATTGCATCGATGACCTTGAATTTCTCAACAAAATGTATGACAATGAGTTGATCGACCGCCTCCGGAGCGTCATTGCCAGTCGTTTCGAACGGTTGACCTATACCCGCGCAGTGGAAATCCTCATAGCCTCAGGACAGCAATGGGAATTTCCGGTTTCCTGGGGCACCGACCTGCAGGCTGAGCACGAACGCTATCTTGTTGAGAAACATTTCGGGAAACCGGTCATCCTTACCGATTATCCAAAAGATATTAAAGCATTCTACATGAAGCAGAATGACGACGGAAAGACAGTCCGGGGGATGGATGTCCTGTTCCCCAAAATCGGAGAGATCATCGGCGGATCTCAACGGGAGGAGGATCTGGAATCGCTCAGACGTCGTATCAGTGAAATGAACATACCGGAAAAAGATGTATGGTGGTATCTCGATACACGGAGATTCGGAACCGCACCCCATGCCGGGTTTGGCCTTGGTTTTGAACGGCTTATCCTTTTTGTTACCGGAATGGCCAACATCCGTGATGTGATCCCCTTTCCGCGTACACCCAAGAACGCAGAGTTTTAACTGACCAGCGGAAAATAAAATTTTGTTTTTCCGGTAGCAGGCGCGGAACTTTTTATCGTACCTTTACAGGTAGGAAAAAAATTATGCAGAAACGTTGGGCGCTTAAACCACAGGGTCATCCTGAGGTGGTTGAGAATTTATCAAAAGCCTTGGGGGTTGATACCTGCCTCGCGAATCTGCTCGTACAAAGGGGCATTACAACGTTTGACCAGGCCAGGACCTTTTTCCGTCCTTCCCTGGAGGATCTTTATGATCCCTTCAGGATGCAGGATATGGAGCAAGCTGTGGAGAGGATTGGTCAGGCTGTGGAGCACAAAGAACCCATCCTGGTTTACGGTGATTACGACGTGGACGGCACTTCTGCCGTTGCTTTGGTTTACACGTTTTTAAAGAATTTTCACGAAAACATCGATTTTTATATTCCTGATCGTTATAACGAAGGATATGGTATTTCGATAAAGGGTATCGATTATGCGCACCAAACAGGAGTGAAGCTGATCATTGCGCTCGATTGCGGCATCAAAGCCGTAGAAAAGGTGGCTTATGCCCGCGAAAAACAGATCGATTTCATCATCTGCGATCATCACCGGCCGGGTCCCGATCTTCCGGAAGCGCTGGCAATTCTCGATCCAAAACGCAATGATTGTCCCTATCCTTACAAAGAGTTATCAGGTTGCGGCATTGGCTTCAAACTTATCCAGGCGTATGCTTTCCGAAAAGGAATCCCTTTTAATGAGTTGATCCAATATCTCGACCTTGTTGCCATAAGCATTGCATCGGACATCGTTGATATCACGGGAGAAAACCGGATCCTGGCCTATTTTGGACTGCGACTGATCAATACCCGGCCCCGGCCCGGACTGGAAGCCTTGCTTCGATATGCCAGTGTGATGAGAAAAGAGGATACGAAGGGGAAATTTGTCTTTAACAGGGAACTGACCATCACCGACCTGGTCTTCATGATCGGTCCCAGGATCAACGCCGCCGGTCGTATTGAAAGCGGTCGTAATTCAGTACGGTTGCTCATTACTAAAGATCTCAACGAAGCGCTCCTGATAGCTGACCAGATCAATTCCAACAACATTGAAAGGAAAAACCTCGATATGCTGGCCACGCAGCAGGCCATCGGGATGATCAATACCAGTGAATCGATGAACTCAGCTCGTTCAACGGTTATTTTTCATCCTGAATGGCACAAAGGGGTTATCGGCATCGTTGCTTCACGGCTCACGGAGACCTTTTACCGTCCTACTATCGTAATGACCCTGTCGAACGGACTGATTACCGGCTCGGCCCGATCGGTTAAGGACTTTGATATCTATGAAGCGGTCGATGCCTGCAGCGACCTGCTGGAACACTTCGGCGGTCATAAATTTGCTGCCGGCCTTTCGTTGAAACCCGAAAATCTCTCCGCTTTCTGTGAAAAGTTTGAATCGACTGTCAGCAATCGTTTGGAAGGGATAGAACTGGTACCTGTGATGGAGATTGACCTTGAGCTTCCATTGAACGTGATCTCTTCCAAATTTTACAATGTGCTGAAACAATTTGCGCCTTTCGGGCCGGGGAACATGGCCCCATTGTTTATGACCAGGGGGTTGGTCGATGCAGGCGGATCAAGGGTAGTGGGAAAGAACCATCTGAAACTGGGTGTCGTCCACCCGGAGGTACCTGGCGGGCCTTTCTCGGCCATTGCCTTTCAGCAGGGAGAACATTTCAACCTGATTGACAAACAAATGCCGTTCAACATCTGTTATCATGTAGAAGAAAACGAATGGAACGGTGCAGTGAACCTTCAATTAAACATTAAAGACATTAAGTTTTCGGATTAACCCTCTTTTCAACCAAATGAAACACCCATCCAGCGGGCTTTTTCAACCAGCGGGTGATCCAAAGGTACGGGTTTCAATTTTCCTCCGACTTCTTCCAGCGGGACAGAAGTAATGTCGTTCCCTTTTAAAGAAACCATTCGGCCGAATTGTTTTCCGGCGATCAGTTCTGCAGCGTGAGCCCCGTAACGGGTGGCCAGTACCCGGTCCATCGGTGAAGGGGTTCCTCCCCGTTGGATATAACCCAGAATCGTATCCCGTGTTTCGAGATCGGTCAGTTCTTTGATTTGGCTTGAAATGTAATAACCAGGCGAAACTCCTTTGGGTACCGGGATGCCTTCTGCAACCACGACAATGGAATAGGGTTTCTTGTCCTGGACCCGTTTTTTCAGGCAGCGGGCTACAGCCTGGATATCAAAATCTATTTCAGGGATCAGGATGATGTCGCCGCCGCCCGCGACTCCTGAATACAATGCCAGCCATCCGGTGTGGTGACCCATCACTTCGATGACCATGATCCTTTTGTGACTGTTGGCTGTGGAATGGAGGCGGTCGATGGCCTCTGTAGCGATGGTGACCGCTGAATCAAAACCAAAAGTGATATCGGTTCCCCAGACGTCGTTGTCGATGGTTTTAGGGATCCCTACAATGTTCAAGCCTATTTCCGACAATTGGGCGGCGGTCCGTTGGGTCCCGTTCCCCCCGATGCAAACCAGGGCATCCAGGCCAAGTTCTGCATAATGTTTCCTGATCAGTTTGGGTTTGTCGATGGCATTAAATGGATTCCCTTTTTTAAAGGGATTTTCACGCGATGTTCCCAGAATTGTCCCGCCCAGGGTTAAAATTCCGGATAGTACATTCTCATCCAGCCGCGTGTACTCTTCATTGATAAGTCCTAAGAAACCTGATGAGATCCCGATGACCTCCATCCCGTATTGGAGGATGGCTGTTTTACCCACACCCCGGATGGCCGCGTTGATTCCCGGGCAATCACCACCGGCAGTGAGAATACCAATCCGCATAAATAAAATTATTTGAGGTCAAATGAACCTTCGCCGATGGCTGTGTTATCGCTGAAAACACTGATGATATACCTCCCTTTCATGGCAGGTTTATCGGTATCCTTCTTGGTCCAGTCGAGACAGAGGTTCATGGCTTTTCCCTGATAGTTAATCTCTTCTCTCAGGGAATAGGGGAGGGTTTGGCCGTTGAAGACGAAGGTGTCGTATTTGCTTTTGATGACCACTACGTTGTCGGGTCGCTGAATTCGAACGTAGATTGTTTTTTTCCCGGAGGAGATCAGGGTGTTCTCTCCGATCGTAAAGCAGACACGCAGCCGGTCGGTGCGATTCGCTTTGTCGGTCACCTGTTCTTTATTTCCTCCTGATCGCAGTCTGTATGCTGTGGCAGAAACATTATATGCTTTGATATAGGCGGCCTGGTTGATCTTTTCCTTCAGCTCTTCTTTGTCCTTCATCAACGTTTGGTTGCGGTTCTGCTCGCTTTTGACCTCCTGCCTGATCCGATCATTTTCGGCTGTAAGTTCCCGGTTAACCGTGTACAGTGAATCCATCTGACGAACGTAACCCTGGGCAACCAACTGCAACCTTTCCAGTTTTTTCCGGATCTTGTTGTATTCCCATTGATTATCAAGCAATTTCCTGATTTCTGTTGCATTGGATTGGATGATGCTGTCTTTTGCCTTGAGGGAATCGGATAAAGCCCCGTAGGAAAGTTTGAAATTGTTGTGTTCCGTCATCAGCGAATCCAACTCATGCTGAAGTTCTGTTTTTTCTGCTTCTTTATCCTTTACAAGCCGCATCAATTGCCTGCGTTGAATGAATAACCAGAAAATAAGAACGAGGATCAGAAGAGCCAGAACCGAGAGAATGATCTTATAATTTCTGGAAGCAGGGGTATAATCTTCCATGGTATAATGATTTTTCCTGATTAAAGGTGCAAAGATAAAACAAAAACGGGACAGATTGATAGGTTGTCCCGTTTTTTATGATGGGCATTTGATTAATGTAAATAAATGACAATCAGACTAATGGCCTGATGGCCCGATTTGTTTGATCACTTCTCCGTGATCTTTCACGATCGCTTTCAGCCATTCATCGGGATAACCTGGCTGCGATGGCATCACAGGTACACCGTAAGGGTTGGTCTCAAATTTTCCGTCTTTTTCTTTTTTCACATTTCCGTCGATGTATTTTACGACAAGGTATTGAAACAGTTCCTGCCAGCGTTTGACAGTGGCTTGTCCTGTATTTACGGAATAATCGGTGATCAGTTTGATAGCGGCTTTAGGATTTTTGGTATAGATTTCCGCGGCTTTTTTATCGATGTCGGTGGAGGTCTCGAGGATGTATTGTTTTTCCATTGCCTGTTGCAGTGGTTGGATGTCTTTGATCATGTAATCATACTTGGTGTAGGCCCAGTTGGTTACCAGGTTGAAGGTCCAGAAAGCCGAAGTGGGAGAGTAGTGGAGCATATCGCCGTTGCCCACTTTATAGGCTTCTGGAATTGAGGTCATCCCGCAGTACATGGGAGAAAAGACCATGGTATAGGTATCGTCGACGCCGAACCAGAATATTCCGCCGATCGGGTCAGGCAGCCAGTTGCGCGACTGCGTCACGAAGACGAAGCCGGTTTGTTGCGTTGAGGTGGCGCGTTCGTGAATATAGTCCACGCTGTCGATCTTCCAGGTCATGGGGCGCCAGCGGTAAGGTGAATGGAAAGGACCGGCGCCAAGATCGTTGTTCATGTCCATTTTGGTTCCTTCGTAATGGTCGCGCATCAGGTTCATGACGTCATGAACGGAGACTTTCTTATCCGGTTTAACCCATAAAGGCATACGGTTGGTGGTATAACCCCATTGCCCTTTTACAAGGTGGCCCATGGCATAATCTTGGTACTGGCCCATTTGGGAGTTGACCCGGTTGAACATGGCCCATACACGGGCTTCGCAGGCGCGTGCACCGCTGAAGGTAACGGGAGCGTAAGTATCCGAAAAGCTGAAAACTTCGTCTTTCCCGTCGAACCAACCCTTGGAGCGGGCAAAGGTGATCACATCTTTAGCATAGATGCAATTTTCCGGATCATTCAGCGGGAAGGTCGTAATGCGTGCCTGGTTGGCATGGCCGCTGATGTACCCGTCGGGGATCCTCATAGCTACCCAAACCGCGCCCAACTGTCCTTCTCCCTTGCCGATCATTTCGAGGATCCAGGCCTCGTTGGCGTCGGAGATGGAGAATGATTCACCTTCGCTGGCATAGCCATATTTCTCAGTCAGGTCGCCGAAAACTTTGATCGCTTCCCGTGCAGTTTTCGACCGTTGCAATGCTATGTAAATCAGGCTTCCATAATCCATGATGGCACCCTTTTGGGTGTAAAGCTCCTCACGGCCGCCAAAGGTCGTTTCTCCGATGGCCACCTGGTGTTCATTCATGTTGCCAACCACATTATAGGTATGGCTGATCTGGGGGATTTTTCCCATTGGTTTTCCGGTATCCCATTCCGTAATATCGAGCATGGATCCGGCCGGCCAATCCCTTGCAGGCCAGTAATAGAGCTCACCATAAAGCACGTGCGAATCAGCGGAGTAGGTGATCATCACCGAGCCATCGGCGGAAGCGCCGCGAGTAATAATAAAATTAGTACAGGCTACCGATTGGTATGTAAAACCAGCGCCGAGCAAAAGGAAAAGGAGTGCAAGGAATTTTTTTCTCATAACATGGATTTTCATGAAGTTTGATTTTACAAAATTATAAAAAATCCTTCAACCTCCGGTTCATTGTCACCTGGAGAAGAAAAAGTCATCCCGGGAGAAGCAGGTAACGAAATTGAAGTAAATTTGTGGTTCGAAATGCAGCCAATGAAACGCATCACCCCGATACTTTGTTTCTTGTTCCTCATCCCGTTGGTCACCCTGTCGCAGGACACACTGCCGGGCGGTGCGACGCCCAAAACAAAGAAATCTGCGCTTGAATTGGTTGCAGGGTATGGGGTCACCCTTGGAGATTACGCCCAAACGGATCCCAATTCTGATAAGGCCGGTTACGCTGCCAATGGCTTACAAATCCAGCTCACTTACGACTGGATGGGAACCCATGATCTCGGGCTGGCCATCCAATACACGTTTCAAAAGAATTCCCTGAAACCGGAAGCTGAATCGGTTTATCCTGAAGGAGTTCACGATTCCACCTGTTTTTTAGGTCCCGGGGCATGGAACAATAACTACCTGATGATCGGACCGGTTTACATGAAATATTTCGGAAGGATACTATTGGATGTCAGGGTGATGGCCGGAGGGGTGATTTCATCGGGAAGAACTTTTACCACCACCAATCCTTCCACGCGTGACAACAATTCTAACACGGCTACGGGTTTTGCTTTTCAATGTGCTGCAGGCGTGGGCTACAGGATGTCGGACCATTTCACCCTGAAAGTTCAACTTGGTTACCTGGCGGCCTGGCCGGTAAAAAAACGTCAGTATGGCTCAGAGTTGACCGGTTATGAAGAACATTTTGATCCCAACACAGGGACTTACATCCAGACACCGGTCTATTCTGCTCCGGCTGAATATATAATCAAAAAGACCATCTCGGTTTTTAGTCCCGGAATCGGACTGGTTTTTAAATTTTAGACGCTCTTTTTCACATGTCACGACGCCTTATTTTTACTCTGTCTGCATGGATTCTCCTGGCTGCCGGTACCACCGCCCAGGTAAGCATCCGCGACTCAGCGATCTTCACTCCCCTGATCTATGCCACCTACAGTTACCAGTTTCCTGGAGGAGACCTCTCGCGGCAGTTTGGCAGCAACAGCAGCATAGGCGGCGGCTTCATGCTGAAAACAAAACACAACTGGATTTTTGGAGTGGAGGGTAATTACCTTTTCGGACAATCGGTGAAAAACAGCGACTCGCTCTTGTGGAACATCTCCACCCGCGATGGTTTCCTGATCGACGCCAACGGGATGTATGCCGACCTGGTTTATTATGAACGCGGGTTTAATTTCTTCGGGAAATTCGGCAAACTGATCCCGGTGCTATCTCCCAATCCCAACAGTGGTTTCGTGATCCTGGCTGGTGCAGGCTACATGCAGAACAAGATCCGTATTCACAACCCCGACAACGACTCCCCACAAATTCAGGGTGATTATAAAAAGGGATACGACCGCCTGAACGGGGGCTTTGCTCTTACCGGATCATTGGGCTACCTGTACCTGAGCAACTCACGCCTGCTCAATTTCTACCTTGGGTTCGAATTTATTCAAGCTTGGACCAAGCCCTATCGCCAACGCGATTTCGAAACCGGCAAACAAGACACCAGAACCTTTAACTCGCAATTTTACAGTGTCAAGGTGAGTTGGTTTATTCCCCTCTACCGGCGTGTCCCAAAGGAATTTTACTTGTATTAAGCATAAAAAACACATAACATTATATTTATAATAAACTTAATATCAGTTGTTTAACATCCTTTATTCATTTGGGATCTTTCTTTTCGGAAAGGGCATACAACTGGCAGCTTTTTTTAACAGGAAAGCGAAGTTGTGGGTCGAAGGCAGAAAAGGATTGTTTGAAAGACTGGAAAAAACGCTGAAAGCGGCCGCCCGGCAGGATCATCCGATTCTATGGTTCCATGTTTCTTCACTGGGAGAGTTTGAACAAGGACGTCCGCTGATTGAAGATATCCGAAAAAAATTTCCCTCATACAGGATATTACTGACCTTCTTCTCTCCTTCAGGTTACGAGCTCAGAAAGGATTATGACCAGGCTGATTTTGTTTTTTATCTTCCGCTTGATACCCGCCGCAACGTGAAGCGTTGGATTGAAATGGTGAACCCCGCACTGGTTGTTTTTGTCAAGTACGATTACTGGTACAATTTTCTGGATGCTTTGCACCGGAAAAATATTCCGGTCATCTTTATCTCAGCACTGTTTCGACCGTCACACCTTTTTTTCAAGAAATACGGCGCCTGGTTCCGGCGGCGGCTTCAAACCATACAATGGTTTTTCGTACAGGATGAGCGATCCGAAGAACTGCTCCATTCCATCGGAATACAAAACCTGACCGTTTGCGGCGATACCCGCTTTGACAGAGTCTATTCGATTGCTGCGAATGTCAAACCCTTCCCTTTGATCGCGAAATTTTGCGAAGGAAACAGGATTGTTGTGTGCGGAAGCACCTGGAAAGAGGATGAAGACCGCTTGTTACCAATGATCGGGACGATACAACCAGGTGTCAAATTCATCATTGCACCCCATGATGTGAGTCAGTCCAGGATCGAAGAACTGACCAGCCGCCTTCAACAGCCCTGGGTGCGTTATTCGGAAATGAAAAACGACAACCTTGCCGGAAAAAAGATATTGGTTATCAACACGGTCGGCATCTTATCTCAGCTTTATCAATATGCAGATCTTGCTTATATCGGCGGCGGGTTTGGAAGCGGGATTCACAATATACAAGAGCCCATTACTTTTGGCGTGCCGGTCATCTTTGGCCCCGGGTATTATAAATTCAAAGAAGCTGTTGACCTGATCGAACAGGGAGGAGCATTTTCCATTTCCACCGCTGCTGAATTCGAAGAAAAATCAGGAGCGGTTCTTTCGGATCCGGATCTCCGCCGACAAATGGCGGAGCGTTGCCGTAATTATGTCGAACAACACCGGGGAGCTACCGCCCGGATTCTTGAAGGACTGACAAGCCGCCACCTGCTTTAACAATGAAAGGAACAGGAAAAAGAGAAATTCTGCTTGTTCCCTGTTTATTTTAAGCGGAATTTCCTATTTTTGGAAAAGAAAAAAATGTTGAACCCAACCCTCACAACCATGAAAAAAATTGTCTTTTCACCGGCCCTGTTGCTCCTTCTGATCGTTCTCCTGTTTTCTTCATGCAGCCCGATAACCCTGACTTCCTGGACCAATCCCAAGGAGAACAAGCAAATCGGCAACGTATTGGTGTGGGCCATGTTTGAAAAACTGGAGTACCAGAAACCTTTCGAACAATATGCCGCCAGCTATTTTAACAGCAAGGGATTTAAAGCCCTGGAATCACTCAGCTTCCTTCCTCCGGGGAAAAAACAAGGGCTGGAGAGCCTTGAAAAAAAATTCGACAGTCTGGGAGTCGACGGCATCCTCGTGGTTACCTATAAAGGAACAGACAAATCACAAAGTTACATTCCTCCCACGACCACCGTTTACCCTGATTACTATTACAATTATTACAACTATTACAATTGGGGTTACCCTCTTTACGGAGCAGGAGCCAATGTTGTAACTACCGGCGGATACTGGGTAACAAGTTCTGTCATTAACCTGGAAGCCAACCTGTATTCCAACTCGGATAATGGCTTATTATGGCAGGCCAGCATTTCTGTCGATGATCCGCAATATATTGACCAGACTTCGTACCAGATTGCAGCACAGATCTATGCAGACTGGGCCAAAAACGGCTTGCTAAAAGGTACCGGTAAATAAAAAGTTCGCGTGTTCCTGAAACCGAACCGGAGGCCCCTTATCCTTGTTCTCCTTTTTTTACTGATTTCTTTAAATGACCTTGCAGGTCAGGATTCCCTTTATCCCGACAGCCTCAAAGGAGAACTTAAACATGCTGAGGGTAAGCATTTTATTGAGATCAGTCTCGACCTCTGCCGGTATTATATGCATTCAGACCCTGACCTGGCTTTAAGTTTTGCAATGATTGCCAGGAACGAGGCCTGTCAGAATAACCTGGTCAACGAACAGGTTCTGGCTTACAACCTCTTCGGGATCATTTACAACAACAAAAATCAGTACGACAGTGCTTTCGTTAATTTCAACAGGTCGATCAACCTGGCCTACCGGTTGCGTGATACCTCCCATATCGCCTCAATCCTGAACAATATCGGTTTTATTAACTACCGCCTGTGCAATTATTCGGAGGCACTGAACAATTTTCACCTGTCGCTTGATTATTATTTTCAGTTCGGGGATTCCACTTCCACCGGATCAGCTTACAACAATATGGGGTTGATCTATTTTGAACTAAGGGAATACTCAAAAGCCCTGGCCTGGTACAACAAAGCCCTTGAGATCGGGAGAAAAGTCGGTAATTCATCCCTGATCGGGCCCACCTTACTGAACATTGCTTTTGCCAACACCCGGATGGGAGAGACCGAAAAAGCAATGAAGTATCTCGACAGCGCCCAGGTGTGGATCAAAAAATCGAACGACCAATTCAATGAAGCGAAAATCTTCAAAGAAAAGGGGATTATCTTTCTGTTTCGGAAAGATTATGCCAATGCCATGAAATATCTTCAGGTGGCAGAGACTTACAACCTGAAACTGAAAAACCCCATCGAGCTGGCTTCGGTCTATGAAAGACAATCAGAGTGTTATATCGCGACAGGTGATTTGAATAAAGCATTGGTACTGGCTGAAAAAGGGCTGCAATATGCCAAAATAGTAATGTACAAAAAGTACATGGTACGTGCCTGTAGTAACATCTCTGACATCTATGAAAAAAAAGGTGATTACCGGAAAGCTCTTTCATTCTATCGCCAATCGATCAAGATCAACGAAGAAATTCTGGATAATCAGAAAATCAGTCAGATATACAACATGCAACTGCAGCATGAAACGGAGCAAAATGCCTTCCGGATTGCTGAACTGAACCGCCAAAAGCAAATACAGGGGATCCAGATCGAAAAGCAAAAACTGATCATCGGCCGGAAAAACCTTCTGATCTCCATCGTCATCATCATCGCCGTGTTTTCGGTCATTTTAGCCTATATCCTTTATAAATATCACCTGAACAAGCAATCCCTCAAACTGGAAACAGAGATGCATGGCATCAGGGAGCAAAGGGCCAGGGAGGTTCTTGAAGCAGAGAACCGCGAAAGAAAACGGATCGGGGAGGACCTTCACGAGAGCCTCAGCCAGATCCTTTTGCTGGCAAAACTCACAGTCTCAAGTCTTAAGCTGAAAGACCCTACCCTTACCTCCAGGCAGTCTGAAATCGTCAATAACAGCATTCAATTGCTGAATACGGCTTTTGATGAATTACGAAATATTTCGCACAACCTGACTCCCTTTTTTCTCAAGGAAAGGGGATTGATCGCGGGGGTTAAGGAAATGCTTGACAAGATGGCCAATGCCAACCATTGGGTGGTCCATTTTGAAGAGATTGGTTTTGACAGCCGGTTGGACCATTTCATGGAGACCACTTTGTATCGTGTTGTCCAGGAAATTTTCAGCAACATCATTCGCCACGCAGAAGCCACTGAGATCAATTGCCAGATGATTCGTACCGGCAAGGATATCACCATCATGATAGAGGATAACGGGAAGGGATTTGATGTTGAGGTCGCGAAACAATCCGGCGGAATAGGGATCAACAATATTTATTCCCGGGTTGAAAACCTGGGAGGACAGGTTTTGATCGATTCTGTGCCTGGTCGTGGTACCATCATCACCATTCTTGTTGTCTTACCCCGGAAGCAGGAAAATGGACAAGAATAAAAGAACGCTCAGCCTGATCATAGTGGATGATCATCAGTTATCGCGGGATGGCATCAAAGCCCTGCTGACCGATATTGAATTCTGCACTGATATCCAGGTTGCAGGAAGCGGACGGGAAGCCCTGGAGAAGTTCAGGAACAAAGTGTTTGACTTGGCGCTGGTGGATATCAACATGCCGGAGATGTCGGGCATAGAACTGGCACAGGAGATCCGCAGGCTTTACCCTGATACCCGCGTGATTGCTCTGAGCATGTACGATGATCCGATGTATATTTCGAGGATGATCGATGCGGGTGCGTCGGGTTACATCCTGAAAAATATCAACCTGGAAGAGCTGCTGGAAGCAATCAAAAAGGTAGCGGAAGGGGGTTTTTACCTGAGCGACGACATCAGGAAAGTGGTCAACGAAAGGGCGTTACCGGCCGATGAGGTGGTCCCGCCGGTAAAATCGAAGGTTATCAACCTCTCGTTCAGGGAACAGCAGATCCTTAATCTCATCGCCAAAGAGTTCACCAACCAAGAGATAGCCCGGCAACTTTTCATCAGCGAACGAACGGTTGAGACCCATCGAAAAAACCTTTTTATAAAGACCCGGCAGAAGACGCTTGTCGGGCTGATCAAGTACGCCATTGAGAACCAGTTACTGACCTGAACTGAGGCACTTCCAAATTGTTCTTCCCCGAAATTTAACATTTTTACGTACTGGTACGGATGCTCCGGTAAAGATGGACTGAATACTTTTGAGGATGCTTTTTTACGGTCCGTTTTTCCGTTCTAAATTATCTTAAACCTATACAAATATGAAGAAGTTGTACCTGATTCTTGCCGTGATGCTTTCAATGGTATATGTTACCGGAACATACGCGGCTGCGAGCGTTGATTCGCTCGTTTTCACTTCATCGGGCGAGTTCACTGTTCCCATGGGTGTTTCGGAAGTCACCATTGAAGTCGTCGGAGCCGGAGGTAACGGCTGGGGCAATGGTGGTGGCGGTGGTGGCGGTGGCGGTTACGCCAAAGGCTCCTATTTTGTCACACCTCAGACAACCCTTGCTGTTACAGTCGGAACCGGTGGTGGTGGCGCTGTTGCCGGGACTACCGGTGTGGGTTCTTTGATTTCCGCCAGCGGTGGAGCCAACGGTTCGTACGTCAACAATCCCGAAGTGGGAGGTGGCGGAGCCGGCGGAACCGGTACCGGTGGCACCATTGTGAACCGGACCGGCGGAACCGGTGGTGGCGGTTACTGGACGTTTTTCGGCGGCGGCGGAGCAGGAGCCGGTGGCCCGCTTTCTGACGGAGCCAACGGAGGCAACACCATTGTCTTTTCAGGCAACTGCAATACGCCTGGTGGCACCGGTGGTAACGGAGGTGGTTGGCCGGCGGGAAACGGCGGTAAAGGAGCCGGTTTCTACGATGCAGGATGCAACAACACCAACCCTGCTGCCAGCGGTACTAATTATGGCGGAGGCGGCGGCGGAGGTAACGGAGCCAGCGGTGCAGTCGGTAACGGAGCCGGCGGTTATTGCAAGATCAGCTGGAACGGGTCTGTGGCCAATGACTTTTCCATGCTGGCCATCCATAAACCCGAAACAGGCCCGAACCTGACCAATTCGGAAATCGTTAAAGTACAAGTGGCCAACGTCGGACTGAATCCCCATTCCAATATACCGGTGAGCTATACAGTCAACGGTAGCGGGCTGGTGAATGAAATCATCCCCGGCCCCCTTGCAGCCGGCGAACAAATGGAATATACCTTTGCTCAAACAGCTGACCTCTCGGCCGTTCAAAGCTATGAGATCGCGGCAACCGTAAGTGTTCCGGATGATGAGAATCCCGACAACGATTCCAGGACTAAAACCGTCGTCAACCTGGGAGGATTGATCATCATGCAGAACGGAACCCTCTCATCCTGCAGCGGGCTCTTTTATGATACCGGCGGACCCGATAACCCTTATCAACCCTCTGAAGATCTCACCCTTACCATCATGCCTTCTACTCCCGGAGGCAAATTGATGGTTCATTTTACCTTGTTTGATACAGAAAACAATTATGACTTTCTGAAAATCTATGATGGGACCACAATCAGTGAGCCTCTCATTGGCAATTACAGCGGTACTACTTTGCCTCCCGATGTGGTTGCATCGAGCAGCAATGGCTCCGGTGCCATAACTTTCCGTTTTACCTCCGATGGTTCGGTGCAGGGACAAGGTTGGGTGGCAACCTTAGATTGCCTCCCGCCGTTACAACATGATCTGATGGGTGTCTCGGTTTCAGGCCCCAACCCGGAATTAGGCAATCCAACTGATTATACCGTAACGGTGGCCAACGTTGGAGCCAATGCCGAAGCCGGCGCCGACTACACCGTAGCGTTGTATGATGCAAACAACGTCTTGATCGGGACAGCCAACGGCGTGAACATCGGTCCCGGAGAATCCCGCTCTTTCACTATTCCCTGGACCCCGCAGATAGCCGGACTGACCCACCTCTACGGTGTTGTTTCGTTGATCGGCGACCTGAATCCCGATAACGACAGAACTCCGGATTTCCAGGTCACGGTAATGCCGGCCGGCCAGGCTGACGTGGTGATCGGAACAGGAACCGAAGTGTTGATGGCACCTACCCCTATCAACGGGTGGTTCGGATACTCTTTCTCCCAAACCCTTTACCTTCAACCGGAAATCAATGTAGTGAACAAACAAATTTTCCAGATCGCCTACCAATACGCAGGAACAAGTCCCAATGTCGATTTTACCATCGAAGTCTGGCTTGGCCATACCTCATTGAACGAACTCACCACCTCCGTCTCGTTATCAGGGATGACTAAAGTATATGACGGGCCCTACGTGGTGCATACAGGAGAAGAATGGTCGCTTATCCCGATCGACGGTTTCTTTTACAATAATACCGATAACCTCATTGTCACAGTGATCGAAAAGAAACAAGGGTATTCCTCCTCCGATGATCAGTTTTACAGTACCGTCAATACCTTACCTCAGAACCTTTGTATAGGGGCCCAAAATGACCAGACCCCTTATGATCCGAACAGCCTCCCCGCCGGAAACCAATATCCCAACCGGGCTAACCTCAAACTATGGTTCGGAGAGATGCCTTCTACCCCGGCAGTCAGGACCACACCGGTATCCCTCGATTTCGGACAAGTCGAGGCATCCTTAGGTAAAATCATGAATGTGGAAGTGATGAATATTGGCGGAGGAACCCTTGAACTGACAGGCGCCGACATTTCCAATTCCCACTACACCCTGTTGGACACGACCTTCCCGATTTCACTGGAAATGGGTCAAAAACACATTTTCGAAGTACAGTTCATGCCTACTGATCCGGGAACAGAATCGGGATCGTTGACTTTCCTGATGGATGAAGCCATTCCCGGAAGCAGGATCGTTCAATTGACCGGCGTGGGGCTCAGGTTCGGTGTACTTCGCGAGGGATATGAAGGAGAACTCTTCCCACCGCTGGGTTGGAAAGTGATCGACAACAACCACGACGGCAAAGGTTGGTTGAGAAATACCGGCTTTGTACCCACCGGCCAGACAGCCCCCCATACCGGGATTGCAGCCGCTTCACTGGATGTTTATGCCGGATCTCCCGGTCAAACCGGTTATGATGATTGGCTGATCACCCCTAAGATGATTTACCAGGACGGAGATGTTTTTAGTTTCTGGATCAAACGTGTGGCCGATCAGGCCGGACAAACCTGGAGAATCTGTCTCTCGACAACCGGAACCGATGTCACTGATTTTACCCCTATTGATGTAATCACCGATCCTCCGACCACCTACGAACAAAAGATCTATGACATGAGCCAGTTTGGATTGATCAACGGCGACAGGTTCTACATTGCCTTCCAGTTCAATTCACTTTGGTGCTGGCCTGGTGTGTTGGATGATGTTCTGGGATCCGTTGTCGATGGACACCAACGCGACCTTATGGCCCTCTCTTTCACAGGCCTTCCGGTGATTTATCAAAACACCCCGATCAATTTCAGCGCGGAAGTGGGCAACTATGGCCGCCTGACCGTGAACCCCGCAGACTATACCGTTGATGTCTGTGCTTTTGTTAACGGCGTTGAAACGGTATTTGGTTCCGTTCCGGGAGACACCATTGACCCGGGGGAAACCATCACCTTTACAGTTCCCGTCACCATACCAGAGACCGGAGTTTATAACCTGTACGAGAAAATTGTTTATGCTGAAGACGAGGATCAGACCAATAACATCAGCGACCTCCTCGAAACCGAAGTCATCGGCGCCTCGAAAGTTCTTCGTAACATTGGAACATTTCCTGTTACCAATCAAACAGAATATTACCATCTTTATCCCATCGACTTTGGCGATTCGCGCGGGGGAAGCCTGAGTGAATGCCTCTATTACGACAATGAACTCAATACCGGCGGAATTGTCGAAAGACTGACCTACTACACCAGTTTTGCCAACAGCATCCCTCAAAGGAAAGTTAAAGTCTGGATGGCCCAAACCGACCTGGATAATTTTGATGCCGGTGCCATACCAGCCTCGAAACTGACCCTGGTTTTTGACGGAAAACTTGATTTCACCGAAGGTATCGGAAAGATCAATATCCAACTGACCCATCCTTTTGTTTATACCGGAAGCGGCAACCTGGTCGCCATGGTCTATTATTATGACGGCGGCCAACCCTATATCAACGACAACTCTCTCTTCGCCTATGAGTACATGGAGTATGGGCCTAACCGCAACGCTTACGACAGCTGGTTTACAACCATCGATCCGAACGATATGACCCACATGGCTCCTGTGGCCAACTACCCGCTCACAAGCCTCTTGTTCGAAACGGGCAGCGGTCTGGGCAATCTGACCGGGAAAGTCCTTTACCAGGACAACAGCCAGCCGGTTGACAGCGCACGGGTTGAAATTTTCAACCCAGCTTATCCGGAAGTCACAGCAACACTCTATACCAATATCGAAGGCGATTATTCAGCGCCTTACCTTTTAGCCGGAACAGGCATGACGGTCACCATCTCCAAATATGGTTACAGCGATTATGTCTATTCCGATGTTGCCGTGGAACCCGGTGGTTACCTGAACCTTGGAAACGCTTACCTGGTTACCAGACCGCACATCGCCCTCTCGGGCCATGTCCGTACCAGCGATACCGAAATGCCGGTTGCCAACGCGATGGTGAAGATCACGGGCATGGATAATTATGAGACCACCACCAACGAGGAAGGAAACTTTATATTTCCATCCATCTGGGGATCAACTACCTATCAGATGGAAGTCTACTACGGAGGCTACCAGACCTGGCTTCAACCGGTTGCAGTACCCGGAACCGATTACGTGATGGATACCATTACTTTGCTCGAAAATGCCCCGGCACCCAACCTTGTCCGGGCAGTAGAACAGGAGGGCAATGCGCTGGTCACCTGGTATGCAGCAGGAGCACAATATCCCATTGAGTGGCGCCGCGATGACGGAGAGGTGATGGGAATCCTCATAACCCCCGGATCACCCACCATTGTTACGGGAACAACCTGGAAATATGATGCCAAAGTGTCGGATGTCTCCTGGTACGTCTATCCTTCGGGTTATACAAACTCCACACAGATAATGATCACCCTGCTTGGACTGAATGAAGACGGATCACCCAATCCCGACGATGTACTCCATGTCGAAGAGAATGTTCCCAACCAAATAGGATGGAACACATGTCACCTATCACAAAGTGTAAGCGCCCCCAACGGTTTCTTCGCTGGCATTTCAGGATACGATAATACCGTTATCCTGGCTTATGATGACGGCGAAGGAGAACCCTACGTATGGGAAGCCCGCAGTCAATGGGGCAACGGTCTGGGAGCCTATACACCGCTTGAAAACGGTACTTCACCACCGTTGCGTGCTAACATCTTCGTGCGTGCTGCCGGTCTGACTTTCGGCCCGATTGAAAGCAAAGGCATGCCCCTGGTGCAATCCCATGTTGTATCACTTCCCGAAGGTGAATCATTATTGACTTGTCAACCCGTCGAAAGGATGGCAGCAGGCAACCCGGAAATGAAACTCCCGGCCGCCCCTGCTCAACCTGACCGTTCTTTCCTCCATTACAATGTTTACCGCAAGCTGGCCACTGATCCTACTTATACGCAGTTGAACATCAACCCGGTTTACGACACAGCCTTCATCGACGATACATGGAGCGATCAAAGCTATGGACTGTATAAGTTCGGTGTGGAAGCAGAATATACAAACGGGGTCAAATCGAAGATGTCGGAATCCAATATTTTGGAAAAAGACATGCGGCTTACGGTTCATCTTATCGTCAATACCAATACAGGCGTACCCGGCATCTCTGAAGGAGCCATGGTAACGCTGACCAACCAAAATGGCAATGTCAATTATATTTTCCATGCCTTGGTGGGAAGTGATGGCAGTGTCGACGTCCCCAATGTGATGAAAGGATTCTATACTCTCGATATTACGCATGTTGGTTTTGATAATTACACAGAAAACGACATCGATTTTGATGTACCCGAGATCACGATTGAGAAGACCGTATCACTGAATGAAAGGATCTTCGATCCCTATGATCCGGAAGTGATCACCGAAGGGCAACCTCCGATGACAGCCAGGTTTGTTTGGGATCAGGCACCTGTCTTCGAGGATGTGGAAAGCTATGAGCCCTTCCTGATCAATGATATCGGAGATTGGAAAGTGGTCGACCAGGATGGTGAACCCACCGTCTATCCCGCGGGAGTAACCTTCCCCCATTCCGGCGAACCGGCCTCTTTCATGACCTTTAACCGGGAGATGACCACCCCGCCGTTATCGGTTGAATATTGGGGAGCCTATTCCGGGGCCCAGTACTTTGCAGCCTTCGGTTCTGCTGAATCGACCACCAGCAACTGGCTTATCAGTCCGCTGCAAAATCATACCCTGCCCTTTACCTTGTCGTTCTATGCCAAATCGATCACGGAAAATTACGGATTGGAGACATTCCGGATCGGATTCAGCACCACCGGTGACAATCCTTCTGATTTTACCTTCATAACAGGAAATGAATCCACCCTCACTTACTGGACCTTCTATTCCTACCAGATTCCTGCTGAAGCCAAATATATTGCCATCCGTCACAACCACACCGGGTTCGCCCTCCTGATCGACGATCTTACCCTGGGCGTCGAAACTGACGGGGCAGTACCTGCGAATGGATTCTCGGTTTACCTTGATAATCAGGAAGTAGCATCAGGTCTTTCAACACCGGAATATATCTTTACCGGTCTGGAGCCCGGGAGTTATACAGCCGGAGTTAAAGGCCATTTTTATACCGGTGAATCGGAAATGATCGAAGTGCCTTTTGAAATTCCTGTCGGAGTTCCTGTAACGTTCCATGTGAATGATGATCTCGGCGCACCGGTTGAAGCCGCCAACGTGAAGATCCTGTATAACAGTCAGGAGATCTTTAATGCGCTTACTGTCAACGGAACGGCGGCTTTCGCTTTGAATCCGGGCAATTACCAGTACCGGGTTGTCAAAGAGGGCTTTGACTCGGTCTGCAATGACCTTGCGGTTGGTACCACTGCTCTGGAAGTGAATGTTGTACTCAACCATTTATACGACATGACTTTCCAAATCCAGGATGGAAACCAGCAACCCATCGCCGGAGCTACCATTGTTTATCGCGGTGAAAACCAGGTAACCACAGCCTCCGGCTCCGTCACCTTCCTCTCTGTTCCCGGCACCTGGTCCTATGCGGTGACCCATCCGGAATACAACCGGGTTCTGGGATCCGTGACCCTTTCAGGTAACCATTCAGAAACGGTGACCCTTCCCCCGCTGACCTGCGAAGCTCCGGAAAACCTGGCTGCCGAACAGTATTACAACAACGTGCAGCTTACCTGGGAAGCCCCCGTTTCAGGAGGCAATGGAACCTGGATGCATTGGGATGTGCAGCATGGTAACAACATCGGGACCGGCGGACCGGTCGATTTCGACATTGCCCAGCGCTTTACGCCCGAAGACCTGACTGGTCAAGATGGCAAATTCCTCACCCGTGTCGTTTTCTTCCCCAACCAGCCGGAGTGTACCTATTCCATCCGTGTGTGGACCGGTGGTAACATCAGTGCACCGGAAAACCTTGTGGTTGATCAGGTGGTTGCCAATCCTGCCATCGCACAATGGAATGAAGTGTTCCTCAACACCCCCGTACTGATCGATGCTTCCAAAGAGCTGTGGATCGGTATTCGCAACAACACTACCACCGGCCACCCTGCAGGATGCGATGTCGGACCGGCCATCAATGGCAAGGGAAACATGATCAACCTGGCCGGGAACGGTTGGCAGACCCTTCTGGAAGTTGCTCCTTCACTCGACTACAACTGGAATGTACGCGGGTTGGTCGAAACGGTTGGTGGTAAAGAGATCGCTACGCTGGGCTCATTACCCGAAGGCCAACGGGCTTCCTTTAGGGGAACCCTCTCGGCTGTGGCGGATGGACGCAGCGGGTATGAAGAACCAAGGGCTTTGCTGGGCTACAACCTGTTCCGCAATGACATCCTTCTGAATCCCTCACTGCTCACCGGATTATCCTATGCGGATAACAATCTTGCCAACGGAACCTACGAATACAATGTCAAAGCATTGTACAGCAATGGTTGTACCTCCGATTATTCGAATACCCTGATGGTGGAAGTGACCCAGCCCGATTGCCCTGCCCCGCAGAATCTGACCGGGAGCCATTCAGGCCAGAGCAGGGTCACCCTCGGATGGGAGCGACCTCCAGTTAGCGGTGAAAGCCGGTGGATCACCTATTCCGGTGAACAGGAAGATGCAATCGGCACTAACAATGTCGCTGATTTTGATATCGCCCAACGTTTTACACCGGCTGATTTTTACCAACTGGAACTGATCGAAGGATCCCTCACCAAAGTGAAATTCTTCCCCATGTACCAGGATTGCCAATATTCAGTAAGGGTATGGGTTGGCGGCAATGCCACCGCACCCGGCCAACTGGTCGTTGACCAACTGATCCCCTCGGTGACCATCCAAACCTGGAACGAAGTCATCCTGACCACCCCGGTTATCCTTGATCCTTCACAGGAACTCTGGATCGGTATCCGTTGCAACACCAACGGAGGCCGCCCGGCCGGCTGTGACGCTGGTCCTGCCATCAACGGCAAAGGAAACATGATCTTCTGGGATGGTGCCTGGAAAACCTTGCTCGAAGTCAACCCGGTTTTGAACTATAACTGGTGTCTCCAGGGATACATCGATGTCACAGAAGGCAATCAGAAATCGGTAAAATCGCTGATTGGCTACAATGTATACCGCAACGGCACCCTGTTAGGTAACACAACGGAAACGGAATACATCGACACCGAAGCTCCTTATGGAACCAACCTGTATTGTGTAAGCTCGGTATATGAAGTGTGTGAATCTCAGAAAGTTTGTGTTGAAGTGAGTCTGCATGTAGGATTGGCTGATACCGATCCGCAAGGGGGCACCATCTATCCCAATCCCGCATCCGATGTCGTCAATATTCAATTGTCGAAAGATTTCATACGGATTGAAATTTACAACCAACTTGGATCCAAAGTCTTCTCCGTCGATCCCTCCCGGAAAAAACTCCTGCAACTGAACACCGCCGGATACCCGGCAGGAAACTATTTGGTGCGTTTCGTTAATTCGGAGGGAAATACGTTCACCAAACGGATAGTCATCACGAGATAAGGATGCTGTCCAACATGAAAAAGGGGCCTTAAAAGCCCCTTTTTTTATCCTTTTGAACCAGCGGTTACCGGATGAAAATCCTGGTCTCGTTGCAGGGGGATGAACCCGGCTTCCCTGATGGCCTTCTGAATGCCGGCGGCATCGAAGGAATGGTTTGCTCCCGCTACAGAAACAACATTTTCTTCGATCATGATGCTTCCGAAATCGTTGGCTCCGGCGTGAAGACATAACTGGGCTGCAGGCTTTCCGACCGTCAGCCAGGAAGCCTGGATGTGTGGAATGTTGGGCAACATGATCCGGCTGATGGCGATCATCCGGATATACTCTTCTGCAGTCACCCGGCTTTGAATACCCAACTTGTTGCGCAATGTGGTATTTTGATCCTGAAAAGGCCAGGGGACGAAATTGAGAAATCCTTTGCTTCCTGAAGGTTTTTGCGCCTGAAGATCCCGTATGGCGGTCAAATGCTGAAACCGTTCCCTAAGGGTTTCGGCATGGCCGAACATCATGGTGGCCGAAGTGGTCAGATTCATTTCATGGGCGACTTTCATCACCCCCAGCCATTCCCCGGTTGTACATTTTCGGGGTGAGACGATGTTCCGGACGCGGTCAGACAAAATTTCGGCACCAGCACCGGGCAGGCTGTCCATTCCTGCCGCAGTTAACCGGGTCAAAACATCATGGTATGAACACTTTTCCAACTTCGCCAGGTGAACCACTTCGGGTGGTCCCAGGGCATGTAGACGGAGCTCAGGATAACGGGATTTAAGTTCAGAAAACAACGTTTCATAGAAAGCAATCCCCAGATCAGGGTGCATACCGCCCTGTAACAATAACTGCCGTCCTCCCAACCGCTGCATCTCCTCAATTTTGGTACAATAGGCATCGATCGTAGTGATGTACGACTCCCTGCTGTTCTTCCCGCGATAGAAATTACAAAATTTGCAACCCGAAAGGCAAACGTTGGTGATGTTCACGTTGCGGTCGATGATCCATGTAACCTGGTTGCCCGGATGTAAGCTTTTCCTGATCTCATAACCGATCAGCATCAGTTCGGTCAGCGATAACCGTTCAAATAAAACCTGTCCCTCTTCCGGGGTCAGGAATTCACGGTGTAATGCTTTTTCAGCGATTTTTTCAGGGTCCATCTCCTGTTTCATACTTCCGACAATTTAGCGGGCCGGCACGCTGAAAAGTGTTAATTTAGCCGGTCAAAAACTGCTCAAAATTAAGTAAAAGATGCTTCCTGTCATTTCAACCACCGATAAAGAACAACAACTTGATAACCTGGTGATCATTCTCTCCCGGTTATCTAAGTTGCCCGGAGGTCTCTTATCCTCCTCCGAAAAATTGTACCTCCGACGGCAAACGGAAGAGGAAAAAAATGACCTGATTCATTTTAACCGGATCGATTATCAGCTCTTTATGTATGTGATCAGGAAGGATAAGAACTCCTCCCGGCGACTCGAAGCATGCCGTACGGCCGGTGCCAAAGCTGCCGGAATTCTGAACAAGGAGAAGGCGGAGAAGGTCGCCCTGTATGATGTGGAAGATAAATCCGATGAAACCCTGGCCTTTGCCGAAGGCATGGCGCTGGCTTGCTACCAGTTCCTGAAATACAAAACCGATCCCAAAGGGATGAATACCCTGAAAACAATAGAACTTTACTCAATGGCTTCTTCCGTTACGCTTCTCAACATTGTGAATGATGCCGTTTCCCGTTGCCGTGACCTGATCAATGAACCCAATTCCACGCTCACGGCCACGGTTTTTGCACGGGAGGTGGAGCGCATGGTTGCCGGACTGGGAATCACAACGGAGGTTCTCAACAAAAAAAAGCTGGAAGCTTTGAAGATGGGAGGAATCCTGGGGGTTAACAAAGGCAGTTTCGAACCGCCCACCATGACGGTCATGGAATGGAAACCGGAAGGGTACCTGAACAAGAAACCCGTCGTGTTGGTGGGGAAGGGCATCGTTTATGATACCGGCGGCATGAACATCAAGACGGGCAACAACATGATGAACATGAAGGATGATATGTCAGGCGCTGCCGCCGTAGCCTGCACCCTTTATGCCATCGCGAAAGCCGGGTTGCCGGTTTATGTGGTCGGCCTGATGCCTGCAACCGACAACAGACCGGGCGAGAAGGCCATCGTCTCGGGAGATGTTCTTACCATGCACAACGGTTCTACCGTGGAGGTGACCGACACCGATGCCGAAGGGCGACTGCTCCTGGCCGATGCCCTGAGCTATGCCAAAAAATTTAATCCGGTGCTGGTCATCGACCTGGCTACCCTTACCGGCGCCGCCCTGAGAGCCGTAGGACATTTCGCGGCGACAGTCATGCAATCGGACGCAACCCGCGAACTTGAATTACTGAAAAAATCGGGAGATAATACCTACGAAAGGGTGGTGGAATTCCCGATGTGGGAAGAGTACGCTGAACTCCTTCATTCCGACATTGCAGACCTGAAAAACCTTGGTCCTCCTGAAGGAAGTTTGATCATCGCAGGGAAATTCCTCGAAAAATTCACCGCTTACCCCTATATCCACCTCGATATCGCCGGCCCTGCTTTCCTCGAAAAAACCGACAGCTACCGCGGAACCGGAGGAACCGGATACGGTGTCAGACTACTATTTGATTTTATCCTTAATTTTGTAAAAAACGGATTGAATGGAACCAACACCCGATAAAGAAAAAAGAATCCGTGTCGGAATCACCCACGGTGATGTCAATGGCATCAGCTATGAAATCATTATTAAAGCACTCCAGGATCAACGCCTTATTGAACAGTACACGATTGTCGTATATGGCTCCTCTAAGGTAGCCTCATACCATCGTAAAACATTGAATATCAATGATTTTAATTTTAATTTGGTAAAAAAGGCGGATCAGGCCCATCCCCGCAGGCCCAACATCGTCAACATTCACGACGAAGAGATCAAGATCGACCTTGGAAAATCGACCCCCATTGCCGGGGAATTGTCCCTTCTCTCTCTTGAAGCCGCTGTTGAAGATCTTCAGAAAAACCATATTGATGTGGTGGTCACAGCACCCATCAATAAAAAGAACATCCATTCGGACAACTTCCCTTTTCCGGGTCATACCGAATATTTTGCCCGTAAATTCAATGTCACGGATTACCTGATGTTGATGGTCAACAAATCCTTTCGCATCGGAATGGTAACCGGGCATCTGCCTTTGGGGAACGTGAAGGAAGCTCTTTCGGAAGCGCTTATTCTTCAGAAGATCAAGGTGATGAACCACTCGTTGATGCGCGACTTCGGGGTGCTGAAACCCCGCATAGCCTTGCTGGCCCTTAACCCCCATGCCGGTGATGACGGGCTGATCGGCGATGAAGAAAAAAACATTATCCAGCCGGCCATTGAAAAAGCTTATAACCAGAACATCCTCGCTTTCGGACCTTACCCGGCCGACGGATTTTTCGGGGCCGGCCATTATAAAAAATTCGACGGAATCCTGGCCATGTACCACGACCAGGGAATGGCTCCCTTTAAAATGGTCTCCTTTGAAGAGGGAGTCAACTTCACGGCCGGACTACCGGTGGTGAGAACCTCTCCCGCTCATGGAACCGCGTACGACCTCGCCGGAAAAAATGAAGCTTCGCCCGATGCCTTCCGCAATGCCCTTTTCATGGCCTGCGATATCTTCGAAAACCGGCTTGAATACGATGCGCTCCATGCTCATGTCCTGCATCCCGACGTACCGGCACGGGAAAACCCTAATCCATGAGTTTTTCAGACTATCCGGTCCAT
>Ga0209098_1000670_pt1 | contig 36443 bp, 25 predicted proteins | sample AD_JPNHW1_MetaG_FD_184429 | JGI IMG/M metagenome (GOLD analysis project Ga0209098, IMG submission 184429) | Active sludge microbial communities of municipal wastewater-treating anaerobic digesters from Japan - AD_JPNHW1_MetaG (SPAdes) (version 2) | ecosystem: Engineered > Bioreactor > Anaerobic...
TCCATGAGTTTGACGCTGTAATCAGACCGTTCGATCATGCCGATACCCCAAAGCAGGTGTTCAAGGGGGCTGCTTACCGAACGACTTACATTTACAGCCGCCAGTGCTGCGAAAAGAATAAAGAGCAGGGCGCCCAGCAGAAGCACTATGGCACGCCATTCTTCGATTTCTTTGAGAAACCCGGTGGCCTGACGGCCGCCAACTACATAAAGAGTAAAAAATCGGCCGGGTAAAACGTAATAAAGAGCGTCTTCATTGCCGGTCACCTTCTTTTTTATGGTTCTGCGGCTACGTTGGCCAGCTTTAAGCAACATGCCCAGGCGCACCGACTCACTGGCTCCGTCAAAAAGCATGTCGCCGCGCATGCTGCCGTAAGCTTGAATAAATGGCGCCGGCTGACGAAAATAATTAACCGGGTCGATCCAGGCAAAAACTGATCGTCGATCATTTTCAGACTCATCAGGGTTACGGTTTGAACTGGCAAAGACTCGCGCGAGGTAAACCCGGCTGATCGCAAACTCATCCCATGAAATTCCACAGAAATACCTGATCATGTTGTTTACCCACACGGGGAAAACCGCAAAATTTACCAGGCCGATCGAGGTGCGAAAGTTGTTTAAGCCTTCAAAGTTGATCAGCATCGAATAAACCTTTTCGGCACCAACCGAGGCAGCAACGTGGCGGCGAATTTCTTCGAATTTGAATTGTTCGAGGTCAGTCTTTTTGCCTGGCGCCGACTTCGTCAGCAGACCGCCAACAAAATCTGCCGGCCTGAAGAACCGCTCGACTGTCTGGCGATAAAGATTGAGAATGAGAAAAATCGGGTCAGTTTCAGGCAGGAGACTGGTGGTGAAGGTCATGCTCTTGTAACGGTCGAAAAATCTCGTAAAACCGCCGGCACCCATTACCACTACTGCGTTTGCCTTACGATGGTTGTCGGGTGCAAGATGCAGCCCTTGCAGAAAAGGCTCGAATAGCTTCACTGCCAGGCTGGTGACCATACTGTCTTTTGCCTCAGGCAGCAGCAGTTTTTGTTCATGAGTTGCCGAAGCAATTTTCGGGGGAGAGACGCGCAAAGAGCTCGCTTCAGCGGTCTCTTCGGCGCTCAGAGCAGCCAGAGAGTCATCGCGAATAACCAAGCTTCGAAAATGCTGCAAAAGATTGGCATGAAACAGACAGACGCCAGAGTCAACGCCACTGACCAGATTATGCAGATTACGTTCGAGCTTCAGCCTGCCGCTCTCTGATGCGGCTGTAAAAATTAACCGGAACACTGATTGCCCCATCATGAAGGGCATAAAAATAGCTGACAGACATGCAATAAGCAACACTCTGCCCACAGTGAGCTTCATGGCCCGGCTAAAGCAGAAAGTCTGAATAAAGAAAAATAACGCCATGGAAGCCGCCGCCAGAAACATCAGGCTGCCAGTGGTCGAGCGCTTTTCTTCATGCATTATCAGTGACGAATCAAGAATAGCAATCGGCAGCATACCGTTGCTGAACATTGGCCTGCCAACCAACCCGGCAAATTTGCCCGCCGCAACCACACCGACGTTAACGGCATGTTCGCCCACATTTCCATGGGCAATTTCGAGGCATGAATTACGAATCGCCGCAAACACAGGCTTTTCCTGCAGGCTGGAAAAATTTGGATCGGCAATGAAGCGGCGGCCGGCCACATCATAAAAAGCCATGAACACACCGTTGCGGGCATTTCGGCCGAGAAACGAGCGCAGCGGGTAAGACTGGGGCAATCCGGTCAGGTCATAGCGTGAAAAGAAATATGCTTTTTTGCCGTTGATCAGGGTCTGGCTGTCCCAGTAGAGGCAAATGATTCCACCGATAGACTCAAACAAAGCCGGGCGCGAAGGGCGCAACTGCTTGACGCCGACCCGATCAGCCGCGCAACCCAGATATTCTGAGAGAAGTCGGTCGGCATGGTTTACTTTCTCTGCGTATTCATCTGAGAGAAAAACATCCTTCTGTTCATGCGATACCATGTGGTCGATTTCAATAAAGTTATCGACAAATTCGCGGCTGGTCTGGCCTTTTAGATTTACAAAGCGGTCAACATGCCCGAGGTTGTCGGTAAAAGCGAGAGCCAGGCTGTGGGGTGGCAGGCTTTGCAGAAAGAGGGGTTCTTTGCCTTCGGCAAGCAAAGAACCCGGGTTCTGATACAGGCGCTCACGAAAGTCGTCAAACCTGCTCTGCAGCTGAAATTCAAAGTTAGCCTCACTGCGCATGCGCTCTGTAAGGTTGTAGGCTTCAGAAAGCACTGCAAATTCCTGGTCAGGGGAGCCTGTCAGATGCACTTCAAGTTTGAAGAGCATAAAAAACACCAGTATAAACAGCAGTGCGTAGAACAGACCGGCAGGCAATTTCATGTTTTCGCCTCCAGGTCAGTGACTTCGAAATTTTCTTCATCGACGTGCAGAACGAAATCGTAATTATCGACCAGCTGAAAAACCTGTGGCGAAACGATTATTCTGGTGAATCTACCGGTTCGCGAACGAGATTCAAGCTCTTCAGCTGTATTTCTTGCCACACCAACTACCGTGTAATCGCGTCGCTGACCTGCTGTAACCGTTCCGGAAAGTAACTGACCAGCCTCGATTCCCACGCCGATCGAATAAGCAAAACGACCCTGAGTCTGCCGCTGACTGATGATTTCCTGATGACGGCGAATCATAGAAGTACCGGCTGCCATAGCTTTTTTGCTGGCTTCTTCAAGGGTCTTGCCGTGAAAAACCGCCAGCACCGCATCACCGATAAACTGCTCGATCAAACCATCACACGACCTGATACAATCAGACATGGCCTCAAGGTGTTCGTTAAGCATGGTCACCACGTCGCGAACCTGGTTATTTTCGCTGATACTCGTAAAAGCACGGATATCGGAGCAAAGAACCGCGCCAATACGGTTCTCGAGACCGCCGTATTCTTCAGATTCATTGCGAGAGACCTGTAAATCGAGAGTGGCTGAAACAAAACGTCCGAGGTTACGTCTTTCTTTTAGCCCTTCAACCATCTGATCGAAAGCTCTGGTCAGAACCCCGAGTTCATCTTCGCGTTGCAGATGCAGCTTAACCGAATAGTCTTCATCGGCGATCTTTTTCAGACCATTTTCTACACCAGCCAGCGGTGCCACGAGATAACCTGATGTCAGCCGCGAAATAGCCACTACCGGAATCGCCATCAGCAGCACCACGATCGAAAGCAGCAATTCCTGGCGAAAAGCTTCGGCCCGCAGCGCCGAAAAATAAACGATGTTAACCAGCACTGCAGCCCCCGATTTGGCGCAGGGGTAAGTAATAGTCAACTGGTCATCGCTCAGGTCAACAAGCTGACTGCGGGTCACCGCAACCATATCTACCATCCGGCCGGCCGCATTATTGATCAAACCGGCCTCTTTGCTGCCCGGCGCAGGAAAAGCCATTCTTGCCTCGCCCTGATCGAAAAAAACGATACCATAAAAACTTTCGGAACTGATTTTCTGCAGGCTCTTCACCGTCTCGCGCAGGTAATTCTCAAAAATCCGGTTGACGTCAAACCGGAAAAAATACCAGTTGCGCGGTTTGCCATCTACCAGAATAAAATTCTGGTAGATCATCTGCTTTTCATCGCCGAGATCGACAAATTCAACATCACCGCGATTGCTGAGAAATATTCTCAGAATTTCGCGGCCGGTTCGGCCGTGAAATATGGACATCTCGGGTTCCACGCCCTCCATCATTTCAGGGGTCAGGGCGAAATAGGATTTTCTGATCCAGGAATCATAAAATGCGTGCGTCTGAGCCTCGGCATCGGGCGAATTTTCGGGGCCAGGCATCACGAAACAACGCGATCTGGCAGGGGATTTATCGGGTGGATAGATATAAACGGCACCTATATTAAGACCGGCAGCTGCAAATCTTTTGTGAATATGTGCCACCGCTGTTTCCCAGGCGGATTCATCCCAGAGGGAAATATTATTAACCCAGGTCTTTTCGCTGGTCCATTGCCGGCAGGCATCACGAAACTCTGTAAGAATGACTTCGCCAGATGCATCGGCTTCTTCGAGTCTCTGCATCGCATCTTTTATCGCTTCCTGTTCTCTACGAAACAATGTTGAGTCGATCTGAAAAATGCCTGAGACAAAAAATACCGCCAGCGGCAGAATACCCACCACGATAAAGGTCAGGTTCAGCCAGTTTTTGAGGCTGATGCCGATGGGGTGCCCCGTGATGAGAACCTTGCTGAAAACCAGTATCCAGCTTGAGAAAAAGAACAGGCGCAGCAAAAAGCTTACGGCCGGTTCCTTCAGGTTCATTTCGGGGTTATCACGGCTCAGAACCCAGATTTCGTAGGGTACTGCGTAATCAATGAAATCTCGAAGCAACCTGATGCCATGGTAGTTAACAAACTTGCCGGCCGGAACGAGTCGGTCACGTTCGAGGGGCTTGCGATTCATCATTTCGCAGAGGCTGAGAATTCTCTGGCGTTGTTCAGGCGGCACATGTTCGTCAAAAACCGGCGTGGCATTGGCGCCCGAGAATTCAAGGGGCATGAGAACCGAGCAAACGTCGGAGTTTCTCTGACTCAGGCTGTTGGCAACATTTCGCATGACTGCCAGGCGGTTGAGAGGGCCGGGCGAAAACAGCTGAACATAAACCAGACGACTGTGGTCAGGCGCTTCAATGAAATCCCAGAAGATAAGATGCATTGCGCCTGAGAACATAACCCGCGAAACTTTACCACGCCGGTAGTTTTTTAGCAGATGAAAATCTATAACATCGCCAAAAGCTCCACGCACAAGGCTGTTCATGCTCTTCAGCTCGTCTTCGGTCTCAATATGTTTTGAGGCAAGTCCTTCGAGAATTCTTTTAAAAAAGCGCTGCTTTTGGGTAGTGAACCCCGGGCCAGACATCATTCGGACTCCGGAATTCTCCTGATAAACTCCGGCATATACGGCCGTCGGCAGCAAATTTTCCGGAAACGCCGCTCGCAGGTCTGCCTGATACTGTTCGGCCGAGAAATTTTTAGAAAACCCGGCACGCTGCCTGGCTCTCTTCAATCGAAAGAACCTGTATCTGATCTGCAACTCAATTGACCATAACGATTTGAACACCTGCAGATAGTTGCCGGCACGGTGTTCCCATTTCAGCAGTTCGCGTTCATGCTGAATAATAGACCGCTGGTGCTGGCTGTATTCGAGCAACCCGAAGGGCAGCATGGTTAGCACAAAGGCAAACACCAGCGGCAGAACCATTTTAAATCTTCTCTTCATTGTGCCTCTCTATAGAAAAAAACATACTAACGCATCTTGAAAAGTTTATCCAGCAACACCAGCAAAGTTTACAAACTTTACAAAATGCCTAAAAACAATTAGATTCGTATGGAAATCAAATAAGGAAACTATGCATGCAAGAATCAACCGGATGCCTTGGCCGGCAGGTCAAATCGGCCGCGAAAACAGCCGGAACCAGCGCTTGCCGAACTATTGAGTCTGGGTCGTCGTTTTTATCTAAGCTTCAGCCAGTGATCGGCGTCGCCTTCGTGATGTTTCTGATGCTGCCACTTGTTCTGGCAACCGGTTGCTGCAACCGGCAAAGCCCGATTGAAGAGGCCGGCAAGGCTTATCAGAGCGGTGATTTTGCCCGGGCCGCAGCCCTGTTTGCCCCAGCCGCCGAAAAAGGCGACCCTGAAGCCCAGGCAAACATTGCCTTTATGTATTATTGCGGCATGCATGTCGAGAAAAGCCACAAGCTGGCAGCCGAATGGTATCGCCGCGCCGCTGACCGCAATCACCCTACCGCCCAGTTCAGCCTTGGCACCATGTATGAGAACGGTGAGGGCCTGAGCCGCAGCCTTGAAGAGGCTTATTTCTGGTATAGTCTGGCCGAAAAGCAGGGCGACAAAGACGCTCAACGCCTTCGCCGCGAGCTTGAACTCAAGTTAAGCAAGGCACAGGTAACCAGCCAGAAAAAGCGGGTATCAGACTGGAAACCTGGCAACTGATCAGCCGTCGTGCGTAATTTTTTCGATCAGTTCTTTGAGAACGCTCGGAGCACGATCATGATCGATCTGACAGGTGCCGGCGGCGTGATGACCACCACCACCGTATTTCAGCATCAGTTCACCGATATTGGTTTTTGAAGACCGGTTGACGATCGACTTGCCCACTGCATAAACAGTATTCTGCTTCTGAAAGCCCCAGAGAATGTGAATAGAAATATTGCAGTCAGGGTTGAGGGCATAAATCATAAAGCGGTTGCCGGCATGAATCACTTCTTCGTCGCGAAGATCGAGCACGATCAGGTTATGATAAATCTTCGAGCAGCGCCGCAGTTGTTCACGAAACTTGTCTTCCTGTTCGAAATAAAGATCGACTCGCGCTTTAACATCGGGCATTTCCATGATGGACTCAATGGTCATATCCTTGCAGCAGTCGATCAGATCCATCATCAGCTGGTAATTTGAAATTCTGAAATTGCGAAAACGGCCCAGGCCGGTGCGTGGGTCCATAAGATAGTTCAGCAGAACCCAGCCAGTCGGTCGCAGAATTTCATCAACGCTGAACTGGGCTGCGTCAGCTTTGTCCACTGCTTCCATCATTTCATCAGAGATGTGGGGAAATCGCTCTTTGCCGCCATAATAGTTATAAACAACCCTGGCAGCTGATTGGGCTGATGCATCAATAATGTGATTGGCACGCTGACCTTCATTGCGAATCGTTTCGCTGAGATGATGGTCAAAAACCATATATGCGCCCTTCACGTAGGGTAGATTGGTGGTAATGTCGCGGTCGCTGATTTCAACCTTGCCGTCTTGCATGTCTTTGGGGTGAACAAACTTGATATCATCTATCATGCCCATGTCTTTGAGCAATACAGCGCAGACCAGACCATCAAAATCACTACGGGTTACCAGGCGGTACAATTTTTCCTCGGTCATAAAAGCTCCAGCTATAGGTTTATGAAGTTACTCTAACATGCCGGCCGCCGGATTTCCACAAACCTTTTCAACACGAGAAAATCAGGCTTAGCTTGCCTTTGCCACGCCGGGCGTGTAAACTGAAGTGAAGACAACGAGGAGACAGATCATGCACCATTTCCCAAAACCTGCCAGACGCTCAGGCGTTGCCATGTTTTCGGCAATCTTCGTCATGATTATCGTCGGTCTGCTGGCACTGCAGTTTCATTACATGACCCGGCAGGCTCAATCTTCAGCGCACCGCTTTCAGACTTCGGAAATGGCACGCCAACTCGCTGCCGCCGCCATGGAAGAAGCTTTTATGTATGTTCACAACGAAACCGCAAACCCCGGCAGCGCCTTTTTCAAGAAACTCACAGGGCGCAGCAACGATATCGACGGGTCGAGCACCAGCCTCGACAACAAGAACAGCAAGGGCGTAACGGTTCCGGTGGCCCTGACCCTCGCCCAGGCGTCAACCATGCCGATGGGTTCACGCCTGAACATTGACGCCACCGCCCGCATCATTGACTTTCGCAATTCAGACAGCACAGGCGCAAAATATTACGGAAACGAAGGAGTAGGCACTCTTGAACTGCGCGTCATTGCTGAGCCGAAGCCCGAGTTCAGAAAGCAGATGCAGGGCGCGTGCACCATCACCAGACACCACGACTACAAGGTGGTAGCCATTATCACGCGCCGCACTAATTCAACCCAGCGTTCAGCTTATGCCGGCAGTTTCATTCTTGATTACGCGCTTTTCGTTCGCGACGGCCAGGAAGAATTCGACGCCATCTCTGGCCTGAGCCTGAACCCGGCAAAACAAAAGCTCACCATTGATCAGACTGGCCTGACCTCAGACAAAGCAGGCAAGATCTATCTTGGCAACCGGCGTAACAGCTCTGTCTACCTCAATATCGACGCTGCCCGCCAGAATTTTATCCCCGAGCCACGCAAAAAAGAAAAGATCCTGCAGGTCGATGACCAGGCGGTATTCAAGCTGCTGCCACAGTTTTTTAACCAAGTCAGGGCGCAGGCCGAAAAAGCGGTTAAGAGCAAGGGAGCCAGCTTGAAAGGCTTTTCAATGTCAGGGCATTCGGCCTATTTTGAATATAAGCGTTACCCGGTAACAGATGAAGCCCTGACGCCAATCAAAGACATGAAAGACTTTCGCACCGCCACTCTGGCCGGTGAAGCCAAGTTCAACAACCAGAAAGAATCTGCTGAAGTTTACCCCGGGCTGGTCATCAAACCAGAAGCCGGGCTGGTAGATGTTCTTGAGGGTGATATCCGGCAACGCTATTTTCATTTCGGCTATTTCTATGTCGATATGACCAACTGCAAAATCTGGGTTAAAGCAAAAAAAAGTGGTCAGTCAGAATCTGAGACCATCGAAATCACCGACCCGGCTCTGATCAACCAGTTTAAAAACCGCCAGATTCCATGCTTTGACGCCGATCACTTCACCGGAATCACCGACAATTCAATTGATCTGCGCTATATCAAAGACAACATTGCCAATACATATCCCGAAGTCATCTGCCGTATCGACAAAGAAAACCGCTATCTGCAGAATGCCAACTCGACCCTCCCCCACCCCGGCATGTTCCACTTTCGCAATTCAGGATCGCTCGACGACGCGACGCTGGCATCGGTTCCCTTCGCACAGGTCAACCTCTGGGCCCGCCGCAACGTAACCCCACAGCAACTTCAGGAATTCGGCATTTATGTGCCCGGCCAGAAAAAACTCAATCTGCGCGGTATTGTGCAGGTCACCGAAGCAATTACCCTTGGCGCCGAAGGCAATATCGAGGTCGAAGGCAGCGGCGTTCTAATCGCTCCGGGCATCACCATTTCAGGTGGCATAAAAAAGAAAGATGCTGATTCTGCGTGCGTGCTGCTCACGCGTGGTTACCCGATCACGGTCAATACCACTGAACTCGTTGAAGCGGCCCTGGTCAGCATTGGCAGTTCGAACCGCAATGGTTATGTAGTGGCGAACAAAAAGCTAAATCTCAGGGGTTGCCTGGCAGCCGACCGCCTCAACCTGGCCAAATGGGCAGAGGGCGTTGAACACAAGATTCAATACGACCCTGCTTTCAAACGCGGTGACGATCTTTATCAGGTCAACCTGGCCCGTTGGGTTACCTTTGAGAGGATGGTCGAACAGGACGAATGAAACGACGCGCTTTTTCGCTGCTTGAAATAATCATTGCCATGGCATTCCTGTCGGTAGCTATTCTATCCATGTTCTGGATGAACCGGGCCTCAAATCAGGGCTCAATGGATGCCTACTATGAATTTCTTGCATTTTCGCTGGCCCGGGAGCCAATCGAAGTCTTTCGCGGCTTCGGCTATGACTACCTGAAAATGATCGCCGACGGCAACGTGGCGCCGCCAGCCTGGTATCCGGTCGGCAGCTTCAATGATATAGACTTCAGCCTGATGTCAGACATGCAATACCCTGCTGAAGCGCGGTTGTTTCAGCGGCAGATTGAATTAACCCCGGTTAATTCAGGCAAACTTAACGGGATGCGCATCAAAGTCACCGTGGCAGTCAAAGGGCAGAGTCGCGTTGAAGTCTGGATGAGCCGCAAAAGCGTTTCGCTTGAATCAATAGTCATGGAGCGCCCGAAATGAACTCTATCGCCATGAAACGCCGCAGCGCCTTCACCCTCGTCGAGATAATGATCGTTCTGATCTGTACTGCCCTGTTGATGGGCCCAATTTTTCTGGTGTTGCGCTCAAGCACCCGCACATCGCTACGCGGCATGCTGCGCATTGATACAACCCTCGAAGCTCGTCGGGTCATCAAGCAGGTTTATGCAGACCTCAAGATGGCATGCTTCCCGCTGCCATACAATTCGATTTATAACTTTGACGATGTAATGCAGGTCAGCGGCACCCCGCCGCATAACTCATACAAATTTTACAGTTTTCCGATTCATCAGCGCCTCAACGACATTTTTTCCAGTCAGCTCTCCGGGGTTAATTTTCGCGACGTCGCCGAAGTCCATTACCGGGTTGAAGACAGCAAAGACCCCGACAATCCTTTCATGAAGCTGATCCGCACTGAGGCATTCGGTGGCAAGGTCAATACAAGAGTCCTGACCGACCGCATCAATTTTTTTGAAATCAAGCCGGTCATGATGCAACCTTACGGCAAAAACCAGTTTTATTTTCTTGTCACCCTGCAGTTGATCGATGCGGTACACCCCAGCGAAATGAAGGGGCGTGTCGCGGGCGCCAAACTCGATGAATTGCAGAAAGACGTTATTCTTGCCGACTTTTTCGACGTCGTCTACCCTGAATTTTTTCACGCAGCCTGGAACCAGACCCGGGTCAACCCGAACTGGCACACCCAGTTGCGCAGCCCCGCAGCCCCCTGAAAAAAATTTTTCTTTTCCTGCAACAAAATTTATACCTCCGGCGTAAGTTGGTTAGAATCACAATTGCAGGAGGTTCCCTCATGTTCAGTTCAATGATCAGAAGTTCACTCTTTATAACGCTCTTATTGATTGTTTCGGTTACCCTTTCAGGCTGTAGCGTTGATTTTGCTTCGATTTTCAGCAGTCTGAAAAACGTCATCGGCAACATCAGTTCAGGCCTTGGTGGCTTCATAGAAAAAGGTGTCACCGTCGCCAAAGACTTCATCGGCAAAGCCAAAGAATTCGTCACCCCCATCCTGGAAAAGGGCAAAGAAATTTACGAAAAAGTAGCCCCGATTGCCGAAAAGGTCAAAGATGGCATAGACAAAGTTCAGAACGTCGTCAACAAAGTCAGTGAAACAGGCAAGGCCATTACCGATTTCGGCCAGAAAATGACCGAAGGCGGCAATGACGCGGTTGGCAACAAGATCGACAAAACCGCCGCGACCGACGAAGTGGTTGCTGACCCCGACAACGAAGAAAGCGTCATTACCATCAAACCGGCCACCACCACGGGCACTGGCGCCAACGCCCCCGCCACCACCGAAGTAGTTTCTGCCCAGGAACGCGACGCCACCACCAAAGCCGTAACCAGCAACGTCAACCAGATATCTGCCGCTGTCGATACTCTTTCAAAGAATATCAAACAGCTGAAAGTCTCTGATGCCGAAAAGAAAGCCACCGAAGACAAGATCAAAAAGCTGCGCGACAATATGCAGCAGATTCTCAAAGATCCGACTTCCAAAGATTCCCAGGCACTGCTTAAAGCCACACAGGCTGACGCCAAAAGCCTGGCCGACACCGCCAAAAAATACGCAGACATCGCCAAAGGCACTGTAGACTCGCTCAGCAGCGTCGTAAAAAGTTTCGACAGCACTTTCAAGAGCATCAATGACGTTATCTCTTCCTTCAAAAAATAACCCACCCAGGACCCACCATGACCAACCCCGAAAAAACTGAAATATGCCAGAAGTGCCTCGAAGCCCTGACCGGCTCTGAGTCGCAGCATCTTCCCCCCGAAATGCTGCACCACCTCGAAACATGCAGTTCGTGCGCCCAGATGCTCAAAGTTCTTGAGCATCTGCAGCACGCGGGTTCGGCCTTTGCAAATGAATCACACCCCGACCTGAAGCTCAGTATAATGCGCCGCCTCGAACCATCTCTCGAACAGCGTCGTAACCAGGCCCCACAAGCGGCGACGCAGGCGCCGGTACCCGGGTATCTGATCTGGTTGCTGAAACTGCTGCCGGCTCTGGCTCTGATAGTCTTCATCGCTGTTTCTTCGACGACTCCGCCCCAGCCCGGTATTATCGGCAAACCAACCGATCACCAGACCACTGCGATGCTCCCCGCTGTTTTCCGGCTCTCGCTCAACAACGGACCTGCAAACGAAGTATCTCTTGACAACCCGGTCTCATTAGAACAAAACGAAACGGCCATAGTTACTGTGCCCGATGGTTCAACCCTGAAGGTCTCGGGGCCGGCACGCCTCAACGTTTTGCCACGCGGTTTTCATCTGGCCCAGGGTCACCTGCAAGCCGAGGTAATTCCTGGTCTGGGTGAATTCAAGGGCAGCACGCCGCACGGGCAGATTACCGTTCTTGGTACTGTTTTTACTGTTGATGTCGAACCCCGTCATACGCAGGTTGCGGTTGTCTCAGGCCGCGTAAAAGTCCAGGCTGACGGTCAGACAGCCGTTGTGCTCGCCGCCGGTGAAAAAACAGAGATAAGGCAGACGGCCGATGTTTCGACACAAACCGAAACTATCCCGCCTGTCGATAGTGAGTAGTAGTAATATAGTTCTCAAAAAAAACAGCTCCCGTCATCCGCGGGAGCTGTTTTTTTCTGCCTCGATACGCAGTCGGCTCATCAACCTGAAAAACCGCGACCGCAACGTGGCTTCAACCTCACCGGTCAAGTCGGCGATCTCTGCAAACGGTACTCCCTGAAAAACCCGCATTTCAACAAGAAATCTCTCTGGTGCCGTCAGTTCCTGCAACAATTCACCCGCCGAATGCCTGACCACCACTTCTTCTTCAGGGGTGGGCACATGCCCGGCCGCAACTTCTGGTAGAATTTCGCGGCGCCGCGTTTCACGCCGACATTCGTCAAAATACAGATTGCGCCCGACCGTCATCAGCCACGACGAAAACCTTTTGTCGTCTTCATAAAAATCAAGTTTGAGCATCATTCGCTCAAAAGTAGCCTGCACGAGGTCGTCAACCATTGACTCGGGCGCCCGCAGATACCGAAAAAAAGCAAGCAACTGCGACAGATAGCGGTCAATCAGCTGACTCAACGCTGCTGCATCCCCGCCGCGAATCCGGCGCACCAGCGACGCATCTTCAGCCTGGCGAATCGCTGCCGCGTTGAGGTTATTCATGGTGTTGTTTCTCCGGGGTTTGCCGAAAAAGCTTCGATTTCGCGCAACGATCTGATGCGTGCCAGGTAACTGTTATCTGGGCCCTTTCTGAATGGAACCAGCGAGACGCGCAGCCTGGTACCGACCGCCGGCATGCGGTAACCCTCGCGGGCCGGCGTCAACACAAATTTTTCGCCCTGAGTACTCTCAAATTCAATCGCAGCGTTAACCACCAGCCGCACAGTGCCTTCGCGAACCAGTTGATCAACGATAATGGCGCCACCGGTTTTTGGGCCGGCCTCGCTGCCGTGGGGAATAAAAAAGACATAAAAGGCACCGGCAGCAGCAATGAGAATCAGCAATGCCACCCAGGAACTTCTTGCCGACACAAATGAACGGATAGCGTTAAAAAAAGCCTCAACAGTCTGCGCCGGAGTCAGCTTTATTTCTTCGGCGGGTGAATGGTAGGCATAAGCAGGCTTGCGGCTTCTCTTTTTTTCTTGTTCGGCCTGCCAGCGTTCCTGAAGCGAATCTTCGCCGGTCTGAACCAGTTCGGCGCCCGGCTGAGCCTGAGCTTCAGTTTCTTCGCGCCCGGCACTGCTGCAAACTTCGCGCAATTGCCTGACCTGCTCGACAATACGGCCTTCGTGAGCTTTTTCGATCTTAAATAAACTATAAGCGTTTTCGGGGGCCGGGTTGGCCGCAAAATAGCACAACCCTGCCTCTACCAGGCTCTCATGGTCACAGCGACAAAGATAATCAGTCAGTTGCTCGCGGATCAGAGCAAAATCGAACTGTTCCATGCACTGAATGGCCATTTTCTGTTGCTCAGGGTCAGAAGAACGTAACATTGCCGACAACGATGAAACGGCCTGATTGAAATCATAGTTTTTGAGAATACCCAAAGCCACCGATTTCATCTGCACATCAGCGACTTTCAGACACTGACCGATATAGGGAAAAATCCGGTCAGGATCTACTTCACCAAGATATTCAACAGCTGCGGTGGCAAGATTCACCTGCTGACTACCGATCAATCTGGCGGCAATATCTTCAAGCCCGCGGCCGCGCAACCGGCTGAAACTGTGAAACGCCGCAATTTTAACTTCGCTGTCAGCATCTCTGTTCGAAAAAATGGTGACCAGAGCCGGCAATAATGCTGCGGCAGATTCGGCATTGAGGGCGGCCAGAATCTCGATCTTTTTTTCGCTGTTTTGATTGCTGAAGTCTGCAATCGGCGATACCACTGGCGCCGTTGCCTTTTCTGGCTTTCTGGATTCACCGCTGCCTGGTTTTTCGCCGGCGGGTACTGAAGCACGTGCGACTTCAGGCCCGGCCAGATAGGCTTTGATTCGCCCTTTAACTCTCTCAGAAACAGGCCAGGCAAGTGCCTCGCGCAAAGTTTCGGCAATAACAGGCTGTTTCAGGCCATTTCTGACTGTCTGGTCAAGTTCTGATGCAACTTTTTCGGCGTCGAGACGGGCAACCATCTGCCTGACAAATCTCAGGGCATTGCGTTTGGCAACCCAGGCCTGCAATTTTTGGGTATAGGCTGCGAATTGCCCACCGAGTATCCCTGATTTTTCGAGGAGTTTGACGGCATCACTGACAATACCCTTGATCAGACCAGCTTTACGCACCGGTGAGCGTTCGGCAATTTCGAACAATTTGAACGGAACATGGACATCCGGGTTCATTTCGAGTATCCAGCCGGCGCGAATCAGCAGATCAGAGTGGTTTTCGGCAGCAAAATATTTAAGCAGCACCGGCTTGACCATCTCAAACGGCAGAAACGGGCAATTCTGAATGCCGGCGTGGCGGTCAGAAAGGTCAGGCGAAAGCAGCAGTGCCTGAAGATGATTCAGGGCTTCTTCTTTGTCTATTTTTACCAGGCCTCTGATGGCCAGTGCTTTAATCTGAGGGTCTTTGGCGCCAAGCAGTGCCGGCAGATCGTTTACCAGCAGTTCTGGCTTCATGTGAACAATCGTTCGCAGCGCCGCAAGCTTGAGGGTCAAACTTGGCGAATTGAGGTGCCCGGCGATCAAGGCGAACTTGTCATCTGGCCAGGTACGACAAAACACCCTGATTACCCGCGCCGAAATGACCGGGCTGTTTTCGGCAGCTACAAGATCAGGGCCAAGCAGTCGCAAGCCTTTCGGAAGCCGGGCCGGCAGATCAGAGAGGATACGCATTTTTTCATTGTCATCGGCCTTGCCCCAGGCGGCCATAAAATCAGCATGTTCACTGAGCACCGCCGCATGAGAAGCACCTGCACCAGGCAGGCGGCTTTTAACCGAGTTAATTGCGTGGCTGAGCAGCATTGAGCATTCGGCATCATCTTCAACCCGGCTCAACTCTTCGAGGACAACAAGAACCTCCTGGGAGGCCCCGTTTTTAATAACCTCTTCAAGAGCAAAGATCCTGAAAGACTTAATGGGAGCCTTCAGATCCTCAATCAGATTCTGTTGTTCATTCCTGATGGTCACAGGGATATATTAGTTGAAACCGCCAAAGTTTACAAATTAATCAGGATTTCGACGTCATGGTCCAGACTCCGTCCCAGGTGGGGCCGGGCGGATTGGCGATAAAATAATGACAACGACTGACATACATACGCGCCAGTTCGTCATGGCGGTGCAACCTGACCACCGACTCAAAATCGGCAAGTGCTTCTTCCCAGCGCTGCTGGCGGTAGAAGTCGATACCGCGATGTGTATAACCGATCACCTCATCCATATTCGGAAACGACTGTTGATCGTGATGATCGAGTATCTGCATGACCCTGACCGGCTGAAGCTTGCCCTTAACTCTGATCAGATCGACCTCTCGAACCTTATAGCTATGTTTAAGCTGCTCGTAGGTCTTCTCGCTGATGAGAATATCAGCATGATAGAATTTTGTAGCGCCTTCGAGGCGTGATGCCAGGTTGACCCCGTCGCCGATTACCGTGTAATCCATGCGCTTCATCGAACCGATATTGCCAACCAGAACATTGTCAGTGGCAATGCCTATGCCAATCGCAATTGTTTCAAGATTTTTCAGCATCCTGGAGGCATTGAACTGCTTCAGGGCACGCAGCATGGCAATCGCGGTCGAAACAGCCCGGTCGGCATCTTCGCCAGTGCTGAACGGCGCTCCAAAAACGGCCAGCATCGCATCACCAATAAATTTATCGAGAATACCACCATGCAGAAATAGCGTATCAACCATGAGCGAGAAATATTCATTCAGCATAACTACAGTATCTTGCGGGCCAAGCCGCTCCGAAATCGTCGTAAAATTGCGAATATCGGAAAAAAGAATACTGAGTTCGCGCATTTGCCCACCGAGTTGAGCGTCGCTGTCCATGAGCTGATCAGCGATTTCTTTAGTCATATAACGGGCAAGAGTGCTCTTCATGCGTTTTTCAGTTGATAAGTCTTCTAGAATCATCAGACCGCCCACCGGTTGATCAGAAATATCACGCAGCGGCACTACTGAAAGATTTATCGAAGCTTTTCGCCCCTTGAGCGTCGTCAACTCAGCATCGATAAAGGCATCGGAGTCGTTGCGGGCAATGACGCGCCGCAGACTGTCGACCACCCAGTGATTATCGCCAGTAAAAAAGATATCGGCAATCTTGCCAAGCACCTGATTTTCTTCTGCATCGAGAATACGAAGGGCGATGCGATTGGCCTTTTCGATGCGGCGCATATTGTTGACCGAGATAACACCGTTGCTCAAGCTTCGTAGAATGCTTTCGCTGTAATTGTTGGCGTTGAGGACCTCGTTGAAAAGTTTGGCGTTCTCGATGGCAATCGACGCCTGAGCCGAAAAACTGCGGAGCTTGCGCTCATCCTGGCGGTTGAAAATGCCGCCACGCTTGTTCAGAACCTGGGTAACCCCGATGATCTTTCCTGATTTGTTGATCAGCGGCATGCACAGAATGTTGCGGGTATGATAGCCGGTCTTTTTATCGACCTCAGGGTTGAAACGGGAATCTTTGTAAGCGTCAGGAATATTGACCGTCTGGCCGCTGCCAAAAACACCACCGGCAATACCACGACTGGCGGGAATACGGATTTCCTGGTCGCGCATGCCGAGCGCAACCTGCGACCAGAGCTGATCGTTCTTATCGTCATAGAGAAAGATCGTGGCCCGATCGCAATTCAAAATCATGGTGACCGCTTCCATCAGTTTTTCAAGCAATGGTTTAAGCTGCAATTCAGAAGAAATGACCGATGAAATTTCAAGCAGGTGCGACTCGTTCTCACGAGCCTGCTGCGTCAGTTCGAACTGATGGGCGCTTTGAAGAACCTGCGCCGAATTGTCAGCCACCTTTTCGAGAATTGCCATTTTTTCGGCCGGCAACGGTATCTGTTGCAGGTTTATCAGCTCGAGTACCCCGATTATCTGGCCAGTTCTCGAGATTTTCACCGGCAGGCAAATCAGATTATTGGTCTGAAAGCCGGTCTGTTTGTCGATTTCAGGGTTGAAGAGCGGATTCGCGTAGGCATTTGACGAAATGATCGGTTCGCCGGTGTCAAAAACCGCCCCGGCAATGCCACGATCAGCGGGAAAACGTATTTCCTCGATAGTTTCGCCAACAAAAACCCGCGAAAAAAGCTCACCTGAATCGGCATCGACGAGAAACAGGGTGCCACGCTCGGCGGCCGCTATGTCAGAAGTGACTTCAACAAGAAGTTGCAGAAGATTATCGAGCAGACGCTCGCTGACGTTGAGCAAATCAGCCACCTGCTCGAGAATGTCGCTGAGAACCATGGCATAGTTGCCCTGTGCCGTGTTTTTTACGTTCGCGACCATCTGCTTGATCTGGGCATCATCAAGTCGGTCTGTAAGAATCCGGTGAATAATATCGGTGGCGGCTTCCATGCAATTTTCTCTGTTTATAGTTGCAAAATCCTGCGTGAGGTATTTTACTCCCGCAATGATATTTTGCACAAGCATCACTCTGACAATTCAGCAATTCTCGGTCAAGTTTGCCGAATCGAACAAAATTTTCTTTATAGAATTGCGAGGCGAGAAGACGGGATTGCTTTTTCGGAAGCTTGTGAGCGAAGCGAATCGCTGGAGAAAAAGCAACCCGGCTGATAGGCCGAAGCTTCACCTCAAAAAGGAAAACACGTTTATAAAAAACAGTTGTTGATGAGAGTTTCAATACTCACCGAGAATTGCTGCTGACAATTTCGACGGCGGCCGTTCAAGATAGCCCGCTTCACTTTGTCGAGCGGGTCTGGCTGAGTTTGTTACATTTACCCCGGTGGTTTTGGCAGATGCTGGATTTTAGAAAAATATGCTGTTATGCTATTGGGTAATCCGAAAGAACAGGAAAGGTAACAAAATAGATGCAGAAAGTTGATAAACTTTTTAAAAACGCCACCGTTCTGACTGTCGATGAAAAATTCAGTCAGTTTGCCAATGGTGCGGTAGCCGTATCTGGCGATTCAATCGTCGCCGTAGGCCCGCAGGAAGAAATCTGCAAACAATATGAGGCCGCCGAAATACTCGACTGCCACGGCAAGATTCTCATGCCCGGCCTTATCAACGGCCACACGCATGTGCCAATGACCCTGCTGCGCGGTCTGTCAGATGACCTGCGCCTTGATGTCTGGTTAATGGGCTACATTATGCCGGTAGAACGCGAATTCGTTTCGCCCGAAATGGTAACCCTGGGCACCAAAATTGCCTGCGCCGAAATGATTCGCTGCGGCACCACCACCTTTGCCGACATGTATTATTTTGAAGAGCACATCGCCAAGGCGACCGCAGAAGCCGGCATGCGTGCCATCTGCGCCGAGAGCGTTCTCAAGTTTCCTTCTCCGGATGCCCAGTTTTATGAAGAATCACTGACCCGCACCCGCACCTTTATTGAACAGTATCACAATCACCCGCTGATTGTGCCGGCCATTGCGCCACATGCCCCCTACACAACCACCCCCGAAATTTTGCAGGCCTGTGCCGCGATTGCCCGTGAATTCGATGTGCCACTGATGATTCATCTTGCCGAAACAGCATTTGAAGTCGATGGTCTGCGTGCAGAACACGGTGTTCCGGTTGTTCCATACATCAAGCGCCAGCACCTGCTCGACACCAAGCTGATCGGCGCCCACCTCGTTCACATTGACGAAGGCGAAATCCGCGAACTGGCTAAACATGGCTGCGGCGGCGTTCACAACCCGTCTTCCAACATGAAACTCGCATCAGGCACCGCACCCGTTTCAAAGATGGTCGAACTGAACATGAACGTCAGCATCGGCACCGACGGCCCCGCTTCCAACAACGACCTCGATATGTTTGAAGAAATGCGCCTCGCCTCGTTCCTCGGCAAACTGAATACCGGCGACCCGACTTCCCTGCCAGCCAAAACCATCATCTACATGGCAACCCGCGGCGGCGCCAAAGCCATGCACCTCGACAAAATCACCGGCTCGATCGAACCCGGCAAACGCGCCGATATGATTCTCGTCGATATCAGCCCGGTTCACAATGCGCCCCGCTTCATGCGCGACCCCGACGGGCTCTACGCCCAGATCGTCTACGCATCAAAATCAACCGACGTTTCGCATGTCATGGTTAATGGCGCCTGGCTGATGAAAGAGCACCAGCTCATCACCATCGATGAAGCATCACTGCTCACTGAAGCCAAAGTGTTTGCCGCCAAAGTCGATAAATTCCTGATGGAACGCGAACAGTCGCTGCTTTCCAAGCTGGTAACCATTGGTGGCGCCACCCAGGAAGAAAGCTTCGAAATTCAGACCAAGGTCAGAGTCGATGATGTCAGCGCTGTTCTCGAAAAAATCAATGCGCCCGATATCGTTATCGAGCAAAAGAAGCATTACAAGCAGTTCGATACCTATTTCCGTTTCAACAAGACCGAACAGATGATTCGCTACCGCGAAGACGAACAGATCGACGAAAAGGGCGGAATCCAGAGCGTTCGCTCACGACTCACCCTTATCGGCGAAACCAAGCATGGCATCAACCCCGAAAGCAAAATTCTGCTGTCACGCAGCCGCTACCTTGCCTCTGCTGGTAATTCACTGCGCTTCTATCGCGAGTATTTCCGCCCCGATTCAGTGTTCGAAGTTCAAAAGGACCGCCTGAGATTTCATGTTCTGTTCAAGGGCATCAAGTTTTTCATCAACGTTGATACCATGGTTCAGCCCGAAATCGGCAAATTTGTCGAAATCAAGAGCAAGACCTGGAGCCGAATAGACGCCGAACAAAAAACCAAACTGGTCTCTTCACTGCTAAGTTTCCTCGGTCTCAAAGCCGATGCCGCTATCCATGAAGATTACCACGAACTGAAGTAAGCGCTTTCCGCGACAATTCCGCAACCAAAACCCCCGTTCGCCTCTATGTGCGAACGGGGGTTTTTTATTGCAACGGAAAGCTGGCAGACGACGAATTACTTACCTGATAAACACATTTGTTCACCAGGCAAAGTCGTGGCGTTTAGGGTATGCGAATTTATGTTCATACTGCCATGGTGAATTTTTTTTCGGGCAGAAAAGCTTGTAAACGCTGGCACTGATCTTCGTATCGCGCGGCAAGCCTTTGACGGCCATAGCCGAAGAACCACGCGGGTAGAAAAGCCAGATCGCTGAACTGTAGGGGCGCATGCCACCATCAATTATCTGCACAAAACGGTCACGGAAAATTCTCAACTTGCCCTCGTCAGCGGTGAATTCAACATCTATAAAGGCCCGCGTCAGAACCTCAGGTGAATTATTATAGACCCGCACTTTGACGAATGGGTCGTAATTAGCCTTTGAATACGGGTCAGCGGCGAATTCAACTGAGATAATATCCAGCAATGATGGCTCTACAAAGCCATTCCTGGTGTCTTCAAGATTGCCGGCCGCGCCCTGATCAGACGATTCATTTTCGTCCTGAGCATAGACGTCTGCAAGAAAAAGCAAAAAAAAGGTCAGCAGGCACAAAATTGTGCAAACGATATACTTTCGCATGGTTTTAAAGGTTTTCCGCCCGAACCGATGAATTTTGGTCAATCCCGGCCAATTTATCGGCTCATCTGTCTTGTTTTTTAACCGATGATAACTGTAATGACCCTCAGAAGTAGTTTCGGTTTGCCGGTTTTTCGGGTATAATGATCAGGCAGCGGAGAAATAAACAACATGTACACCAGAAATTTGCTTACTCTATCTTGCCTTATTGGCCTTGCCATTTTTGGGCCAGGTGGTACCAGCACCGCGCACGCCGATTTATCGCAGCGCATCGACGCCACCCACATTTTAGCCCGCGAATATGAATTGCCGACCGGCGCTTTTGCCCCTGGCAGCGGTGTGGCGATGGCCGATGGCCAGACCAGTATCCGCAACGTCAGGCGGGTTGCTGTTCCCAAAAAACTCGGCCAGAAAGAAACTTTCTGGGTCAACAATATCGCGGCCGGCAAATTCGAACAGATTACCGCCACCCTTCGTGCTATCGGCAAATATTGTCACGTTTATCTCGAAGATGGCCGCGAAACACCGCAGGCCGCCATTCAAAAAGTTCAAAAGCAGTTTGACGCGCAGATTTACCCGGTTAACACTGCCTGTTTTGGCCCCGAAAACAACCCCGGCCTTGACGGCGACCCGAAAGTCAGCCTGTTAATGCTCGATATCCAAGATGGCTACACCAACCCGAACGATGGTTACGTTGCCGGCTATTTCTTTGCCGGTGACCAGATGCGTCAGGCTGACTTCGAAAGCTACAGCAAGGTCAAAAGCAATGAACGCGAGATTCTCTATCTCGACACCTACCCTTCTGACCCGAACGCAGCTGATTATCTCGAAATCGTCGCCCATGAATTTCAGCACATGATTCATAACAACCTTGATCGAGACGAAGTTACCTGGGTCAACGAAGGCTGTTCGCAGATTGCTCCGGTTTTCTGCGGGTTTGCGCCTCCGGGGCATTACAAGCTTCTCAAAGAAGACCCTGATCGCAGCCTGAACAACTGGGCAAAATGGAACCCGATGCCTGATTACGGCCAGGTCTACCTCTGGAACCAGTTCATCGTTGACCACTGCCTGCCCGACGCAACCAGTCGAGCCGCCTTTTTCAAGGCCCTCGTCTCTTCAAAGAAAAAGAGCATTGGTGGCTATATCGATGCCATGAAGACTATCAACCGAAGTTTTTCTGATACTTTTACTGAATTTACCATTGCCAACCGAGTCAACGACAAACGTCTGGCCCAGGGCCGCTATGCCTACAGGCAGAGCGTGCTGCAAAAATTCAAACTGCCCCCCAGCAAACACATTAACACTTTTCCGGTCAAAGTCAGTGATTCGGTGTATGTCTGGGGTTCTGACTCAATTTTTGCCGACATCGCAAACCTCGCCAGTCGGCTGAAAATTTCTTTTTCGGGCTACCGGCGGTTCATGGGGCCAACCTACCCAGACTTCAAACTTGCCGCCATCCTCCAGGATTCAACAGGCATTCAGCCGCCAAAACTCACCTTTTTCAAGCTCGATATTAACCCGGCCGACAAAAACCGTATGATCGGCTCGATTGAAGTTAACTGTGACGGCACTTATGATGGCCTGACAGTTGTAGTCATGGCCCTCGCCCCCGAAGATGTCGATGATGCCAGTTACATGCCGGCCTCTGGCTTTATTTATGATCTTAACTTTGAGGTCGGTGCCGCCATTGCGAATGCGGTGCGTGGCACGCATAATCTTGATATGGCGGCTTTTATCGACTCGGTCAATGGCGCCGGTGATGATTACACGGTTGCCAACATCAGAATGCGTGAACATTACGCCAATCTGCTGATCAGAACTGTCAAGCGCGACATCGAAAAAGGGTCACTTGCCACTGTTGACAGTTTTATTGAATCGGCCGGCAACAACGCGCGTCTCGCACCCTTTGCCCGCGACATCTCAGGTATGCTGCTGTTTTTCAAAAATCAGCAGAACAGCGTATTCTCTGACGAAGACCTGCAGAACCGCATCGAAATTCTTAGCAGCCTTAAGTAACCGGCAATCCAAAGCAATTAACGTCTAGCCATCGATTTCAACGCGGATACGATAAACGTTTCCGTCGCTGCTTTCGCTGACATTGCTGACCGTGCCGATCTGACTGGCCTTTGCCCTGATCGCTTCCCGATAAACGTCTTTTAAAACGGCATTGACCTGTGCCCTGGCATTGGTCGCCAGTTCTGCCATCTCGCGGGCCATCCTGGCGGCAAGATCTGAACTGCTTCCAGATGCCGAGATTGTTGTACCGGCCTCCATGGCTCTTTTTATCTGATCTTCCATCCAGGCCATAGACTCTTCGTAGATGCGCGTTACATGCTCTTCAGGCACCGCAATACTGAGGGTCATTTCCATGCTGGCGGGGTCAAGCACCCCTTTCTGGCCTGGGCCAGCGGGCATTTCAAGCCCTTCTGCGGTTTCACGGTAACCTGCGGCCAGCAGACCCGCTTTAACCAGTTCCTGCATGCGTGGCGCCGGCAAAATATCGAGCAGCGGAAAATTGAGTTTGAAATCGGCGAGGCGATCTCGCAGGGTCTGCGAAAGAAGCACTTCGATCGGTATTCTAATTGTGTATGAGCGACTCATAAATCTGCTCCTCTGAAGTCATTTTTTCGACAATGGTGCCGGCAGCGGCTTCAAAAACCGCGAATTCGCTCTCGAGGCCATAAGCGGCGGCCGCACCGGCAATATAACGCTCGTCGTCGATGCAGACGCAGCCCTCGCCCGCCCAGTAAGCAATCGCCTTTCTCACTGCTGCGACGAAATCCTTAACATGCTTGTAAATATCGGGCAACTCGGTCAGAATCTTATCAAGGCTAATTGGCAGGCCACGGGCCGGGCGGGGCGTGTGAGCGGTGGCGCCAGGGTATTGCCTCAGCAACTCTTCATTACAGGCCGCCACATAATCGGCAGCCCTTTCCACAAGGTATTCACGCAATGGCAACTCGACCCCGGCCGGTTCGTTAAAAAAACACTGCCAGGGAACACACAGCTGGCCAACCTGCTGCCACGCGACCATACAGGCCTTGATCAGCCAGTTGCCGCCGTTTTTTGCCAGCCATGGAAACGAATACGCCGAAAAATCGTTGCGACAGATACTGACGAGCAGGGCATCGGCCGGCAGCACCACCGGCAAAAGAGGTTGCTCGCCGGTTACCGGCCATAGCATCTGCTCATACAAGCGTTCAGCGCCTCGATGAGAGAACCTGAACTCCATGTCGTTCCAGAATGCTGGTTCAGCGGCAGTGAAGCGCCGCGTGTAGCCATCTACCTCAAAAGTGAAGCCACGCAAAGCAAAGGTTGAGGCAACAAAACGTCTGATCGCCGGCTCAACCATTGCCTGCCAGCGAACCGCGAATTCTTCAGAGAGCTCGAGTTCACGCGGCAGATCCTTCAGAAAAGCCTCATGCTTGATCGGCAGATTCACACGACCGGTCAGGCGATGCTCGACATACTCAAGCAGCATGTCTTCGGGGCAGAGCTCCAGTTTCACTGTTTGATCTCCCGCTTCACCGCAACCGGCTGGTTGATCTGAACAGCACCGCCGTCTTTGCGCAATTCAGGGTGATGGTCAAGACAGACGGCCGCGATTTCGCCATTGCGCACCCGGTTGGCAACGTTATCACCAAAAACCTGCCCCGCCTCTTTGAGCACCTCTTCAAGCAGTTCACCATTGCGAATCGCCTCATTAATCTCGACATTCGACATTGACGGGTCGCTAAAATCAACAATGATACGGGTAGCCCCGGTGGTTTCATTGAACTCGAAATCAAGAATGAATTTTCGCATCAGGTTTTCCCTTTCTTGTGTTCAGTCGGCCGGCAACTCAATTCATGTTCAGGGCCAAGAGGCGTGCCATTAACCATTATGACACCATCTCTGATAAAAATCTCGATTTCGCGCACAAATTTTGGCCAGCTGCGACGCAGCTCATCATAAAATGGTGTAATGAAATGCAAAGTCTGGTTATCGGAACCGATCCAGCGCCGCCCACCGGGCGACCGCTGCCGCTCAAACGGCCCGGCAATCACCAGATCGCACAGCTCAGCAACCCGCTGCTTTTCGGGCGTGGCGATTATCTCATTCCACTCGTAACCGGTAAACATGATGATTCCATGATAACCGGCAACCCGCAGTAATTGCAGCAGTTCAAACAGCTCAGTTGCCTGATCGAGAGGCTCGCCACCGAGCAGGGTCAGACCATCAGCCGCCGCCGCTATTACCTTGGCGGCAATCTCAGCAACAGTCATTTCGAGCCCACCTTGCCTGGGCTGCAGTTCTGGGTTGCAGCAGCCTTCGCAACCGATACTGCAACCCTGCAACCAGAGCGCCGAGCGTTCGCCCGGCCCCTCAACCGTCGTCTTCGCTTCAAATCTGGCCGTCTGCACCCTTTACCATCCTGTCTATGGCGTTGTTGATCAAATTGCCAAGCGAGCGTTCCTGCTCGTCAGGCTTCTGTGCCGCGAATTCATCAGTCTGCGGAAAAGCAAAACTCACAAAATTACCACCCGGCTCCTCTTGCGCCGTAAAATACCATGTTTGCGCACCCGCACGCAGTTTTTCGGGCAGTTCAGCCCCCTGCTTGCCCATCAGCAGCATGATGCGCTTATCAAGAGACTTTTCGCGAAGAAAGTGCCCGAAAAATTCACCGGCATCTTTTAAAGAAGAGGGTTGATAGCCATCAAGAACAATGATGACGTTCACCATATCTTTGATGAAAGTATCGATAAGCTTTTCTGCAAAATTAAACACCCAGCCAAACAACAGGCCGAGATGGCGTTCATGCTCGAAAAATTCGCTGAGTCTTACCTTGACCACTATGTCACGCCTGATCCTGAAAACCGCCCCAGAATCGCGTTTAAAATAGGTCAACTGGTTCTCGATAAATTTGTAATCAAAAAGGTCGAACTGCAGACTTTCATCGATATAGGCTAATTCTGAAGGCACGATCGACGAAAGGTTGCCCTTGGTCGTCAATTCATCATAACCGCCGAGCGGCAAGGTTTGCGGTTCTCCATATTTTGCCACCACCCATGAACTCTCTTCTTTGAGTGTAAAAACACTGCGGGTCCAGAAGGCCATGCCCTTCATCGCCCGGGTCATGCGTCTGAAAAACAACCGGTCGGCCGCCCTGATAAACAACGAAGGGTGGCCGATCTCAAAAATATCGTCGGCAAAAAATCTGAAATCACTGCGCCGCAATTCGTTGCCGGCATTGTTATAAATCGCCGCCAGCGCCTGGTCAACGTCAAACCCAGCCGAAGTGGCATTTTCAACTGAGAACGACTTTTCAAGGTCACCGTCAGAAAAAGCGATCTCGGCGTATTGAAAAGGTGGCAACCGCTCAAGGATCTGCTGAAATATGCCCTGCGCCTGCACCGTATCACGGTCAGCGCCTGTCAGCAGAAAAATGCCTTCGAGGCGATCAGCCCCTTCAGCATGACAGACCGCGTCGAGATACTCGTTTTCACAGGCGAAGCCGACATGACCGGCCAGTTTTTCGCCAACCGGTACCGACATGAAGCGGCTCATCAACCGGGCGACGAAGCCCGGTGGCACGGCATGACTGCCACGACGCACCAGGTCTTTCCAGAAATCGCGAGCGAAAGCATGCAGCTCTTTGTAGCCTGAGCGCTGCAAAGACTGGCGATACCAGTAAGCTATCTGATCGGGAAGCAGAAATTTCATGGCATCACCTGTCAGTCGAGATTGGCAAGCCGTTCTTCAATGTAATCCTTGATCTTGCGAACATCAGAGAAGTTGTTGCCGCAATAACAGAGAATCTTGAGTTCTTCACGCGTAACATTGCCGCCATTGAAGATGAAAGCCTGAGTGAGAATCAGCTTATAGAGCTTGATCAGCTTGCGGTCAGTGACTTCAACCTTCAATTCGTCAGCCAGAACAGAAATAAGCGCTTTAAAAGCCGTCGTGATGCGCTCATCACCAAGAATGGCCCGATCATCGCGTTCGATAGCACGTGGCAACACGGTGCTGACCACATAATCGTGCACCAGCACAAAATCATCGAGGGTGCAGTCAGATTTCCATGGCTTTTCACGGTTATGAGTGCGGCTTTCAAAAGCAACCCCCGAGCGTATCAACTCATAAAAGCAGGTATCGCGAACTGGCAGCGTTTCGGCTTTGATGATAAACCGGTCTTTCAGGGCATCGAATTCGCCAAAATCGGGGATTTCGTTGCTGGCGGCAAACATGCAGACGAGCGGCACCGGCAGAGGCCGGCCTTCCTGGTAATATTTGCGCTCGTTAATTACGGTCAACAGCACGTTGAGAATTGCCGAGTTCGCCTTGAAAATTTCGTCGAGAAAGGCGATCTTGGCGGTCGGCAGGTGCCCGGCAACTTTACGCAGATAGCGACCTGATTTGAGTTCCTGAATATCAACCGGCCCCATTATTTCGCTGGGTTCGGTGAACTTGGTCAGCATGTATTCAAAGTATTCATCCTGCTGCATACCCATGCCCTGGCAGAAAACCGAGACAAGCAGAGACTTGGCAGTGCCCGGGCGACCGATGAACAGCATTGGTTCCTGGGCGGCGGCCGCCACCATCATCAATTTAAGCAACTCGGAGCGTTTGAGAAAGAAGTCGTTCAACCGGGTGTAATAATCGACGATACGGGCGCGGGCCGCGTTGATAACATCTGTATCGGGGGTTTGATAATTCATGACCTTCTCCTGTTGATTCTCTTAAATTCTGCAGGCCTGCTGCCAGGCAGCAAAGCCTTTTTCTGCCTGCGAAGCCAGCGCAAAAGCATGCTGTATCCAGAACACTCGACGTTTTTCGAGCAACTGGTGCATTTCGAGCTTTTCGGGCACGAGATCGGCGAGAATGCCAATACTGAGAAAACTCAGCACTGTCATGGCGCCGGCGAACATTTCTTCATTTTTGTTTCGGTCAGCCTCAGAAAGCCATAGCAAAGCGCGGTTCGTCAGGTCGTCGAGCTGAAACCGCCGCTTTGGCGAACTGGTCATCAGCAGGCACATGATGATCCATTCTGCTGAACCAACAAAGTCTTCCCAGCCGCGTGGCGGCCTTGGCAGCCTGCCAAGAAGCATATCAAACAGACGCTGCTCGTCGATCGGCCGACGAAAGGCAAGGCAGAGTCTGAACAGATCACAATACATGGTCAGGCGATAAATATCCCACGAACCCTCAATCTTTAACGATACCTTGAGCGGCTCGACGAAAGCAGCAAAAGCCGGGTGCGGGCCAAATTCAGAAACCATGAGCAGCAGCAGACGCTGCGCCTTGGCCTTCATGGCAAAATCATCAGTCTTCAATGCCTGAGAGAAAAAAAGGCTCCAGTCTTTCTGACCTTCGCTGAAACGCCGGTAGATAGCCCGCGCAATCGGCTTGCCATCGCAGAGTGCCGGAAAGTCGTCGAGGCTGAGATCCTGTGTCCAGCTGCGGCCCGATAACCAGCCAGAGCCTTTAAGCAAACCCTGCGGCAGAGTTTCTTCTTCCTGGCGGTTGAACATGAAAGGCGGCCGATAAAGCTCACCAGTAAAGAAATCACGCAATGGCGTTTCGCGTATCTTTTCCATACTGAATAATTTGAGCCAGCGTGAGACACCCTGAGAAAGACCCGAATCAGCAGCCGAATCAGGCCAGCGATTGATAAGATTCATAAAAGTATCTGAGAGATAAAGCCCGGTGGTTCGGCTCTCATGAAACCTCTGGTATGAATAGGGCGATTCCTGGGTCGAGGTGAGACGACCAAAAAGATTGCGCACAGTCGGTTCTTTGAGATGAACCAAAAGCATGCGCATCAACTGCAACCTCACAGCATTAGCACCACCCAGACTGGTGCAGCAGCCAACCTGCCTGAGAAAGGCTCTCAGATTCATCTCTATGCGCGAGTAATCCTTGTCGGCGAGCAATTCAACACGGTTTTCGACGTTCATGCCACCGCCCGAAGCAACCCGCGATTCATTGAAACTGCAGAAATCACGCTTTTCGCCTGCAAATGCAGTCTTCATACCGGCAATCGCCTGTTGAAAAATATCCATATCATTGAAACGGGCCCCAAAAACCAGCAGCAGCCCGTAATGAAACTCGGTCAGAATCTTTTCGCCCCGAATCGCCGACAACAGCCGCCCCTTTTCGATCTCGGTGATTGATGGCTGCAGCAACGCCTTCGAGCCGGCATCATCGCGGCAGAACTGCAATATGCAATCAACAAGCAATTCAACGTTGCCCTGCAACACTGCCGCATTCATCATGGCCGCCAGCGCCGAAATCTTCAGACGCATGCGCCGCGAAATCTCGGAACGCTGCTGCCAGAGATCGGCACGAGTCGCGTTGCTGTTCAACTGACGATCAATTTCGAGCAATTGCTCCTGCAAAGACGAAATTTCAGTCTCACCGGGCATTGGAACGTTATCGAGATCGAGGGTGGCAGGCTTGCGGGTCTTTCCGGTGGATGCAGTCAGCCCTTCAACCACCTCGCCGCCTTCTTTGACAGCTTTCAACTGGCCAAAAGCGCCTGATTTTACCTCAATCTCAATCAGCTGCTTTTTTTTTTTGAGTTCTTTGAACTCAAATTTCCAACCTGGTTTAATTGTCTCGGCCTTCGCTGCCGCCTGCTCAACCTCAAGCGCCACAAAATCCTCGATTTGCATCATGTCTTTCTCTGAGAGGATTGTGCTCTCGATACCGGTAACGCCCTTTTCAAAGCAGAGATAGTCATTTGCCGGCACCCCAAAAACGTTATGCAGACGCTCAGATGAGAGACGCGGTGTGAGCAGATGCCCGAGAGGAACCATTACCCTGTCTTCAACTTCAGCAAACGCAGGGAAAGCATCACTGAGAATGCTGGCCACCGCGCGATCAGCCTTCTGGTCGCGGGCCATCAGAAACAAACGGCCGTCAGCGCAGCACCAGCTGCGATAATTTCGAAAATTTTCAAGAGATTCGTTGGCGATGATGGCGCGAAACCGGGTGTGGTCTTCAATTTTCCAGAAGACCGGCAACTGGTGACGATCAGTTTTGCGTAGCCCAGGCTTGATAACGAAGCCAGCCTCGCTGCTCTTCTGCGGAATATCTACCCGGCCGGTTTCGATTTTGACAATGCTTTCACCCTTTTTCCATGATGGTTTTAGGCTCAGCAATCGGCCATCTTTCTGGATAAGAACAATGCCATCAACAATTTTGAACTGATTAAAACAGCCAGGCTCAGAAATATCATGAATGCGCCAGCCGGCTTCCATGTAAATGCCTGAATGCCCCGGCAGAAGGTTGAACCAGGTAAAGGTTTCAGGGTCAAGAGTGTTGAAAACCCACAATGAAGGGTTGTTGATCTTCAGCAGAAAATACTCGCGCCCTGAATCAAATACCGCAAATTCGCATTGGCCCTGCTGTAGCATAAAGTGTTTGCGAACCGTGGTAAAAAAAACTTCGCGGTCAGCGGTCATCAATATGACTTCTTCGGCCACCGGCCGGGTCGGTTCGGCCCTGATCACCGACTTGCGAAACAGGTCAAGCCATGAAATCGGCCGCAGCGCACTGCCCGGCACGCCTTCTTCCCAGACTTTTTCGGGGGCTTCAATAGACCCCTGAAGCATGCTGCCCAGACGGCCGATCAACCCCTGCTCACCAGGAACCTGCCACCAGATTGTCCAGGGGGGGTCTTGTTCTTGAAGGAACTGACCCTTGAGCTGACCGCTCGTCGAGAAAAAGCGCACGGTCAGCAGATCAGCTGGGGTGCGCATTTTCAGATAGCGATCACTTTTACTCATTTTACTGGGTTCCCCGGGTTATAAACTGCCTCAATGGCATCAAGCTGTAGAGTGCGTTGTTTCTGTAATTTTACTACCAGTTCATCGATGCGGCCACGATTTTTTTCGATGCAGGCGCAGACATCTTTAAAAACCTCGTCGATGATGCGATTGATATGCGGCGATAACTGCGGCAGATAATAGGGGTCGGGTCGATGATCCTGAAAGGTAAACTCGCGCGGCGTGCCCGCCATGCCATAAACGGTGGCCATATCGGTAGCAATCGAAGTGGCCTTGCGCAGATCTTCAGAGGCGCCGGTCGAAACCTCGCCGAAAATAATTTTTTCGGCAGCGTAACCGCCGAGTGAAATGCCTATTTCGCTGCGCAGACGGCCCTCGGTATAAAAATAGGGCCGCTTCGAGATCGATTCAACAAAACCAAGAGCGCTGCTGCCGCCAGTTTCGAGGGTAATGCGTGTAACCTCGCTCTGTCGGCCATACAAAAAGAACATCAGGGCATGACCGGCCTCGTGAGTCGCGACCACCCGCTCTTCTGCATCAGAGAGCTTCGCAGCTTCAAAAAGGGTATTGAGCCAGGCCTGCATCGTATCTTCATCGGCCTGTTCCTTGCCGTTATTGATCAGATAACGCTTCAGTCCTTTAATCAGCGCACTTAGATGGTCACCGGTATGTGGAGTGCCCATATCGGTGGCCCGACCGGTCCAGCCGGCGAGACGGTCAACCTGGGCATCAGAAAGCCCGGTTTCAAACTTCTGGTTATAAAGTCCGAGAATGGCACGCCGGTCTTCCCATTCGGGGTATGGAATCTCAATCTGGTATTCAAAACGCCCCGGTCGCAAAAAGGCCGGGTCAAGACTTTCAACAAAGTTGGTGGTACCGATAACCAGCACCATCTGCTCCTTGCGAAAGCCATCCATTTCGGTCAGCAACTGGTTAACTATCGAATGAGCGGCCTGCGAAGCGCCATCAGAAGCACCACCACTGCGTGCCTGGGCAATCGAATCAAGTTCATCAAAAACGATTACCGAAGGAGCGGTCGCACGCGCCCTGGCGAAGAGACGACGAATATTCGCCTCACTTTCACCCATCCATTTTGATTTCAGTTCTGGCCCGCTGACAATATAAATCGCAGCATTCATGGCTTCGGCAATGCCCTTGGCGAAGAGTGTTTTGCCGGTGCCTGGCGGGCCATGAAAAATAAGACCCCGCGGAATGATCGACTCAATCTTGCGAATGGCATTCTCGTCATTCATGGCAGCGGTGGCTTGTAACAGGCTGAGAACATTTTCTCTGATCTGCTTCTTAACCTTTTCATAACCGGCAATGTCACGATTCAACTCGATCTCAGAAAGCGAAACACCACCACAGGCGGTATAATCGCGCAATTCGCGCATATAATTGCTGAGCATATCCTTGACGCCAGGGTCAAAATCGGTCTTTCGGGCAAAAATACCCATAATTTCCCTGAACCGAACGGGGTTTAGACCAGAAACGAACTTAAAAATACCCATCAGATTGATTTTATCGACGGCGAACTTGCGCGCCTCGCCCTCAGTTATCAGGCTGGCAATGCGATTACGCGCTATTCCAAGCATCTCGCAGCGAGCAGGGAATGCCTGAGAAATCAGCTCTGGCAGCGGAAAATCAGGGTCTTCAAACGCGATCAAAGACAGCATCGGGTTTTCATGAATAGTGGTCATGATTTCGCGGGCTTCCATGGTCAGGCCACCCGGCATCGTCGAGGTAATAATATCGAGATACGGCAAAAAGAAGACCTTATTGGGTTCGGTGTTGTTGACCAGGTCTCGCAACTGCGAAACAATGCGACTCAGCCGGGTTCCCTGCACCGGGCCGGCATCGGGCAATTCACGCCCGTCAATAATGCTGACACTTTTACCATCAGCCGCCAACCGGCGCTTGATAATCGTCTGCAAAAATGGAATTATCTGCTTCTCACAGCGAACCAGCACCGAAACCTCTTCCTTGAGGCGGGCGCCGATAAAACGCAACTGGTCCTGATAGCATTGCTCGACGGCATCGAACGGTGAAATTTTGCGGGGCAGCTCATTCAGCAGTATTTCCAGCATTGTCGTTCTCCAGAGTGCGGGTTTTCGTCAATATACAACAGCTACCCTAAAAGGGCAAAAACCTCAGCGTGGCGACGGCGCAAAAAAGCGGGCAGCGAGCAACCCAAGTTCAAAAAGCAGCCAGGTCGGCACCGCCATCAGCACCTGACTGATTACATCAGGCGGGGTCAGAATCGCTGCCGCCACAAAAATCGCTACAATAATGAAGGGCCGCATCGCTGCCACCTTTTCGGCGGTAACCAGGCCGGTGCGAATCAGAATGAAAATCAGGGCCGGGCACTGAAACATGATGCCGAAACTCAACGACAGAAGCCCGGCCAGATTGATGAACTGCTCAAAACCTATTGCCGGCTCGAGATACGGAGTCTGAAACCCCACTGAATATGCCATAATCAAAGGCAGTATCAGGGCAAGAGAAAAAAGCGTTCCGGCAGCGAATAACAGACAACTGATCAGCAGCAGCAGCCCGGCATGCCGCCTCTCTGTGTTATAAAGCCCCGGGGCAATAAAACCCCATAACTGGCGAAGTATATAAGGTGCTGCCACAAACATCGCCAGAAACAAAGACATTTTCAGCTGCACAAACAAAGGTTCAACCGGAGAAAAATAGCGCAATTTCATACCAGGCGGGCATAACCGCCCCACCAGCACTTCAGTCAGACGATCGGAAAAATAAAAAGCCACCGGAAACAGCAGAGTTACGCTGAGAAGCGCTCTGATGATCGCCCAGCGCAACTCTTCAAGATGCTCAACAATTGAGCCTTCTTTGCTTTCGCCCTGTAGCATCCTTGCCCCCGGTCATTATTGAATTCGGCCCGTCAGAATTATCAGACGCCCCATGTTATCACTCAAGAGAAATTTCCTACAAATTTATTAAACCTTCTGCGACCATTACCAAGACTTATTTTTGCAGCTAATCATCATTTTCCCCTGAGTTGCTGCCTGGAAATCCAGCAATTCTCAGGGAGTTTTGTAACTCGCATCAAAAGCCACTTTTGTTTAACAAGTTGTCGTTTAAAAGTGGCAGTTTCGGCCTATCAGACGGGTTGCATTTGACCGAGAATTGCTGCCGGGAAATCTCATGGATTTGACTTATAGTTCAATTGGATTATATCCTTATAAGGTAAATAATTCGAATGTAATCATTTTTGTAGCATTTATCGCGAACCGGTGATGCTTGACCTGCAACAGGAGGCAAAATGGACAGAAGAAAATTCATCGCCCTGCTCTCTACGCTCGCAGCTGCTCATAATCTTCGCTTTCCGCTGTCGCTTAAAGCGGCCGAAGCAACCGCTGCGGCCCCCGCAACTTCGTCCGCGTTTCCTGATCTCATCGGGGTAACCGGCGGCACTCCTGCCATGATGTTCGACAGGGCCATTGCTGCGGCCGGTGGCATTGATCGCTTCGTCAAACCAGGCCAGAAAGTCCTTGTAAAGCCAAACATCGGCTGGGACAAGAAGCCAGAAGAAGGCGCCAACACATCGCCAGAACTGGTCAAGCGCATAATCGAACTTTGTATCAAAGCAGGTGCCGGTGAAGTCAGGGTTTTTGACAATACCTGTAATCACTGGCAGGCCTGTTACGGCAATAGCGGTATCGAGCAGGCTGTCAAGGAAGCCGGCGGCAAAATGCTCATGGCAGACGACGCCAGCCTTTATACAAAGGTCGAAGTGCCTGCTGGCAAGGTTTTAAAAACAACCAACGTGCATCAGGCATGGCTCGACAGCGATGTGATCATCAACGTGCCAATTCTTAAACACCACGGCGGCGCACGCATGACCGCCGCCATGAAGAACCTGATGGGAGTTGTCTCTGACCGCCGCTTCTACCACAGCAATGACCTGCATCAATGCATTGCCGACTTCACCACCTTCAGCAAAAAGCCCACTCTCAATATCATCGACGCCTATACGGTCATGATGCGCAACGGCCCACGCGGCGTCTCGACCGCTGACCTGGTAACCCGCAAGATGCTGCTGATGTCGACCGACATCGTTGCCATTGATACTGCGGCTGCCCGCATCATGGAGCTTGGGCATCAGGATATCGCCTATATCGGCAAGGCCTTCGAACTCGGGAGCGGCTCAAACAGTCTTGACAAGCTGCGCATCGAGCGCCTGACAATGTAAATCCTTTTGCAAAAGAAAGATAGCATGTCATCATGGTTTTGAAAAATCTGCGCCGCATTGCCGGCGTCGTGATGCTTGCCGCATTTATTCTGATCTTCGTAAGATTCGACAGCTTTGGCGGTCTGGCCAACGCGGCTTTTATTACACAGTTTTCTCTCTCAGCCGCCGGGCCGTTTCTCTGGTCTGCTTTGCTGATCATCGCCAGCATTCTGCTTTTAACAGCCCTTGCCGGCAGGGTATATTGCTCGATCCTTTGCCCGCTCGGCCTGATTCAGGATGCGATCATCCGCGTCAAACGCCTGTTCACAAAAGCATCTTTCGGGCAGTTGCCCGATTTGTCTCTGTTGCACTATCTACTGGCCGGGTCAGTTATCGGTCTGGCATCAGCTGGAATTCTGCTGCCATTGTCGCTGATTGAACCATTTGCGCTGGCTGGCCGCCTGCTTGCTGACCTCGTTCAACCCCTGGCAACCATGATCTTTAAATTCATCGCCGGAATCATGGGCGGCGGAGTTGGCTGGTTTGGCCAGGCTTCCTTAAAGGCTTTCGACAGTTTTAACACAACGCTGGTCGCCGCTTCACTGATACTGCTCAGCTTTCTCTGCCTAATATGGGGGCGCATTTACTGCAATTCAATCTGCCCAGTAGGCGCTCTGCTGAGGCTTATTGCCAAACACTCACGACTGCGAGTCAGTATTGACGCCAACAAATGTGTCAGCTGTGGCAGTTGTGCCAAAGTCTGCAAAGCCGGCTGCATAGACACCAGAGAAAAACTTGTCGATCATTCCCGTTGTATTGCCTGTTTTAATTGTCTCGACACTTGCAAATTTTCAGCGATTGGCTATCAACTCACCCAGGGCAGCGCAATGAAACAATGTGGCATCTTTTCGCCCGGACGCCGCGCTTTTGCCGGTGGGGTAGCCGCAACCGCTGCCGCCTGGTTGCTGCCGCGCCAACTGCTGCCAGCAACCGAACCACTCATGGCCATTCTGCCCCCCGGAGCCGGAAACCAAGCCTTATTCACTGCCCGGTGCATTTCCTGCCATCTGTGTGTTGCTGCCTGCCCCTCAGCGATTATCCGCCCCGCCAGTCGCCAACCTGGCCTGCTCAGCATTCAGCAACCTTCATTATCTTTCGAACATGGCATGTGCGAACAGAATTGCAACCTCTGTTCCCAGATATGCCCGGTTATGGCGATCAGACCAATAATTTCCGAACAAAAAAGATTCCTGAAAATCGGAGAGGTCTTTTACGATAAAAGCATTTGCGTGGTTGAAACTAACGGCACTGATTGTGGGGCCTGCGCCGAACACTGCCCAACCCAGGCGGTAAAAATGGTTCCTTATCGCAACAATCTGATGATCCCCCAGACCGATCCCTCAATCTGCATAGGCTGTGGCAGTTGCGAGCATATCTGCCCTGTTCGCCCCAGACGTGCCATCGTCGTTAACCCCATTAAAGAACAGACTTTTATCACCATGCCCGAACAGGAAAAGCTGCCCGAAAAAGCTGAAAACGAGTTTCCGTTTTGAGATTGCCCGGTTGCATAAGTTAATCGGCCTTAATATTTAGATTCAAGGAGAACAAACATGAAGAGAGTATCAGTTGCCCTGCTGACAATAAGCCTTCTTTCAGGCTTTAACGCAGGCGTCGATGCCAAACCCGGCAAAGCGAAAAAACATGAAAAGCAGGCCCTGCAAAGCGTCGAAGAAACAAAGGTCATTCATCACCAGGCTGCGGGTAACGAAG